>Ga0114978_10002471_pt1 | contig 15208 bp, 13 predicted proteins | sample S_140212_EF_Meta_FD_87027 | JGI IMG/M metagenome (GOLD analysis project Ga0114978, IMG submission 87027) | Freshwater microbial communities from Lake Simoncouche, Canada to study carbon cycling - S_140212_EF_MetaG | ecosystem: Environmental > Aquatic > Freshwater > Lake | place: Lake... | reverse complement strand
CGGGGAAACTGTTGTCGGAAATGCCGAACTGAATCGATGGTGTAGCTAACCCCGCCCTTATTTAATTCATAATCAGCGATTTCAAGGCGATGGTCCCATTCGCAAGCCGCCCGCAACATGGCCAACCGATCCTCTGTAACCGATTGCATGTCTTGAGCTTTTAACGGTGCCTGTGCTGCCGGCACCAAAAATAGGCGATCGAAGTGGTATTGTTCATACACATCTTGCGCGGCAATCAAGTGCCCGAAGTGAACCGGATCAAAGCTCCCGCCCAAAAAACCGATCTTCATACGCAACACCCCACCCAGCGACGGATGAGGGAACTATGCAGTTGGACTGGAAACTCGCTTGCCACGCGCCCCACTTCATTCCGCAATCTGAATTCAGCAATCCCAAACCTCGCCCGGGTGGCGGAATGGTATACGCAACAGACTTAAAATCTGTGATCTGTAAAGATGTGTGGGTTCGAGTCCCACCCCGGGCACCATGACGGTGTAGCTTCCGTTGGTCGCTATTTCAAAAAGCACCTATTTTAAGGCGCCTCCACCTGAGCTTTAAGGCAGGGAGCAACCCTAGAATAAGTTCCAGACAACGATTGCGATACGGGTAATCTCACTGCAGCCTAGCTGGACCCGCACTCGCTTGAATATCTTGCGCAGAAAATCCATCGGGGCAGCCCGTAGCGTGCTCTTGATCCTCTGCGCCGCACTGGGCGTGAGTCAGTTAATTAATCAGCCTTATTCCGAAGAATTTCTTCTGACGATTGCGGCTCCCTGGCCTGACTATGTACTCACGGCGGTCGGCTACGTGACCGCGGGCAGCTTGCTCATTTTCGGCTTTATCCGCGGTCGGATTTACCACCTTGGTCAACAGGCCCGACAGCTAACCCAGCACGTCGCGCTCCGCACCGCCGAACTCGTTGAGGTAATTGCTGCGAAGGATGAACTCTTCGCTAACCTCAGCCATGAGATCCGCAATCCGATGAACGGCATCCTTGGGATCGCCGAAAATTTATGCACGGATCAGCTGGATGCGGCCAGCCAGCATAAGATCAACCGACTGCAGCAGTGCGCCCGCCATCTCTCCGCTTTAGTGGATAACATGCTCGATTTCTCCCGCATTCAGGCCGGCGATTACAAATTCGCCCATCAACCTTTTGCGCTGAGAGATGTAGTCGATGCTATTTTAGCACTGACCCACACGAGGAGCGAAGAACTGGGCATGACCATTAAAATTACGATCGCCCCAAGCATGCCAAAAATACTATGGGGTGACGCGCCGCGCGTTCAGCAAATCTTGCTTAACTTGGTCGATAACGCCTTGAAATTTTCCCGGCAGGGACCGGTCAGCATCGCCATTTGGGACCAGCCGGCGGAAACCGCTAACCATAATATCATTTTCGCCGTCTCAGATGACGGCCCTGGCATTCCGCTGAACGAACAAGGCCGATTATTCACTCGCTTCGCCCGCGGGGCGAGCGCGCAGCAAAATCAAATTCCCGGAACTGGTCTAGGGTTGGCGCTGTCGAAGTGCCTTGCCGAACAAATGAAGGGGCGACTCTGGCTCGAGCGCACCTCAGATCAGGGCTCTGCTTTTCACTTCTGCGCCCCCCTGCTCGTCGCGGGCGTTCTCCCTGCGCCCATAATAGCACCAGCGCCACTCGATGCTCGCGGCCAATACGCCCTGATCATCGATGATGAGGCCTACAATCGCATCATGCTCACCGATCTGCTCCAATCATTAGGTTTCACCGTGCACAACGCCGCGGAAGGCGCCACGGCGCTCACGCTCGCGCGCCAGCAAGATTATCAAGTGATCTTGCTCGACTACAACCTACCCGACATCAGTGGACTGGAAGTAAGTCGCGCCATCCGCCTCTTGCCGAATGCCTCAGCCGCTGCCCTCGTGATCGCCACTACGGCTTATACGTCTCTAGAAAAACGCACTGAATGCACCACGGCGGGCATGAATGCTTTTCTTAGTAAACCTGTATCGATGGAACGACTATGCCGCGAGCTAGCTACCGCTCAGCCCCACCCTATTTGCCCCAGCTCATCAGCCCCGACCCCGGCCGGCGAACCCACGCGCTCACGAATTAAATTTGAGCGCATCGCCACGCTGAAGGGCACCACCCGTGAGGCCGAACTCGCCCTTTACCTCACCGAGTTTGCGCAAGAGCTCACCCAGCTGGATCTCGCCTTACAGCAGGCCAATATTAGGCGAGCGAGCCACTGCGCTCATCTTCTATATGGCCGTTGCGCTTTTGTGGCCGCCGCAGAATTAGATAAAATTTTTCGAGAGATCGAAACTGCCAGCGGCACCGCGCAATGGAGCGAAGCCCAGCGGCTGCGCGGCCAAGTGGCGCCCGCGCTCGCAGCTTGGCGGCTTAGTCTGGCCGGAGAGGAACCAACTGTTCCGCACGGGTAAGGCCATTGACCAGCGCGTAGTGGATCAGCTTTGGCGTCGAATGAATGCCAAGATTACGCATGATATCACGACGACGCGATTGCACCGTCGTAGCGCTGACCCCGAGTGCGGCGGCTATTTCCTGATCGGTCTGGGCCGCTCCGATCATGGTTAAAATCTGCGTTTGATAATCGGAAAGCACGCGAATGAATGCCTTGGGATCGCGGCGGATCTTCGCGCTCGATTCATTCACAATCGGCGCGTAATGGACCTGCCCGGCCAGGACCGCGAGAATCGCTTGGGAAAGCACGGCGGGGTTTTGTTCATTTTTGTCGACGAAACCATGCAGCCCAATTCGCTGCACCTGCAACATCGTCCATGGGTCGCGATGGGAAGAGACTGCGAGTATTCTCACCCGCGGTAGTTCATCGAGCACCGCTTTAGCTAGCGTCAACCCATCGCCATCGGGGAGAGAAATATCAAGCAGCACTAAATCGGGCTGGTGCGCCCGAATCGCGGCCCGGCCTTCGCGGCACGTCACGCAATGCTGGACCACGCGCAAATCAAGTGTGGCGCAGTGCAGGGTTAAAAATTCGGCAACGAGCCGCTGATCTTCAATAATAACAACTCGGCGTTGGGTAGCGGAGGAACGCGAGGGGGCGGAGACGGATTGGGCCTTTTTCATGATCGTGGATCGGGTTGAGGATTTCTACTGCGCAGTCACTCGAATAACGTTTCGCTCAGCACCACTGGCCCATGATGCCGTAGGCTCCCTTTGACCCTGTGAATATAATTCTGTTTAATCCCGCCGAAGTCGAGCTCCCCCTTGCCTGCCAGGATCCCCGCAGCCAGCATCTACTCCAAGTGCTCCGACGCAAAGTTGGTGACTCCTTCGACTGCGGCCTCATCAACGGCGCGCGCGGCCGCGGCACCATCGTGGCCATCGGGGTGGCCACGCTGACGCTAGCTTTCATCTGGCTGGAGCCGCCACCACCACTCAGTCCCATTCATTTACTCATTGGCCTACCCCGCCCACCAACGGCCCGTAATATTCTCCGCGAAGCCACGAGCCTCGGGGTAACAGCCATGCACTTCGTGCGCACGGAGCGCGGCGAAGCGAGCTACGCCAGCAGCACTCTCTGGCAGAACGAGGCCTGGCGCGAGTGCTTACTCCACGGCGCCGCCCAAGCCTTCTGCACTCGCTTACCGGAGCTCTCGTACGGTCACTCCCTTGTGACCGCGCTGGCTGCCTTGCCGACCGGTTGCACCCGACTCGCGCTGGACAATTACGAAAGTCCCTCTGCCTTGGCCACCCACCCACTACCCGCTGCACAGCCCATCGCCCTAGCCCTCGGTGCTGAACGCGGCTGGGCTACGGCCGAGCGCAATTTACTCCGCGCCGCCGATTTCACTTTGGTTAACCTAGGCGCGCGCGTGCTGCGCACCGAGACCGCTTGTCTCGCTGCTATCACCTTAATCAAAGCACGGTGCGGGTGGCTCTAAAAATACAGGCCGTCGGTTGACGCGCCCCTTTGCCAAGTCGCTTCACACAGGTCCAACCCTCGGGGGAAAACTCAACTTCGCCCGGCATCTCAAAAACAATTACTGGATCAGCAACCGCCGCCAGCCAGGGAGTTAGCCGCGCAAAAATTTGCGGAGCGACGGCGTGAATCAGATCATAGGGGGGATCAATGAAAATGAGATCGGGTGCTGTGCCCCACGGCGCCGTGATGGCATCTGCGGTGATGACTTGGAGATCACGCGGATCCCGCCCAAGACTTTTACAGACCGCCGTAATATTTTGGTGAATAAAAGCGGCGGTCTGCGCGTTTTTTTCCACCCAAACTCCACCGGAAGCACCGCGACTTAGCGCCTCCAAACCATAAGCCCCACTGCCGGCGAATAAATCTAAGAACCGGGCGGCGGGCACGCGCGCGGCCAGACTGGAAAACACCGCCTGCCGCAACGCATCGGTTGCGGGGCGCACCGCATCACCTTTCGGCAAAATGAGCGGAATGCCGCGCGCTAAACCTCCCGTTATGCGCACGGTTGCCTCCCGGTCGACTGCGCGCATTCAACCGCTAGCGACCTAGCTACCACCGCCCAAGACGGGCCACTCAGGGCAGAATATCTTCCGAGCAACCAGAGTGACATGATAGGTTCAGCCGCGATCGTAACGGGTACAAAATAAATAACCGCCCCGCGGCCGCCTTAGATTTTTGGCCCGCCTTGCGCCAGATTTCGCGCGCGCAAACGTAGACCGTTGAGCCGAATAAAACCCGTGGCATCGCTTTGATTATACCAGCTCTTCACTCCTTCCATTGAGGCGATCTTATCGTCGTAAAGAGAGTACTTCGACTTACGGCCACAGGTGATGATATTGCCTTTGTAAAGCTTGAGCCGGACGGTGCCGGTGACAAAACGCTGACTCTCGTCGACCATGGCCTGCAACATCTCGCGCTCAGGCGCAAACCAGAAGCCATTATAAACAAGCTCTGCATACTTGGGAATAAAACCGTCGCGCAGATGCAGAACTTCGCGATCCAGCGTGAGGGACTCCACTTGCCGATGCGCTTGCATTAAGATCGTCCCACCCGGGGTCTCGTAGACGCCACGCGATTTCATACCGACGAAACGATTCTCCACCAAATCGACGCGCCCGATGCCATGCCGGCCGCCAAGTTTATTTAAAACTTTCAGCACGCCGCCGGGGGTAAGTTTCTTCCCGTTCACGGCTACGCAATCGCCACGCACAAAATCGAGCTCAACATATTCCGCCTTATTCGGCGCGTCTTCTGGTGCAACCGAAAGCTTAAACATACCCTTATTCGCCGTGGTCGTGGGATCGAACCATGGATCCTCCAGAATGCCGGCTTCATAGGAAATATGCAGCAAATTACGATCCATCGAATAAGGCTTCTTGAGCGACGCCTCGACGGGGATGCGATGCCGAGCGCAATAGGCAATCATTTCAGCCCGGCCGGGGAATAGTTCACGATACGCTTCCATTTTCCACGGCGCGATGATTTGCAGCTGGGGCGCGAGCGCCATGTAGGTTAACTCAAAACGACATTGATCGTTACCCTTGCCGGTAGCTCCATGCGCGACGGTGTCGGCCTTTTCTTTTTTAGCGATGGCGACCTGGGCCTTGGCAATCAGCGGCCGAGCAATGGAGGTCCCAAGATAATATTGTCCCTCATAAATCGCATTGGCGCGAATCATCGGATAAATAAAATCCCGCGCAAATTCCTCAACGAGATCGAGGGTGTAATGCTTCGAAGCTCCGGTTTTCAGTGCTTTTTTGTCTAAACCCTTGAGCTCCTCTTCTTGGCCAACATCAGCCGCAAACGTGACGATTTCTGCGTCGTAGGTTTCTTTAAGCCATTTAACGATGACGGAGGTGTCGAGACCTCCAGAGTAGGCGAGCACAATTTTCATATTAAAAGAGCAGTGTTAGAAATCGTCCGATTCGCGCAAAGTAAAAATGCAGCCTAGCCTAGGCGCCACCCTGCGGCGAACCCCGCCCTCAGCGTTTACCCGCGAGGGTGGCGAGAATGGCTTTCTGCACGTGCAGGCGATTTTCCGCTTCATCAAATATCACGCACCGTGGATTATTCAGCACCGTTTGCGTGACCTCATCCCCCGCATGAGCGGGCAGGCAATGCATGAACAATGCATCGGGCTTGGCGGCGGCAAATAATTTTTGATTCACCTGAAACGGCAACATGCGCTGCCGCCGCTCGGCGGCTTCTGCTTCTTGCCCCATACTCGCCCAGACATCAGTATAAACGATATCTGCTCCCGCCACAGCCTCGTAAGGGTCGGAGGTAAAATGAAAATCGGCCCCCGCTTGGGCGGCTAAAGCCCGAATCTTAGGCGTGGGCGCATCGCGCGCTGGACCGCCTAAAGAAATCTTCATGCCAAATAAATGAGCCCCGAGAATCCATGAGTTGGCCATATTAAAAGCCGTGTCACCGAGAAATGCTACCTTGCGACCGGCGAGCGCCGCGCACAAATCACCCTGCGGCCCAGCCCAACGCTCGGCCGCCGTAAACGCGTCCGCATAGATTTGGCAGGGATGAAGAAAATCCGTAAGCGCATTAACCACAGGTAGCCCGCCGTGGGCCGCGAGCTCGGCGAGTTCATCCTGCGCATGCGTCCGTACAATCAAACCATGCACAAACCGCGCCAGCACCTTCGCGGTGTCTGCAATCGTCTCACCCCGCCCAATCTGAATATCGTTCTTATTCAAAAACAGCGGATTACCACCGAGTTCATGAATGCCGACTTCAAACGATACGCGGGTCCGCGTGCTCGATTTTGCGAAAATCATGGCCCAAGTTTGGCCGGCTAGCGGCTGCTCGTGCCGACCGCGTGCCTGCTTAAAGTGCCGCGCCAGCGCGAATATACCCGCAACCTCAGCGCGAGAAAAATCAGTTTCTTGGAGAAAGTGTCTCATGGAAACAGCGGTTTGTAAGTCCTAGATCCAGTAGCGGCGAGAGTGAAATAACCCGCCAATCACGACTGGCATCGTTGGTTAGTGATGCCGCTGAAGTTAATCGGGGCGCCTCTTGAACACCCCAGAAGAAGCCGTCGCCGGCTTAGGCCTGCTTGGCCAACACCGAGCGGATAATGGCTGTGGCTCGATTGAGCTCTTCGGGCGTGGCAATCAGCGGCGGCAAGAGCCGGACCGTATTCGTGCCCGCTTGCGGCGCGAGCAGGCCAGCTTCGCGCAGCGCGGCCACATAGGGCCCCGGCTCACCGCTCATCAACAGGCCCAGCATAAAGCCACGTCCCGTGACGGCTTTAACTTGAGCCGGAAAATCCGTGACCAGCCTTTCTAACTCGATGCGCCACGCCGCGCCATAAACTTGAACTTTCGACAACAACTTTTCGCTTTCGAGCACGTCAAGCACCGCCAAGCCCGCCGCACAGGCTAGCGGCGTGCCGCCAAAGGTTGACCCGTGCGAACCAGGCGTAAAGAGATCCGCATATTTATCCGCAGCCCAGATCGCTCCGATTGGATAACCGCCCCCCAGCCCTTTCGCCATCCCGATGGCATCGGCGCGCACTCCCGCATGCTGAAAAGCAAAAAAATCACCTGTCCGACCCAGGCCCGATTGAACCTCATCAAGCATCAGCAGCAAATTATGCTCATTACATAGCTGACGCAGGCCGAGGAGAAACTCGCTGGTGCAAGGTGTTATCCCCCCCTCGCCTTGGATGGTCTCGACGAAAATTGCCGCGGTCTGCTCGTCAATTAGGTCACGGAAGCTCGCTAAATTATTGAGCTCCCCAAAGACAAAACCGGGTACGAGCGGACGAAAGCCTTTTTGAATTTTCTCCTGCGGCGTAGCACTCATTCCGCCGAACGTCCGACCATGAAAAGCATTTTTCGCGCAAATAATCTTAATGCACTTTCCTTCTTCGCCCGATTTGCGGAGGCCATGCAGCCGAGCTAATTTTATGAGGCCTTCATTGGCCTCCGCCCCACTATTACAAAAAAACACGCGGCCGGGCCCGGCTTGCTGCACGAGCCGCCGAGCTAACTCGCCTTGATTAGGATGGCGAAAAAGATTGCTGACGTGAATCAATTCCCCCGCCTGCCGGCGGATCGCCTCCACCCACACCGGATGACAATGCCCCAAGGCTGATACCGCCACGCCCGACGTAAAATCAAGATAGGCCCGCCCGGTGTCATCCCACACGGTCACGCCCCGCCCCCGGACGAGCGTCAAGGGCGGCCGGCCATAATTCTTCATGGCGTAAGCATCATAGAGCTCGGCCGTGTTGGAACGAATGATGGTGGGCTGGTTCATTTTAAATATTTTACGCTGATAATTCTAGCTGACCCGCCAATAACCCAAAATTTAATCATGCACAATTTCTGTGCCCACGCCCTGATCAGTGAAGATCTCGAGTAACAAACTATGGGGCATCCGGCCATCAACAAAGTGGACCCGCTGCACGCCTTCCTGCAAAGCGCGCACGGCGCTTTGGACCTTAGGCCGCATGCCTTTTCCAATAATCCCTTTCTTTTTCAGGCCCTCCACTTCGCCAACTTTGACGCTAGAAATTAGACTAGCCGGATCCTTGGGGTCAGCGAGCAAGCCAGGCACGTCGCTCATATAAACTAAGCGGCGCGCGCGCAACGCACTGGCCACCCGCCCCGCAACCGTATCGGCATTCACGTTGTAAGGCTTGCCATCGAGGCCCTCGGCCACAGGCGAAATCACCGGCATAAAACCATCCGCAATCTCTTTTTTAATCAGCTTCACCTTAACTTCCGTTACATCGCCCACAAAGCCGAGATCGCAAGGATTGCCATCATCATCGACGCCTAACTTATCGCATACGATTACACTGTCACCCGGCAGGCCTTTCGGCCGCGCCCGCACCGCTGCCAACGTAGCACAAACATCCTGATTAACGACCTCGTCCAAAGTTTTTTTGACGATCGCAATGGTCGCTTCATCCGTGACCCGCAGTCCGTTGATAAAATTGGCCTTGAGTCCGGCCTCGTCCATCGCGCGGTTGATCGCCTTCCCGCCCCCATGAACTACGACCACGTTAATTCCCACCGCCGCTAAAAAAGCAATATCAGTGGCGACACTAATGCGCACCGTCGGATCAGGGTCATCCATGAAACTCCCGCCGTACTTAACGACGAAGATCGAGCCGTGAAAATCCTGAATATAAGGCAGGGCCTCTAATAAGACCTTGGCCTTGGCAATAATGTCAGGGATTTCCATGTGAAATATTCAACCCAGCCACGCGAGGGATCGCTCTCACTGATTAACGTGCACGACCTTCGCCGGCGGGAAGCCATTAAAATTAGTGGCGGAAGCGTGACTATAGGCTCCGATATTTGTACTATAAACGAAATCATCCCGCTCGAGATTAGGCAGATTTTCCGCCATCGAGATGACATCCAAGGCGTCGCAGGTCGGCCCGAAAACGGAGCACAAAGAAGTCGGCCCTTTCTTAAATGACCGAATGGGATAATTGCAGTGGTCAAAAATAACGCCCGAGTAGGTGTGGTAAACCCCGTCGTTAATATAATAACTCGTTTTGCCATCGCGCACTGCCTTGCCAATAATTTTGGAAACGGCGTAACCAGCCGAAGCGACTAAGAACCGCCCCGGCTCAGCGAGCACTTGGATATTCTTAGGGAAGAGCCGATCAATTTCACTGTTGATGATCTTGGCCAAGTCCTTGAGCGGCTTAACAGTGGCATCATAAGGCGCCGGAAAACCGCCGCCGATATCGAGCAGATTCATCTTCGTATAACCGCGATCCTGAGCTTCCTTAAAAATCGCCGCGGTCAAACTAAGCCCCTGCACATAATTTTCAAAATTGGTGGTCTGACTGCCGACGTGAAAACTGATCCCCTCGACGACGAGTCCATGCTTGTCGGCTTCGAGGATCAAATCCACGGCCTCCCCCGGCGTGGCGCCAAATTTTGAAGATAACTCCACCATCGCACCCGTGTTCGGTACTTTAAGCCGCAGCGCCAAACCCGCATTGGGCGCGTGTTGCTTAATTTTGTAAATCTCTTCGCGGTTATCGAAAGTAACCAGCGGCTTATAGCGATTTAACTTCTCCAGCGTTTCCGTGGGCTTGGTTGGATTCGCGTAGATAATTTTGTCCCAAATCCAATCCTGCCGTTTTTTTGCCGACAGGTGCTTAATGTTTTCATGGACAATCATGAACTCCGGCATCGAGGCGACGTCGAAGCTAGACCCCTCCTTAAAGAGGGTCCGCACAATGGCGGGATCGGAATTAGCCTTAACTGCAAAATAAACCTGCACCCGTGGCAGATGCCGCCGGAAGGCTCGGTAGTTTTTCCGCAATTCGTCATGATCAATGACGAAGAGCGGCGTGCCATGTTTTCTAGCTAGTTTCTGCAGCAGGGATTTTGCGATCATGTCAGCGCTAATCAGTCAGCCGTCTGGACCAGGAAGTTCTTAAACTGCCAAGGGTCCTTCGGGTCGAGGTCGGGCTTATTATAGCCCTTAAAGGTGTTCGTGTAATCTTTCAGGGGCGTCCAATCAGATTTGGTCGAAATGAATTTGCCCAGATAGGGTTTGGCGATTTTCAAGACGAAATCATGTGGTAAATCATCGGGAATGCAAACGCCCTGGGTCGGATTTTCCATCATCCACATCGAGGCGGCGACCACCGATATTGCGACCTGCATGGTGGTCGCATTTTGATGCGGCACTAAAGCCCGCGACTGCTGGATGCTTAGATCGCTGCCGATCCACCAAGAATTGTAATCGTGGCCCATGATCAAGGAGCCCAAAATATCGGACCCGGTCGTGATCTCATCATTCATGATGCGCTGATTTTCAACTAAACGGTAATTGTAACCGCGCATTTCATTGAGTGAGGCAATCGCCATATCACAGGGGCAATAAGCGTAATGCATCGTTGGCCGATAGACCGCTTTGCCATTTTTCCAGACCGTTAATTTATCCGAGATCGTGAAGGCTTCACCGTGGCGCACCACCATGCCTTGGATGCTGTAATTAGGCACCCAAGTCCGTACCCACAGGTTAATTCCCATCCGGGCGATGCAGATCTGGTTTTTCGGGCCAGACTTATGCTGATAGGCGTATTGGGGCAGTTGCTTCTCATGCGTGCCCCAACCGAGCTCGGAAGTCGTGGTCCCTTCCTCGCGGAAACCCTCGATGCTCCAGGTATTGACGAATTCATCGACCTGTTTTGGGCGGTTGGTGATTTGCGTGTCGCGCTCGCTGCAATGAATAACCTTAACCCCTAATTCTTGCGCCAAGCGGTTGAACTGACCGGTGGCGGTGAACTCTTTAATATTCTCGGCGGAACGACCCTTGCGCTTCTTGTCGGCCAGCAAGCTCTGCCCGATATCAATCAAGCCCTGCTTCGTGAAATGAGAAATCAAACCTGGGTTAGCCCCGTGTTCAATGACGGCGGTCGCGCCCTTGGTCTTCCACTTTGCCGTCATGCGACGGAGGTTCATGTGGCGCCAATAGAGGGTTTTTTCCGTGGGGTGCTTGCCGCCAGCGTAGGGATCCCACAATTCCGTGGAGGTATTGATATACATGACGCCGTGATCACGGCACCATTGCAGGATCTCGAGGGCGTCGATATTCCAAGCCAAGTCGATCAACAGATCGCCTGGACCGACATGCTTGGCGAGCAGCGTGCTCATATTGTCTTCGGTGACGCGATCGCGCACGAAGCGCACGCCTTTCGCCGTCCACGGCTTTAACTTGGCCGTGCGGTTTTCGAAATCCATAATCGTGACATTCTTCGCCGGCACCTTGATGTGCTTGAAAAGAATGGGCAGAGTGCACTCGGCTACTGCGCCGTAGCCCACGAAGAGGATTTTATTTTGGAAGGTAGTCATTGGTCAGTACTTTGGCGCCGTGAGGGCTGGTGATGGGCGTTGGCCCAAATTTAGGTTAGCACTGGGCTCGCGGCAATAAAGCGACCTTCACTTTGTTTGAGCGTAGCGCGACAGTGCAAGAATTTTTCGGGGCCGATCAGGAATGTTACGCTCCCCGAGCACTGCAGCCGAATCACTCACTCTTGTTATAATTCACGTAACCATCGGTCAAATCGGTGGCCAGCAAACGAAAAGTAGCTTTGCCCAGATGCAAATTGAGCGTAACGGTAAAGCGCCGGGCGCGGACAATTTCTTTCCATTGCGGCTTCAATTCAGGCTGCGGCTTCCCGGCAATCATCGCCGGAGTGTCATTGTAAGAAATATCGAGCTTTGCTTCGATCAGCTTGGCCCCCGCGTAACCCGCGGCGTCAGCCAACCGACCCCAATTGGGGTCTTCCCCAAACCACGATGATTTAACGAGCAGTGAATTACCGATCGCGCGGGCTACTTTTTCTGCATCCTCCGAGGAAGCCGCTCCGACCACTTTTACTTCAACCACCTTGGTGATTTTCTCGCCGTCGGAGACAATCTTATCAGCCAAGGCCTCGCACGCCTTCCAGACCGCTTCCGCAAAGAGCACCCGCAATTCCCGCGGACTTTTATCGCCAACGCTGACCCCGGAATGGCCATTAGCTAAAATGAGCACCGTGTCATTGGTGCTCATATCCCCATCGACCGTAATGCAATTAAAGGTGCCGGCTACCGCTTCCGAGAGCGTTTTTTGCAGAAAACTACGGGGCACGGAAAAGTCGGTCGCCAAAAAGGCCAACATCGTCGCCATATTGGGCTGAATCATCCCCGCGCCCTTCGCCATGCCGGCGACAAAATGCTTTTTCCCGTCGTAAGTGAAGCTGACGGTGACGGTCTTCGCCCGGGTGTCAGAAGTGAGGATAGCGCTAGCGCCCTTATTACCGTGCTCAGGCGTGCGCCCTTTTTCAGTGACGGCACGCTCGAGCCCTTTAAGCAATCGCGGCATCGGCATCGGTTGGCCAATGCGGCCAGTGGAACAGACAAAAAAAGACGTGGGCTTTAAATTGAGTGAAGCAGCGGCGCGCTGGGCGGTCGCTTGAGCATCAGCTAAACCTTCCGCCCCAGTACAGGCATTGGCATTACCTGAATTAGCAATAATTCCATGAAACGGACCACCCTCGGCGAGATGTTTTTGACAAAGCAGCACCGGCGGCGCCTTGACGGCATTTTTAGTAAAGGTGCCAGCGGCCGTGCAGGGACGCAGCGAAAAAAGCAGCGCGAGGTCGAGCCGCTTGAGATCTTGCTTCTCACGAATGTCGCAGGGTACGCCCGCGACCTCAAAGCCCGGAACGTCCGTAATGCCAGGCGTATCTAGAGTAACGATCAGTGGGGTCATGGAAACTGGGGGGGGGTAATTAAATGAGGCCGGCGGTTTCCGTAAAACCGCACCAGAGATTCATGATCTGCACAGCCTGACCGCTGGCGCCCTTAACGAGATTATCGAGCGCGGAGGTTAAAATAAAATTACCCGTGCGGACATCATGAACCGCAGAAATATCCACCCGATTACTGCCGGTGACATGCGCGGTATCCGGTGTCGTCCCCGTAGGTAAAATCGCCACAAAAGGCCGCCCAGCGTAAGCGGTCCGCCACGCTGTGTAGAGCTGATCAATGGTCGCCCCAGCGGTGGCCGGAACCGTGATGGTGGTCGCAATACCTCGCCGCATCGGCGCGAGATGAGGATTAAATTGCACCACGACCTTAGCGCCCGCCGCGCCGGTCAATTGCTCCTCAATTTCGGCGAGATGCCGATGCTGCGTCAAGCCATAGGCTTTGGCGCTTTCCGCTCTCTCGACAAAAAGATATTGTTCTTCGGCTTTTTTACCGGCGCCACTGACCCCACTAAAGGAATTCACCACGATGTGCTCGCGACTGACTAATCCGGCTTGGAGTAAAGGCATCAGCGGCACTAAGGTGCTCGTTGGATAGCAGCCTGGGGCTGCCGCTAATTTAATACTCTTCGACCAACCTGCAGGCGTTAATTCAGGCAGAACAAATCGCGCTACCGCCAGCAGCTCGGGCGCGTGATGAACGCCATAATAATGCTCGTATGTCGCAAGATTCGCCACGCGGAAGTCGGCACTCAAATCGATGACCTTACGACCAGCCGGCACTAAGGCTCGGGCAAACTCTGCGGCAGTCCCATGCGGTAGCGCTAAGAACCACAGATCAATATCAGTCCGTGCCGCCAGGGCAGCAGGATCGGAATCGCTAAATTTAAGCTGATCCGCCGCCGTGTTGCGCAAAGCGGGGATAAGCGCCGAGACCGCTTTACCCGCATGCTGACGCGAGGTGACCGCCGCTAGAGTGACCTGCGGATGACCGAGGAGCAGCTTAACTAGAACTTCGCCGGAATAACCCGACGCACCAACGACGCCGACATTCATTTAAGTAAGTGGGAAATTATGAAAACCTAGGCGGGTAATCGAGAAGTTTCGTGACCCAACAAAAAAGAAGCGGAGGCCAAGGGGCACTCCGCTTCGGGTGAAAACTGACTCCAGACCAAGCGATTAACGCTTGGAGAACTGGAAGCGCTTGCGGGCGCCTGGCTGCCCAGGCTTTTTGCGCTCTTTCTCGCGAGGGTCACGGGTAAGGTGACCGGCCTTCTTTAAGGTGACGCGGAGCTCGGGATTAAATTTTAACAAGGCACGAGCAATCCCGTGCGCCACGGCGCCGGACTGACTGCTGATGCCGCCGCCGGCAACATTTACCATGACGTCGAATTTGTCCTTACTGTCCGCCGTAACGAGCGGAGCTAAGGCGCGACGCACGAAATTATCGTGGGTGAAATAAACTTCGAACTTACGGTCATTGACCGTGGTGGCGCCTGTGCCGGCCACGATACGAACGCGGGCGGTGGAGGACTTGCGACGGCCGGTGCCGAGATAGACGGAGGATTCAGCGCTCATGGTTTACTTTAAAACTACTGGGTTCTGGGCCGCATGATCATGCGTCGCGCCGGGGAATACCCGAAGCTTAGTGAGCATCTTGGCCGCGAGGCGGTTCTTTGGCAGCATGCCCTTGACGGCTTGCATCACGATAAATTCGGGCTTCTGGAGCCGCACGTCAGCGAGCTTGCGGTATTTCTCACCACCGACGTAACCAGAGAAGGACATATACTCAGTCGCTTCTTCTTTTTTGCCGGTGAGGACAACCTTGCTCGCGTTGATGACGACAACGAAATCTCCGGTGTCGACGTGGGGCGTGTAAGTGGGCTTGTGACGGCCGCGCAGGATATTGGCGGCTTTAACGGCGAGACGGCCGAGTACTTTCCCCTCAGCATCGATCAAATGCCACTTGGGGGGCTGCAGCGTCTCATTCTTGGCCAGATAGGTTTTCATT
>Ga0114978_10002468_pt1 | contig 15219 bp, 11 predicted proteins | sample S_140212_EF_Meta_FD_87027 | JGI IMG/M metagenome (GOLD analysis project Ga0114978, IMG submission 87027) | Freshwater microbial communities from Lake Simoncouche, Canada to study carbon cycling - S_140212_EF_MetaG | ecosystem: Environmental > Aquatic > Freshwater > Lake | place: Lake... | reverse complement strand
GTCAGCTACGAACGTGCTGTCTCCCTGTTGGGGTACACGCACGCCACGTTGCTTGATGAAGCGGTGGATGCGCTCGCCGCCGGCGATGCAGCGGCCGCGTTCGGTGCTGTGGACCGCGTCATTGAGACGGGGCAAGACCCCCGCCGTTTTGTCGAAGACTTACTCGAACGCCTGCGGGACCTCATCTTGGTCGCCGCCACCGGCGCGGGTGCCGATGCCGTGCTGCGTGGCGTTCCCGCCGACGAGCTCGAGCGCATGCACGCGCAGGCAAAGCGTTTCGGATCGCGTGAGCTCTCTCGGGCCGCCGACATCACCAACTCATCCCTCACCGAGATGACCGGGGCGACCTCGCCACGACTGCACCTCGAACTCATGGTCGCGCGGCTTCTCGTTCGCGCGGGGAATCCCGCCGCGCCCGGAATCCCTGGCGACTCCCCGCTTTCCAGCCCCGCATCAGCGGTACCACCGGCCCAAACTCGGCCTCCCGTCGCGGCACCCGTTGCGCTCGCCGAGACCGTTGCCCCGGCAGACGCAGCATCGGCAACAGCGCCAGCACATTCGGCGCCGACACATTCGGCACCAGCACATTCGACACCCACGCCGAACGTGGCCGTTCCGCTTGTGGCCCCTGCAACCGCTCCTCCCGCGGCTGCTGGTCCTGTTCCCACGGGTCCCGTTGGCACCCGCGAGCTTCTCGAGGTGTGGCCAGCCGTGCTTGACGCCATTGCTGCCAAGAATCGCACCGCGTGGATTGTTGTTGTCGCGTCTCAGGTTCGTTCCCTCGAGGACGAGGTCTTGACCCTTGTCTTCGGAAACGAAAACGATGCCGCATCCTTCCGGCCCCAGAAGGGCGTGCCCGGGGGAGTTCACGAGATTCTTCGCCAGGCCATCCTGACAATCCTTGGAGTGCGTGTGCAGTTCAAGATTTCCACGGATGGTCAAGTGACCCAGCCCATCGACCGCCTGACGACGACCGGCTCCATTCCCGTTCCGGGCTTCGATCAAAGTACGTCGGTCACACCAACCCGCGAGTTCGCGACACCGCTACCCGAAGAGGCTGCGGCGGCGGCCACGCCACACACTCCGGCCCCCGATCATGGCGCACCGCTGAGTGCTCCGGAATCGGAACACGTTCCTACCGACGACCAAGCCCCACTTGACGAAGAGGCACCCCCAGAAGACGACGATGACGGCTGGAATGTCGTGAGCATCCCCCAGGGTGGGGGAGCCGACGGCGATGACGTCGCCTCCGTGGAGGCCGTTCTGAATTCCTACGTACCCAGTGAACCCGTTCCAACCATCCCCGACAATAATCGCTACGGGGAATCTGTCGTGCGCGAGATCTTGAACGCGTCCTTCATCTCCGAGGAAACGGCCGAGCCACCGCGACCCTCCTCCACCGGAATGGGCGCCTAGACACATGTATGAGGGCATTGTTCAAGAACTCATCGATGAACTCGGACGCCTCCCGGGCATCGGTCCAAAGTCCGCTCAGCGGATTGCATTCCACATTCTGCAAACGGAATCTTTCGACGTCTCGCGTCTGGCATCCGTGCTCGTAGAAGTGAGGGAGAAGGTCAAGTTCTGCGAGATTTGTGGCAACGTGACGCAAGAAGTGACGTGTTCCATCTGTCGCGACCCGCGCCGCGATGCGACATCCATCTGCGTTGTGGAAGAAGCCAAAGACGTTGTGGCCATCGAGCGCACGCGAGAGTTCAAAGGTTTCTATCATGTGCTCGGCGGCGCCATTAGCCCTATCGATGGCATCGGTCCCGATAACTTGCGCATCCGCCAGTTGATGACCCGCCTAGCCGACAAGACGGTGCAAGAGGTCATCATCGCCACAGACCCCAACCTCGAGGGCGAGGCCACAGCCACCTATCTCACGCGACTTCTTTCGTCGCTGGAGATCAAGGTCACCCGACTGGCCTCGGGCCTCCCCGTCGGCGGGGATCTTGAATATGCCGATGAGGTCACCCTCGGCCGCGCCTTCGAAGGGCGTCGAACCGTTTCCTAGACTCCGGCTGGCAGAGCGCGCTCAAAGGAGGGCGAAACGGCACGTAGAATGGGATTTCGGTTCCGCCATGCGCCGGCGGACCATGCTACTTCTTCCAGGAGATTTTTCGTGAGCTTGATTGTGCAAAAATTCGGCGGCTCGTCCGTTGCCGATGCGAAGAGTGTGAAGCGTGTTGCCCAACGAATCGTTGACGCCCGGATTGCCGGTCATGACGTCGTCGTCGTCGTCAGCGCGATGGGCGACATGACTGATGACTTGCTCGATCTCGCTGCCGCTGTGACCGACAACCCCGAGCCACGTGAGCTCGACATGCTCCTGACAGCCGGGGAGCGCATCTCCATGGCCGTTGTCGCGATGGCCATTCGCAATTTGGGATATGACGCTCGCTCTTACACGGGTAGCCAGGCCGGCATGATTACGGATGCCCAGCACGGCTCGGCGCGCATCCTTGATGTCACGCCCGTCCGAGTGAAAGAAGCGTTGGCTGAGGGCGCGGTCGCCATTGTCGCCGGTTTCCAAGGGTTTAACCGCAGCACCGGCAACATCACAACGTTGGGTCGCGGCGGTTCCGACACCTCGGCCGTTGCTCTGGCCGCGGCGCTCGACGCCGACGTCTGCGAAATCTATACCGACGTTGATGGCATCTTTACAGCCGACCCCCGCGTGGTCCCCAACGCTCATAAAATCGACCGCATCACGAGTGAAGAAATGCTCGAACTGGCCGCTAGCGGCGCCAAGGTCCTCTATATTCGCGCCGTGGAATATGCTCGCCGCCATGGTGTGACGCTGCATGTTCGGTCATCCTTTAATAACAACGAAGGCACCATCGTTTACAACCCCTCGGAGGGACAAAAAGTGGAAGAGCCACTCATCACCGGCGTTGCCGCAGATCTCAGCGAAGCAAAGATTACGGTTGCGGGCGTTCCAGATGTTCCGGGCAAGGCTGCCCAGATTTTCACGATTGTGGCCGAGGCCAACATCAACATCGACATGATTGTGCAAAACGTTTCGACGGCCGGCACGGGACACACCGACATTTCCTTCACCTTGCCCAAAGCTGAAGGCGCTGCGGCACTGGCCGCCTTGACCAAGGCAGAAACCGACATCGGATTCGCGAGCTTGGCCTACGACGACCACATCGGCAAGCTGTCCGTTGTGGGGGCCGGCATGCGCAGCAACTCCGGAATCTCCGCCCAGTTATTCACCGCGCTGTATGAGGCCGGTGTCAACATCGACATGATCTCCACCAGTGAGATTCGCATTTCGGTCATCATGCGTGACGACCAAGTCAACGACGCGCTTCGTCGCGTTCACACTGCTTTTGGTCTCGACTCCGAAGAAGAGGCCGTCGTACACGGAGGAACCGGACGATGACTCAGATTTCAGATAGTGGCCTCAACGTTGGTGTCGTCGGCGCCACGGGGCAGGTCGGGAAGGTCATGCGCCGTCTGCTCGAGGAACGCGGCTTTCCTGTCAAGAGCATCCGCTATTTTGCGACCGCACGTTCGGCAGGACAAGTCCTTCCTTATGGCGACCATGATGTCATTGTTGAAGACGTGGAGAAGGCTGACCCCGCGGGGTTAGACATTGCACTCTTCTCGGCTGGGGCCACGGCAAGTCGGGCTCAGGCTCCTCGTTTCGCCGCTGCCGGCGTCACCGTGATCGACAACTCCAGCGCGTGGCGCATGGACCCCGAGGTGCCGCTCGTAGTGAGCGAGGTTAACCCTCACGCCATCGCGCAAGCCGTCAAGGGAATCATTGCGAACCCCAACTGCACCACGATGGCAGCCATGCCCGTGCTGAAGGCACTCCACGCCGAAGCTGGTCTTGAGCGTCTCACGGTGACCACGTTCCAGGCAGTTTCGGGCTCGGGCCTTGTGGGGGCCTTTGAGCTGGCGACACAGGTGCGAGCCGCAGTCGAGCAAGGAAACATGGAGGATCTCGTCCATGACGGATCCGCCATCGATTTTCCCGCACCGGTTAACTATGTGCGCACGATTGCCTTTGACGTCATCCCTCTTGCCGGGTCAATTGTCGACGACGGCCTGAACGAGACAGATGAAGAGAAGAAGCTGCGCAATGAGAGCCGCAAGATTCTCGAGATCCCCGGCCTTCTGGTCAGCGGTTTGTGCGTCCGCGTTCCCGTCTTCACGGGACACTCGCTCAGCATTAACGCGCAGTTCAACAGGGCCCTCAGCCCCGAGCGGGCTCGCGAGCTTCTGGCCGTTGCCCCGGGTGTCCAGCTGGAAGAAGTTCCGACGCCGTTGCAGGCCGCTGGAGCCGACCCAAGCTTTGTGGGGCGCATCCGCTCGGATGAAACCGTCGATGGTGGCCGCGGCTTGGCGCTGTTCCTGAGCAACGACAATCTCCGCAAGGGAGCGGCACTGAACGCCGTTCAAATTGCCGAGGTCATTGCGTCTTCCCGCTAGCTGAAACCCCCAAAGCGGTCCTAAAGGGCCCCTGACCGTAAAGTGGCATTGTGAAACCTAAGTCTGTTGATGTAGTCCTCGTTGGGGGCGGCATTATGAGCGCAACGCTCGGGGCCCTTCTCAAGCAACTCCAGCCGGACTGGAGTATTCAGATCTTTGAGCGGCTGGGGGGTGCGGCTCTTGAGAGTTCGGACCCGTGGAGTAACGCGGGCACCGGCCACGCAGGACTGTGCGAATTGAACTACATGCCCGAAGCGCCTGACGGTTCGGTTGAGGCCTCAAAGGCCCGCGTGATTAATGAGCAGTTTCAGGTTTCGCGCCAATTCTGGTCCTACCTTGTCGCGGGCAAGCTGCTCAGCGAACCGAAGACCTTCATTAACTCGACTCCCCACATGACCTTTGTCTGGGGCGCCGCAAATGTTGAGTATCTGCGCAAACGCTATGAGTGCCTCCAAAGTGAGCCGCTCTTTGCCGGCATGGAATTCAGCGACGACCCTGCTGTCATTGGTGAATGGGCGCCGTTGTTGGTGGAGCAGCGTCGCGGGAGCGAACCCATCGCCGCCACGAGAATGATGTCGGGAACCGACGTCGATTTCGGATCCCTGACCCACCAGCTTCTGGATTACGTGACACGGAACGGAGCAGATGTCTCTTACGAGACTCAGGTGACGAAGTTGCGCAAGTTGCGGGACGGCCGGTGGAGCGTCAGCGTTCGCGACAACATCGGTCAGACCCCCCGGACTGTTAACGCCAAGTTCGTGTTCGTTGGTGCCGGTGGCGGCGCCTTGGCACTGCTGCAAAACTCGGGGATTCCGGAGTCCAAGGGGTACGGTGGGTTCCCCATTTCGGGGGAGTTCCTCCGAACGGATGACCCGGCAATCGTTGCTCAGCACCATGCCAAGGTTTACGGTAAAGCGTCTGTGGGGGCTCCCCCCATGTCCGTTCCCCACCTTGATAACCGTTACGTCAACGGGCAAGAGTCATTGCTCTTTGGGCCGTTTGCCGGATTTAGCCCCAAGTTCTTGAAGAAGGGCTCGTGGCTGGATCTCCCCGCTTCGATCCGTTTGCACAACATTGTGACCATGATTGCCGTGGGCCTTCGCAACGTTGACCTCGTGAAATATCTCGTCGGCGAGCTCGTCGCGAGCCCGGCGAAGAAGCTTGCGGCGCTGCGTGAATTCATGCCAACGGCCGAGGCCAAGGATTGGTATCTCATCACGGCCGGTCAGCGCGTTCAGGTGATGAAGAAGGATCGCGCCAAGGGCGGCGTCCTTCAATTCGGAACGGAAGTTGTCTCCTCGGCCGACGGGAGCATCGCTGGTTTGCTGGGGGCTTCCCCGGGGGCCTCCGTCTCCGTTTCCATCATGCTCGATGTGCTGCAAAAGTGTTTCCCCGAAAAAATGAGCTCCTGGCTGCCCGCCTTGGAGTCGATGATTCCCAGCTACGGAACCCTTCTTTCGGCAACGCCGGCTGCTGCTAAGAAATCGCTGGCGGCCACCGCCAAGGTGCTCCAACTCAGCAATTAACTCACTCGGAGCGCTCAGCCTTTAACGGAGCCCTGGGTAACCGCCGAGCCGCGCTGAAGAAATTTCATTTGCTCCTTACGGGGGACGCCAAAAATAACTAGGCTTGGCCAAAGGGGGAAATCCCCTCGTTGCAGTGGTGAATCGGGGGACAGATGACTCTCGGAATTCCCGCGAAATTTGCACCGATATTGCTGGCCAGCGCACTGTCTCGTCAATTGTTTGTCTACGCCGCGGCGTCTATCCTGACCGCACAGCTAGCATTGCTCGCCATGGGGATTGACGGCCGGGCCCCGAGCGTCATCTGGGCGGCTGTTCTTTTATCGCTGCCCGGACTCGTGCTCGTTGTGATTACTTTTTGGCGTCCGCACCCCGGGCTTGCCGCTTTGTATCTTGCACTGATGGGCGGTGGTCTGTGGCTCGTGGCCGATGCTGCTCTGCTCTCTGTCCCGCATGTTCCATCGACGGCGTTAGCCCCCTTTGCACTGCTGTCCATCGCGATGACATTGGTCAGCGGGGTGGCGTTCAGTGTTGCTGGCAGGGTGATGTGGGCTCTCGTTGGATTTGTGACAAGTACGTTGGTGCTGTGGGCGGCCGCAACGGCCAGTCAGGGGGAATTTAGGCCCGACGCCCGTTCTGTTCTGGGGGCCTTAGTCATCATTGGAATCGCGTTCATCGTGCCGGGGCAGTCGACTCTGACGGCCAAGGCACAGCAAACATTTGACGCTTCATTGACCCAGATTGAGCAAGACGGAGAACAGGCGAGCGCGGGGAGGGAAGCCGTTGCACGCTTGCACGACACTTTGCTGGCAGATTTGACGGTCGTGACCAGAATCAGGCCCGGTCCGTTGTCCAGCGAATTGCGCGAGAACCTTGAGGTGGAACTTGCTCACCTTGTGAGTACTGATTGGCTCGTGGAGGAAATCGATAAGGGGCGGGAGAGGAAGCGCGAGCCGGAAAGCCATTCGGGGCCATCTGAGGCGTTCATGGAAGTCATTGATTCGTATCTTTCTCGCGGACTGACGGTGAATGTCTCGGGAGATCTTTCGGCTTTGGATCCACTGACCCCCGAATCCATCGAGGCTCTTCTGGGAGCAGTCGGTCAGTGCTTGTCCAATGTCATGGCCCACTCTGGAATTCTCACGGTCGACGTTGTGGTGCTCGCGTCGGGCGACGCTGCGACCGTCACCGTCATTGACGGCGGCATTGGATTTGAGCCCGATGCCGTGGATGTCGACCGCCTTGGGCTGCGCGTATCCGTGCGGAGTCGCATTGAAAGCGTGGGGGGCTTCGTCAAGATCTGGTCGATACCGGGGCAAGGAACTGCCATCATGTTGCAGGTTCCATTTGGCGGTCGAGAATGACGCCGAAAACACGCCTTTCAATGACCCAGGTGAATCCTTTGGGTTCCTCCGGCAGTTGGGAGGCCGCGGTCGTCCTTGGCCTTGCTACGTGGTCGTATGTGCTTCTCAGTACTGTCGTTAGTTTTGCCACATTCCCCGATCAAACCAAAATGCTCCTTGCCGTCGTCTTGATTACCGTGGCCATCATCATCAATATGGTGGTCGCAGCGCCCCGAAGCAGAGAGTATCGGCGCTACGATTTTTTTCTTGTCGCTGGTTTGGCGCTGGGGGCGGCGTTGCTCCAAAGCGCGGCGTCGCCGGGAGGAGTTGCGTCGATTGCCACGGATTGGGGCCCACTGGCTCTTGCCGGCATTCTCGCTTCAGCGAGCGCATTCCGGCCCCGTTTTGATCTCCTTTGGGCGGGTTTTTCAGCGGCTGTCATCGTGGGAATCCAAAAAACCCTGGAGAGCCGTTCGAGTGAGTTGCCCTTCGGCCTCGTCTATTTTGTGCTGATGGCGGTCGCTCCCATTGTTATTGTCACGCTGGGACAAGCGGCTTACACGGGGTATGCCATTCGTTCATTGAAGGCCTGGCGACGAGGATTCCAGCAGACACAAGAGCAGTCGAACTCCTTTGCGGCAATGGGAACAGCGAGAACAATTGCCCAAGGCCTCCTCTCCGAATTCGGCGTCGATGTGCAACCCCTTCTGGTGCGTATTCTTCAGAGTGGTCGAATCACCGCCACGGATGTCGATCTTGCGGCCGCCGCGGCTGAGCGCATCCGTTCGCGGTTGGTGACCCTCTCGGCACAAACGTGGTTGGAACGCCTCCCTGTGGAGGCCATTGACGATGACGCTGTCACGGAGAAATTTGATGTCGCTTCTCGCGCTGCCGTTACTGCCCTCGTGAGCGGCATGAACGCCCAGGGGCTGAGTGGCCTCATTGTGCGCCTGACGCCCGTCGCCGACAGCAGCCGAATCCAGGTTCACATTTCTTCCCAGCACTCCCAGTCGCGCTTCGCGCTGAGGGCAAAATTAGCGCCAATTTTTAGAGTCCTTTACGTTGTTTTCTTCAATGTGAGCGCGGTCTACGGAACGGGAACCTTGACAGTACAGTTTGACTATGGGGTGGAATGACATGGGGACAGCACCAGGGCAGCGCCGTCTGAGAATTGGGGTTCTCGATGATCATGCGCTCCTTGTGGATAGCATTGCCAGTTGGATCTCGGAGAACTGCCCAGACATGACAGTGGCGTTCACAGCCACGTCATGGGCGCAGTGTTTAGCGAATGAGAACTTCCCCCCTGACCTGATGCTTATGGATTATCAATTGGCGGAACCCGTCTCGATTGAGGCGAGACTTCTCACCTGCCGCGCTGCCGGGTCAAAGGTCATCGTGATGAGCGCCCTAGCTGGCACCGAAATTGCGCACCGTGTGGAAGCGGCCGGGGCCGATTTCTTTTTCGTCAAGTCTGCGCCCATGCATGATGTTGCGACGCGCGCGCGCAAACTCTTTGGAATGCCCCTTCTCAATAACGGCGCCCCGCACTTTGCTGGGCAGTCGGCGGGGGAACACGTTGTGTCGGAGCGCCCTAAGCTCAGCGCCAGTGAACGCGACGCGCTGGTGCTCTATGTCAAAGGAAACTCCACTCGCGAGGTTGCCGACATTCTGAATGTTCAGTACGAGACGGCCAAAACGTTCCTCCGGCGGGCTCGGGAGAAGTACGCTAGAGCAGGAAGGCCCGCGTCTCGTCGGGCAGATCTTGTGCGGCGGGCAGCCGAGGATGGATATCTCACCTAAATGGCAAAGCTTTATTTTCGCTATGGGGCAATGAACAGCGGCAAAAGCACCGCAATGCTCCAGGCGGCATTCAACTATGAGGAACGCGGTCATGCTGTCTTGATTGCGAAGCCCGCGGTCGACACCAAAGGAGACATGGGCATTCTGTCGCGCCTTGGTTTTAGTCGCAAAGCGGATTTCATCATCAGCCCAGACTCCGACGCCTATGGGTTATTTCAACGCCACCGTGAGGACGTGATTCGTAAGACGGGCGCCGACGTGAAGTGCCTGCTTCTGGATGAGGCTCAATTTCTCACGGAAGCTCAAGTCGACGACCTCCTGAGAATTGCCCTTCTCGAAGACGTTCCCGTCATCGCCTACGGAATTCGCACAGACTTTCAGACGGTGGCCTTTCCCGGCAGCCGTCGACTTCTCGAAGTGGCCCACAGCATCGAGGAACTCAAGACAATCTGCCGGTGCGGCCGCAAGGCAATCTTTAACGCCCGCAAGCTCCAAAACCGCTATATCTTCAGCGGCGAACAGGTGGCCATTGACGGTGTCGCGGTGACGTATGAGTCGCTGTGCGGTACCTGCTACTTGACGGAAAGTAACGGTGTTCTGAACGCTGGCAGACGCCAATGGCCGGTTGCCTACACTTTCGAGCCAGACCCCGACTTCACCTAAGGATTTTTACTGTGCGCATTTCTGTTATTGGGTGCGGCTACTTGGGGGCCGTCCATGCCGCCGCAATGGCCGACCTCGGTCACGACGTTGTTGCGATTGACGTTGATGCCGCCAAGATTGGGTTGCTGGCCGCGGGCACGACACCTTTTTTTGAGCCGGGACTACCCGACATCCTTTCGTCTTCGCTCGCCAGTGGTCGTCTCGTCTTCACGACCGACATTTCTCAAGCTGCCGGATGCGCGGTACATTTCATTGCTGTGGGGACCCCCCAGAGCGTCGGCAGCAACGCCGCGGACATGCGCTTTGTGGATGCCGCAGTGACGGCGCTCATTCCCCATCTCTCTGATGGTGACCTTGTGGTGGGCAAGAGTACGGTTCCGGTCGGAACTGCCGCTCGACTGCGGGAGATGATTGCCGCTTCAGGGTCGCACGCCGAGCTCGCCTGGAATCCAGAATTTTTGCGCGAAGGTCACGCCGTTAATGACACGCTGGCCCCTGATCGCCTGGTCTATGGCCTTGCGGCGGGAGCCCGCCGCGAAGAATCCCTGGCGGCCCTCAACGCCGTTTACGCCACCGCGATTTCCGCTGGCACTCCTGTCGTGGTGACCGACCTTGCCACCTCCGAATTGGTCAAGATTGCGGCCAATGCGTTCTTGGCGACCAAGATCAGTTTCATCAATGCCATGAGCGAGATAACGGATGCGGTGGGCGCCAACGTCACCGAGCTTGCCGACGCCATTGGGTATGACGCCCGTATCGGCCGCCGGTTCCTGAACGCTGGTGTCGGATTCGGTGGCGGGTGTCTCCCCAAGGACATTCGGGCGTTCGTTGCCCGAGCCGAAGAGCTTGGTCTTGGACAATCGGTGGCTTTCCTCACAGAAGTTGATGCCATCAATCAGCGCCAGCGAACTCGCGTCATTGATATGGTTCGCGGTGTCGCGGCGAGTGTGGATGTTGATGTCGCAACCGCACGCATTGCGGTTCTGGGCCTCGCCTTCAAGCCGCTCTCGGATGACGTGCGTGACTCACCTGCGCTGGAGGTCGCCACGAGGCTCAGCGCTTTGGGTGCCGACGTGATTGCGTTTGACCCGGAGGCCAATGGTCCCGCTCACGTGCGATTCCCCGATCTTGTTACCGCCGAGACGGCGGAGCACGCCCTGACCGGCGCCGACGTCGTTGTTGTGGCGACGGAGTGGGCGGAGTTTATTGAACTTGACCCCGTATGGGTGGCCGGCCTGGTTCGTCATCGCGCCGTCGTGGATGCTCGCAATGCCTTGGATGCCGCTGCGTGGCGGGCCGCAGGCTTCACATTTGTCGGGATGGGCCGCCCGTAACTTAGGCGCGGGTGTAGAGGTCGTCCAGGGTGACGGGCTGAATGTTGCGTGTCACAATGAGCTCGGCGATGTGGTCGAAACACTGCGTTACGGCAGGAAAATTGGCGTGACCAATCACAATGTGCTCGGGCAAGATCCACTGGTCGGCGAACGTCACGAGTTGTTCGGGGGTAATTTCTCCAGAGTCTGACAGTGTGCCGTACCAGAGAACCGGCGTCGAGTAACCGATGCTCGCCGCCAGCGCATCAACCCGGGCATCATGCTTTCCGAACGGCGGTCGAAAGTAGGGCCCACCGCGCATGCCATAGGTATTCCAGAGAAAGTTATCGTTCTGCTGGAGCTCGCCGATGACCGTGGCATCGTCACTGTCTAGAAGACTGGGATGACTCCAGGTATGGTTGGCGACCTGAATTTGCCCCGAATCGATCAGGGGGCGCATGGCCTCGGCATTCTCCGCCCAGGAGGGGCGGTTCCCGGTGACAAAAAAGGTCAGCCTCATGCCGGTGCGTTGGGCGAAAGCGACATATTCCCTCACCACGGCGGAGGAATTCCCGTCGTCAACGGTGAGGGCCATGAGGTTCCCGGTGCCGGGCAGTCCATAGATGGTGCCGTACGGAACGCGAACGCGCGCGATGCCCGTTGGGGCGGCGAAGCTGGGCGGGATGATTGTGGGCATGACCGGAGGGATTTGGAGCCGGTTTCTGCCCGCGCCGAGGGCGTGCAACCTCGTCGGCACCAGTGGCGGGGTGGTGTCCATTAATCGGGGGACAAGATTGGCGGCGAGAACGGAGGTAGCCGCCGCCACAACGCCGGCGCCCAAGAGATTCAAGAAGTCTCTGCGCTCCATGGAATGATTTTAGATGACGAAACGTCACTTTGGTCGGGATGACAGGAATTGAACCTGCGACCTCGTCGTCCCGAACGACGCGCGCTACCAAACTGCGCCACACCCCGTGGTGTCTGACTGAAGTCTAAACCCGCCGGTGGAGCCTCAGGAAATTCGCTCGGTGAGTGTGACCAGGGATACCTCGGGGGCACACGCTAATCGCACGGGGGCGTAGATGGAGGTCCCTAGCCCAGCCGAGACGTTGAGCAGTGCAGAATGACGACCATTGCGCCACGAACTCAGGCCCTTTACGTGACGGCGGGGGATGTCGCAATTGGTGACCAGCGCGCCAATTCCCGGAAGACAAATCTGGCCCCCATGGGTGTGACCCGCGAAGATCATTCCCGCACCGTTGTTGACCAGGGCATTCAAAATCCGTTGGTAGGGAGCGTGCGCAACCCCAATCGTGACGGCCGGCACGGATAAAGCTTCCTCGTCGGTTTCATCGCCGACCGCAAGGCCGAGGAAATCTCCCGAGCGCACGTCATCGAGCGCGCGCGTCATGGCCGAAAGAGAGTCAAATTCCCGGTGGGGATCGTCGACGCCCATGAAGTCCAGACGCGTCGAACCCAACACGAGCGTGGCGGCCGCGTTGTTGAGATCGGCCCACCCCATGTCATCCGTGAAGAAAGTTCGCAGTCGCTCGGTGTCTAGCCGTTCACCCGTCGGCTCGCCCTTGGACGGACCAAACAGGTAGGCAATGGGATTTTTGAATTCCGGCCCGAAGTAGTCGTTGGAGCCGTTGACGAAGACTCCGGGAATGCCTGCAAAGGGGGCCAGCGCGTACTCGAGAGATTCCTGAGCATCGCGGTGTCCGAGGTTGTCGCCGGTGTTGATGATGAGATCCGGTTGCAACTCGGCCAGAGCACGGACCCAGGCTTGCTTTTCCTTCTGCCAGGGCGCCAAATGAAGATCTGAAATGTGCAGAACTCGGAGGGGGGAAGAACCGGGTTCCAGAACGGGCGCGGTTACTCTGCGGAGCGTGAACGCATTGCGTTCAATGACGGATGCCCACAACAGAGTCCCCAGCGCGAGGAGCCCCGTGGCGACGAGCGCATCACGCCCGCCGCTTCCACGAGTTGCCACGTTCTAGTCCTGAATGGTAATCGTGACGGTTGCCCCCGGCTTCGCAAACCCGCCAATGAGATCCTGTTTAATGACCTCACCTTGGTTGGGATTGTCGACGGGGCACGGGCTCGGCACAGTCGAGGGTGTCGGTGCCGGTGCCGGGGGGTCCGGGATGGGTAGCGGGCTCTGACAGGTCTTGGGCTGTGGCGCGGCGACATGTCGCACCGAAACGGTCCAGCCGGTCAGGGCGAGACGAGCCTGCGCCTCCGACTTACCAATGGTGCTGGGCGGGCCGTCGACGAGCGCGTGGTTGCTATAGAAATACTTGACGGCTGTGCCAAGGGCTGCCGTTGTCCCGGCGACGGGCTCGGTGCGAACCCCTTGACCGCTGGCAAGCTCAGAGTCGATGGCTCCACCGTCTTCAAACGTGAAGCCCACGCTTTCGATGAGCGACTTCGCTTGATCCAGGGTGAGGCCCTTGACGTCGGGAACGGCAAGTGATTTGCCGGACACAAGGGCAGCATCAGGATCGCCGAACGTGGTGCCACCGTAAAGAGAGTTGGTGACGGTCATGATGTCGCGCCACATGTGCTGCACCATGATGTACGGGGCCGCAATGAACTGGATTGCCGGGGTGTGCCCCGAGACGTTTCCAAACCAGACGGCGGTGGAGACGGCTGTGGTGGAGCCAAGCATCCAGTTGTGCTCCGAGTACTCGGAGGTACCCGTCTTCGCAATGAAGGGAATACCGTCACCAACGGGAGACCATTGCGCGGTCGCCGTCGGTACCTTGGTCATGCCGAAGGCCACGGTATTGGCAACGTTGGTGGGGAGTCCCTGAGCGCAGTCAGCCTTGGGTGGGGGGATGTCCTTGCCATTGCGGTCGGTGATTTTATCAATCGCGATGGGGTGACATACGACCCCACCGTTAGCGATACCGGCGACCGCCGTGGCCATGGAAATGGGCGCAATCTCGTTTGTGCCCAAAACGGCCGAGGGGTTGCTGGTGAGCTGATCGCCATCGGCGCGGTGTACCAGGAGCGATTCGGCATCCTTGCGAATGTTGCAGAGATCGAGTTTGGAAGCCATCGTGATGAAGTTTGTGTTCCACGAGTTATTCAACGCAACCTGCACCGTGGCAGTTTGTCCGCCACCGGAATAGTTTGTCGGGCTCCAGTCAGGACCGCCGGTGCCATCACAGGTATTGGTGAACTCCGACATTTTCCACGTCTTCGTGGCTCCGGCTACGGATTCGTTCAGGCCGTGGCCGGCCTTGAGCCATTCCGAAAGAGTGAAGAGCTTGTAGGTCGACCCAACTTGGAAGCCGGTGGATCCACCGTAGGTGCTGTCGGTGTTGTAGTTAACGGAGGTGAAGTTAGCGCCCTGGGCGATAACCTCGGGGTCGTTGGAGTAGTCCTTGCTTTGGGCCATGGCCAGAACGCGACCGGTTCCGACTTGGAGTGAGACGGAGGTGGCAGCGAGGTCTCCAACATCAACTACTTTTGGCACGTTGGCATCGATGGTGGCTACCGAGACGGCCTGGACATCGGGGTTCAAGGTCGTCATGATCTTCCAACCTCCACGTTGGAAGGCGGTCCAGCGGTCATCGGCCGTCTCCCCAAACGCCGGATCGTTCTTGATGATCCACGTGACGTAGTCACAGAAGAACGCCGCGCCACCGGCGGTCTGGCAGCCGGTGCTCGCTTCGACAATATTGGGCGTGACGGGTTCGGCGACAGCGTCGTTGTGTTCCTTTTGCGAGATTTTCTTCTCAGCCAGCATGCGGTCGAGAACATAGTCACGACGGATCTGGTTCTCTTCGATGTTGTCGGGCATGTCAATGCGCAGGTTGTTGGGGTTGTTGACGGTCGCCATGAGGCTGGCGGACTGTGGCAGGGTCAGATCCTTTGCGCTGACGCCGAAGTAGTGCTGTGCTGCAGACTCAATGCCATAAACGCGTCCACCGAAGGAGGCGATATTGAGGTAGCCCATCAAGATGTCTTGCTTGGAATACTCCTGCTCGACACCAATGGCGAGTTTCATTTCCTTGAGCTTGCGATCGATGCTGGTTTCTGTCGCGGATTTAAAAGCGGCGGCACGTTCGACCGGGTCGGAGATTTCTTCCGACTTCTGCACGAGAACGTTTTTGACATATT
>Ga0114978_10002467_pt1 | contig 15223 bp, 24 predicted proteins | sample S_140212_EF_Meta_FD_87027 | JGI IMG/M metagenome (GOLD analysis project Ga0114978, IMG submission 87027) | Freshwater microbial communities from Lake Simoncouche, Canada to study carbon cycling - S_140212_EF_MetaG | ecosystem: Environmental > Aquatic > Freshwater > Lake | place: Lake... | reverse complement strand
TTTTTGAGATAGAGGTTCTTATAATAGGGCTTATCGATAAGTTGATCAATAAGAACAACTTCTCTTACACCCCTAATTCTTTTATCTGCTCGTTTTGTGATTACGCCCAGAATGGGGTATGTCACGTTGGAGCAAAAAGAAATCGTCGTTAGAAGGATGCTCCTTCAAAGCTTACGCTTTCCATAACTTCGACTGGGTCAATGTCTACGTGTGAGAGTTCGTAGGCTTCCCCGGCTGGGGTTCCATAGTCTACTAGTTCACAGAAGATGCTGTCTTTTACTGACTGGATGAGTTTTTCGTTTAATGTGTTCATGTGGGGTAGATTACCATTCTGTTCTTGTGATTTCAACTTTTGTTGATTTTTTTTGTTTTTTCCTATAGAATTGTATTGATAGGAGTTTCATGGGAGAAAATTGGTCCCCCGTAGAAGATACTTTCCTCTTAGAGAACGCATCTAGGCTTTCTTACGAGGAGTTGTCATTATACTTAGGGAAAACAGACAAGTCAATTCGTGAGAGAAGTTTTTCTCTAGGCTGCCACTCGCAAGTTCCGGGTAACCAAAAGGTTCATCGGGTCTGTAGGTACGCTGAATGTAGAAGACTGTATAGGGTTAGGTATTCACTGTATAAGAAGCAAAAAAAATTATTTTGCTCTCAAGAATGCGAAGATTTATACTCAGCTCTTTTTTACCCAACACGACAAGAAATTGAAAGTAAAATATCCTCTGATCTAAGTTTCGAAGAAATTTGCAAGTCATTCAAGCTAGTGCCCGGGGTCTTGTACGACTTATACCTTGATTACAATCTTCCTGGTAGAGATAGTTCGATAGAGAAAATTTTAATCCAAGATAAGGCAAAAGAACTTAAAAGAAATAAACTAGTCAAGCAAACTGGTGGTACCCCAATGAACAAGTTTAGAGGCGGCTACAAGCCATGCCTAGGAGTTTCGGTGCGTAGTGGATGGGAGAACAACGTTCTTCTATGGCTCAACGAAAAAAAGATTAAGTGGGATTACGAACCAAAATCATTCTATTTCGAAGAAGTTAAGCGCGGTACAAAAGGCTATATACCTGATATATGGCTTGAAGGCGAGGGAGTATGGATAGAAGTAAAGGGTTACATGTCTTCAGTTGATAAGACTAAGATTAAGAGGTTTAAGAAATACTATCCAGAAGAATTCCAAAAGCTGCAAGCAATAACTAAAAATGATAAAGTAGATAGTACAAAGTTTTTTAAAGATTTCGGTGTGCCGATATATGCTTATTATGATGATATAGCGGAAGCGTACGCACACCTACCTAACTGGATAAGATAGAGGATTATGCCTAGAACTAAGTCTAAAATAAAAAAAGATGTATCAAGCCAGTACTATGTTTTATCCGAAGATGAGATACAAGAATTAATATCGAAAGCTAAAGCTGGTGATGGTTTTTCTCAGGTTGAACTCCTCAAAATCTTTGAACCATTTCTTAATAAGTACGTAAACTTACTCCACTATGGTAGGTACAAGCTCTCTGACTACGATATAAGGCAATTCATAAACTTATTTGTTCCAGATAAAACTGTAGGCTTCTACCTGAAAAGAAATAAACTTAACTCGACAGGTGCAGCAAAAGTCCAGGAAACAATGCAAGGCATAAGATATATGGTGGAGAGGTACGGAGATGAAGAGGATACTCGTCAGACTGTAAACTTAGCATTCCTTCAATGCTTAATGAACTATAAGAGGACTGAATCAAAAGCTGGCGGTTATGTTCCCTTTAGCGGATACATATACAGCTATTTTTATTTCATCTTAAGTAAGCATGTAAAGGTTTTCCTAATTGATCAGCTTGGTAGAAAAACATTCCCATTAATAAGCGATGACGACTTTGGGGATTCAGATTCCGACGAGAAGCCACAGGGCTTCACTGCGCCGCCGGAACCTTCCGTAGAAGACCTTTTTGGTCCTGAAGTAATAGATGAGTTTTGGGTAGCTGGCGATACGACAATATTTCCATTTGATAGGTTAACCATCCAGGAGCGCCAGCTGGTAAAATGGCGATTTGTTGATGGATATAAATCCAGTGAAATAGCCCAAAGAATAACAGAACACCCAAATACAGTAAGGGAACATTTCAACAAGATTCGTTTAAAACTGATGGAAATTTTGATGGAAGATGATCTTGTTGGCCGGTGAAATAATGATATGGAGATTACTATGATAAATGATATTTCTTTCGGAAGAGACTTTTGTATAAACTGTGGGCATTACCACCACAGGGAGCGCAGCAATAAACCATTTGATTGCATGCTTGGACATGACTGTAAGTGTAAAGAAAAAGACTTCTTACCCAGAAAAAACAAAAGCAGTTTCTCTTGATAGGATTTTATAAGTGGCTTTAGATTTCCCTAATTCACCAAGCGTAAATCAAACACATACCTCGGGCACCAGAACTTGGCAGTGGGACGGCACTGCGTGGGGGCTAACCGCCTCCGGCATAGTCGGACCGACTGGCGATAGTTCTCCGCCTGGTCTTATTTCGCCCTATGCAGGATTATCTGCACCATCTGGCTGGCTTTTCTGTGATGGTTCATCTGTAAGCAGAACTACTTACGCTAACCTGTGGGCAACCCTTGCACTATCCAAGGGTGCAGTAACCAGCATTGCTAATGGCGCATCGGCCTTAGTTACTAAGACCGCCCATGGATTAGTCGAAGGTGACGCTATTTACTTTACTACGACTAACGCTCTTCCCGCGGGTTTATCAATCAATACAACTTACTATGTCAAATATGTAGGAGCAAATACGTTTCGATTGGCTTCCACTAGGACTGCTACAGCGTCTTCAGGTGCAGCAGCCTCGTTCACAACAGGTACTGCCATAACTACCAGCAGTGCGGGAAACGGCACCCATACGGTGCACCTTGCCCCCTATGGCATTCCGGCAGCATCTACTACTAACTTTTATTTGCCTGACATGCGTGGCCGAACCCCTATGGGTCTTGACAATATCAATGGAACCGACGCTGGAGTGCTCACTATCCCTAATGCTATTGGTGCTGCTGCGGGTGAAGAATCTCATCCCCTTGTTACGGCTGAACTTGCGTCACACAGTCACCCTAATACATTAAATGACCCCGGCCATTTTCATACGGTTTTCGGCGTCAATGACTTTGCAAATTCCGCAAACATATATGGTATTGCATCAATGAGTGTTGATACAAGTAATAATAATCAATCAACAACTTCAAAAGTTACCGGAGTTACCATTACGAACGCCACTGCCGGTAGTGGTAGCGACCATAACAACCTTCAACCATTCATGCTTCTCAACTACATCATCAAAACTTAATACCTACTAAATTTAGAAAAGGAAACAATGGAATTTTATCTATTAAACAACCCACCCGCAACACAACAGTTTTACCCATCAAGGAATGGTGGCCTAAGTGGTGGCGTAGTTATTCACACAACAGAGGGATCTGGTGGCTACAGCGCTGCAGAGAACACTGCAGGATTCATATCGAGGCGTTCGGATCCGGGCAGCTATCACATGATAGTTGACGTCGATTCGTCCATAGCGATGATGCCAGACGACTACACTGCTTTCGGTGTGGCTGCTTCTGGTTACAATAGTCGATGTTGGATGATCGCAATTGGAGCAAGGTCCTCCGACCTCGACGGAAACAACCCAGATACACAGGCAGAGATTGACCGAATGGGTGCTGAAATCGTTGCTTTTTGGCAGCGCAATAATATCGATATTGCATCGGCTTCACAGTTCATCGGCGAAGAGGTAAAGAACCGACCAGGACTCGCTCACCATGGTGATGTCCAGCCTCAAGACCGTAGCGATGCGTGGAGTCGTCGTGAAGACCGTTGGGTTTTTGATTCGATGCTCCTTCAGGCTATTGAGCGTCATAGCGGTGCAGCCCCAGTTGCACCGCCCACCCCTACGCAACCAGTCCCTGTGCCTCCACAGTCGGTTTGGCGCCTCGGATCCAGCGGCGATAAGGTCAGCGAGATCCAGAAGGTTGTAGGAGTCACTCAGGACGGCATATACGGCCCTCAGACCGCCTCAGCAGTGAGCCAATGGCAGATCAACCTAAGCCTACCAGGAGACGGCGTATGGGGACCTCAGACGGAAGAGGCGACACACAACCTATTCGTATTCCTTAGCAACCTTGCTGCAGTGCAGGAAACAGCTCCAAATAATCCATTTCTTGCCGCAGTAGACGAAGCGACTAAGCAGGTACTCCGTCAAGGTTCGAGTGGTGGAGCAGTCAAAATACTCCAAGGTGGCCTAAACGGAATCGGTTACAGACTTGTGGCTGATGGTGCGTTTGGTCCGGCAACCGATAATATGGTGCGTAGATTCCAGTCCGACCGCGGACTTAGGTCCGATGGTGTCGTGGGCCCACAGACCTGGAAGGCATTGCTCTCCTAGGGCTTGTATAATCTAACTTAAGTCTATATATTTGAGCGAAATAAGGCCTCTTAACAGGGGTCTTATTTTTATATTCTTTGTTCGGAATAAAAATACATTATTACTAATAGCTATATCGTTTACGCGGAAAGGCGAACGTCATGCTATCTTATGTATTAGCTGAATTGCCGCAGTGGCTAGAAACAATAGCCAGTGATCTTTCTACACTATGGCCAATCGTACTATTTGTTGGCGCAGGTTACGGTCTAATAAAATGGCTAAGCAGTAGGTTTAGAGAAGAGGTAAGAGACCTTATCGTTGGTGAGATAGAGCCCATTAAAGCGGAATTCAAAAATAATGGTGGCTCCTCATTTAAGGACGCAATAGACCGCTTAGAAAACAACTCTAAGGACTTAAGGGCTGATGTAAACCATATAAAGTCAGATGTTGACTCGATGAGATTAGATCTGAATAAAACGGAGAAAGAGTCACGGGATGCACATAAAGCCCTATCCGAGAAGATAGGGCTTATAAGTGATAAGAATGATTCTATTTGGGACGAGATTCAAAGACGCCGTCCAGCTTACGATTATTACGACAGTGAGATGAAGAAGAAAAATAAAAGCGAGTTTTAGGCTCTTCCCTCATTTTGAGCGTCTTTTACTATAACATAACGCTGGAAGGTCTCGCTAGAAGTTATAGCGAAGCCTAGTTCTGCCGCTTTGGTGATAGCATCCCTAAGTGATTCTATGTCGGTAATTGACTCGCCATCCAATGGTAGAGCTAAGCCCGAATAGATATCAATGTTCTCAAAGTTACCTATGTTTGCTTTTCTATTTACTCCACATATAAAAACTGGTGTGGTAGTAATAGATATGTTCGCCAATGCCTGCTCTACGGCACTTCCGATAGGTGAATTTTCTGTTTGTTCTTTTGCGCTTTTTGATATATTAGGCATTTATCCTACTGATCTCTTTCCTGATTACGTTTAGTGAAGTTTTTGCTTGTTCTGATATAGACATATTATCAGTGTTGATAACACAATCTATAATTTCTTCCCTGATTAATTCAACTTGTTCAGACTTGTGGTTCAGCTCGCTATCGGGCATGGTGTAACCGTCCCTTTTCTGCAACCTTTCCATCCTTATATCATCAGATGCATCAAACCTGATGAGAATTCCGCCAGGAAGAGACTTAATCATTTCGGCTTCGTTTTCGTATCTTACGTCAGATATAATGCATACGTAGCGGTCAATGTTCTCGTTTGCTTCATCTTTGTCCGACAGGATAGTGGCAGACCTTTGGTAGGCTTTCTTTTTAGCCCATTGGGTGAAGCAGTTCTCATACTCTCTCCGACATAACTCGCCGGCTTTTTGTAGGAACATTCTTGGCTTCATGTCTTCGTCTATCGGCATGGGTATCTCGGCGATCTCTTTAGTGAGCTTCACGAACTGGTCGTAGGGAGGAGCGCCGTATAGTGGGCTACCGCCAAAAAGATCAAATAGAACATCGTGTAGCTGGAAGAGTACTCTATCTTCTTGCTTCTCGCCTTTAGTCATTCTTTTGATTGATGCCATTTCGTAGAGTGGCATAGCGAAGAAGCTGTGATCCCACACTACGCCATTTTCATGGTCGAACTTGACTGCGTGTGACGGTACGATAGAGTTAGCAACACTGGTTTTTCCAGTACCAGCTCTTCCGCAAAATCCTATTATGATTGGGTAATTTTCTGAATTCATAGATGTATTATATCATTCCTCGTAGGAGTTTACTGTATTTTCATCATATATTATTAGCTAGATCTTTACGGAAAGATTACGCTGTGATCTAAGGCGCTAACATAAAAACCTGTGATCTAAAGCACTAAATAAAAAACCCGTACGCCTTTTTAAAAAAGAGTATTACTTCGATTCAGCGCGCCATGTCCTCATGTTATAGTAGTTCATAGCCCACCACATAAGCGACATAGCTATGAATCCTGGCTTACCGTAGATGAGGCTATAGATAAACCAAGGAATAGAATGTAAAAGGATAATTAGCCATCCCCACCAGTACTTTTTCCCGACAAAAAAGGTACCAGTTATGCCAAAGATCTCAAAAAAGAATAGCACCCAAGTCCAAGTTGTTTCTGCATCCATGTTGGTACCTTGCTATAGTATATTGAGATTAATTATATACTAGCACATTGGCACACGTTTCCGCCAATACATTCTACCGGTAGGGATATTATTACGGTTCAGGGTAGAACTCGTAGTCTTCTTCACTGAAGGGACTTCCGTATACACGGCCACTTTCTATGTCGAAGTAGCTTTCGTCAATTTCGAAGAAATTAAGAATTTCCTCAGAAAAATCTTCTTTAGCTAGTTCATCCTTGTCCACTTCCACAACAGTCCAAAGGTGACATATGGATGAGTTTGATTCAAGGTTGTCCAAGTCAACTACTAGCTCAGTGACGTCCTTATCGGACCAGTCTTTGTCGGAATAAATAACTATTGTAGATTTATAGAGGTGACCCATGATAGCTCCATTTACTTCAACGTTTGTTTTATCAAATATAATATCACAACTTACAAAGATATTCAAGTATAAGACTATTACCGTTAGCATAATACGGCAAGGCAAAGCTAACGGTGGATCACACTAGGTCCAGATAGTCTTATACTTGTTTGGATTATCTGCCACGGTTCTGTTTTCGGCCACGACTTCCATATCTCTGATTGTATCACGTAATTCTGTGTTAGCATTCTGAATTTTCGTCAATGCTGTACTAGTGATCAGTGAATGCTCTTTGTATCTTTCTGTTTGACGCTTAGCATCCCTGAGCTCGTCCCTTAGTCTAACAACTTCCTCTAGGATGGCGTTTGGAATCCCGTTTTCTAATTCCTTGAGAAGATGGTCTATCTCTATGTCTTTATCATAGACCTTTTTGCGTAGTGTAGCGTTCTCCTTGAGTACCTCTACTCCCCTAGGAGCGCCCTGCTTCGTTACGCCTATAGGTCTTACTGCCGTAAAACCTCGCTCCATAGAAGCCTCTAAGTAGCCTTCCTCAACGATCCCGGCTGAAACTAGGGCTTTAAGGATTCTAGTGTACTGGGCCCAAGTGATCTCTTTGTCTATATAGAGATGACCATGCCCAAGCTTCGAAGAAGGCACTACATACATAGGGACGTCTATGTCTATGGCTGGAGCATGTTTGCCGCTAGTGCAGCGAGAAGAAATTAAGTTAGCTTCATGGCTATCTTCTGGGTTGATAACCTTATAGTCATAAAGCTTTTCCCCATTTTCTAAGGTTATATTAATATCATACTCGTTGCTATTGTTTTGGCTCGCAACGTATTCCTTTAGTGCGTTAAGCCCTTCTTCAGTCATATCTACTTTGGACGAGTAGAGGTAGATTCTTTGGGGTGGACTCTTATGTTTCACTGGCTTTGGTAACTTTAGCCTTGCCATTTTTTACCTATTCATTTGCTAGTAGTTTTGCAGGCATACGTTTCTTCTAGGTATAAACGTAAATCATCCTCGAAATCTGGGTTTACAGTATATAACCCATCTGTTTCCCAGGCGAAGGCATGAAAAATGTCTCCTAGAAAATCAACTGCTCTCAATTGGTATCCGACCTTATTGCCGGGAACCACAATTTTACTTGTTATTTTCAAAAAATATATGTCAAAAATAATATCATCAATAACTATTTCCCCTACCCTGCAGGGGTAAAGGTTACGATCTTCCTTTAAGCTATTGACGTAAGCATACTTGGGGATGCATTCTGAGCTATCCTTTTTTGGGTCACTTCTAAAAAATAACATAATATAATTTTCCTTAATAAGAAAGAGGCTGGCACCCCCAACACTAGGTGCCAGCCAAGCCACTTGCGTTACCACTAAACGCAATGGCTAAGAGGCCTTCCGGGAATCGAACCCGGAAGTAATCCAATAGGCCTATTTCCAGTCCATGACTGGTATAATTTTTTCCACTTTGTTCCAAAGGCTTTTGCTAAGAATGTATCTCTCGTCGTTATGGGGGACTGGCGTGTCTGCCTCGCATGCATGACGCATACTATGAAAGAACTCGACAACCGCAGCATTGAGGTAGCATGCTTCCATATAGTTTAAGTTAAGAGTGTATTCTTGTTCGCCTTCGAATTGTTCCATCAGTCTTCTTCGTCCTCTACTGGTGGATTCATCTTGTAGTCATAGTCTAGAGCTGCAGTCTTGTTTAGGAACATCATATCTTTGTATTGCCACGCGAAGCCCCTCTTAGGGAGGAGGCGCTGAGTGTGGGTGCAATACATGGGTTCCTCACTCATGTTTAGGATCTGGACCGTATTACCGATATCAGTTTTTCTTGTTGTTGCTTTTCCGCTTCTGCCTTTACCCATTTTTTCCTTTTAATATAGATACAGTACTCCCGGAAGGATTCACACCTTCACCCCCATATTGTATGGGTGCTCTATCTTAAACTACGGGAGTCGGATATGGTTAGGACCCATACCTGATATGTGGTTTTATTTACTAACTTTCAATTATCTTACTACAAATCCGAAGATATGGCTTTAATTTCTCTAACTTCTTTTTCGGAAATGTCAAAGATTTTTGAAAGATCTTTATTAGATTTTCCTTTAAGGAAATTCATAAGAATTGATTCAAGTCGCTTGATCCTACTGTCGAGTAACAACAGTTCCTCTGGTTTACTTGTTGGGGTTACCCAAGAGTTCACTTCGACATCTATTATGTCTTTATTAACGTTATTATTCAAGACGCCTCTTTAGAGTTTTTTCTTTCAAACTGTCTACGCTTTAGAGTGTATAAGCTTGGGTTCATTTTCTTATATGCTACCCAACAGCCTTCGCAGTCATGCCTAGGTACTTTAACGGCACCATAGTAAGGATGTTCGAGACATAGGTCTGACTTAGGTCTAGTAGTCTTGACACTATTAGTGCTTTTAGGGGCTTTGGTTGTTCTGCTTTTTGCTTTCGGTATCTCTTTAGATCCTTCAGCAGCTTTCGCTTCTTGTGTGGGGGAAGAATCTGCTACATGGAGTGCGTCATATATCCTCATGACTATCGCTGACTGTTCGATATCTAGTACAGATACTTCCTTATGAATTCTTCCCCTAGCTCTTTCAAACATATTTAAAAGAAATGTAAAATCATTATCATCTTCTATTTTTATATATTTAGTCATTTTTGCCAGCCTTAAGTCCGTAGCGGTCACCAAATATACTTTCTGCAATATTCCTTATATCTTCAGTAGAAGCTTGCACATAATAGTAGGATTGGTTGTTGTTTTGTGCTGAGGGGGAATACCAGTACTCATCCCTGTGGTTGGTAAAGTACGTAGATCTTTTTTTTCTTTTCTTTTTCATTTTACTCTCTTTGTGCCCTCTGAGGGACTCGAACCCCCGACCTAGTGGGTAGAAACCACTTGCTCTAGTCCATCTGAGCTAAGAGGGCGTTTTTCAAACCTGATTTAAGTCTTCAGGTTTTGGGATCGAATAAAGTTCTACTGTTTTCTTGTCTATCCAAACATGAATTATCATATCTTTATTTAACTCCTGATCTATACAAATTGCGCCGTTTGAATAGATCGCCGCTGTACTAAAACTAAATGTAGCGTTGAAAGGCTGTTTAAACTTTAGGATGTGGATTGGAATAGACGTATGCATTTCAAAACCGTATATTTCCACATAAGCCAAAGAGTTTATGTAAAACTCCATAAGTTGAACTATGAAAGTCTGGTTCATTGCTGCAGTATAGAAGTAAAACTTGTCTTCCAGGTCTAACGCATAATACAAGCTAAGGGTGAAAGACTCTTCATCGCTAAATAGCGAGCGCTGCGATGCTAGTATTTCTTTCACCACTTTGCTCATGATGCTGACATATTCTTTTTAGCTCTTAAGGTTTTTACGAACCTTATTCTTTCCTCTACGGAAGCTTTAAATCTTAAGGCTGTAACTTTCCACTTATCTTCTGTAGCTTTGAACTTGTACCAATCATTATTGTTCCATTGAGGACCTAGTTCTACTTTCTTTTCAGAAATACGACCTCTTTGTGCTGTCAATTGAATTTCAACATCACGTAAAAGAACATTGAGTTCATCTAGCCAAAGCCTAAAATCGCTAGACAGGTCTTCAACTAAATCGTCAGAATCTGTCCTGACGTCTTTGGCTACTAAGCCTTTAAAGTCTTCTCTTGGAATATTAGCTATCATTTTTCACCATAGACAAAGTTGTATGCTCTTCCAAAGTCTTGTTCGAATAAGGAAGGCAGATTTCCGCTTCCGCGTAAAACGTAGGCGGGAGAATACGTCGGTAATACAGGCCAAGGCCCAAGCCATATAATTTTACCTCGTTCTTCATTCATATGCAATTTAGCTGGAAGTATAGAGCATGTTGCTACTAATCCCATAGTTACTATGAGTTTAGGCTTAAGTGTCTGTATTTCATTTAGTAGATATGGTATACAGTTTTCTATTTCTTCTATTGTATGTTTGACTCTAGATTTTTTGCTGCATCTATTTACAAACGACATACATATTCTTGAAGAGGTAAAACCAGCCTCAGATGCGGTCCTAGTGAAATAATCCAAGCTATTAGGGTCAGACATTGGAACTTCAGATACGAAGACTACATCTGGGTCAGCTACATTCCAAAATGGTATGGTAGCCCCAGGCTGCGTTTCTGGACATTTCCTGCAGTTCTTAGTGACAATATGAAGCTGTTCTAAGGTTTGTTCTTTTTCGAAATCATCGAGCTGAGAACTCCTTAACTCGTGCAACACCATCTGAACATCTGCTTTGTTCAAATATGGAGTTAAAACTGAGTCTAGTTTTTCCAGTAGCGCTGAGTCACCAAAGGATAAGGGGATCCTTGAAGATACCCTAAAGGCATTACCCCCCTTATCCCTTAACGCCTGCTCGACTAACTGAAGAACTTCATCTTCGTCAAAGTCTTGCTGGATTTCTTCGTCCATCAGAATGAGCTAGGAGCTACGCTCTCTGCGCTAGTAGCTGCCGGAGCAGCACCTTCTGGCTTGCTACGTGAGGCGTATGTGATGTTTTCGGCTACAATCACTACCTTCGAAGACTTCTTGTCGTCTGTGGACCAACGCTCCTGGACAAGGCGTCCTATCAAGCGAATCTGACTACCCTTGGAGAGTTTGCCGCTTGAAATTTGATTGCGAACAAATTCACAGTTGCGCTTATTCTCGTCGCTATTCAAATAGTAGGTGACATCAAAGTACCCCGTGCTATTATCTGAACCCTTTTCGGAGCCAGCATAATCGACGGCAACTCGGAACTTAGCAATGTTCTCTGTAGGCATTTCGGGATCTGCGACAACGCCGCAGGTAAGGTTTAGGTTATTATTTGGATCTATCACTTTATTTGCTTTCTAATGGGTTTTTACTGATTGTTCTTAGGCCAGTTGATATAGAGTCTAGCCATTTAGCTGTTTCTTCTTTAGCTTGCTCCATAGGAACAAACTGGGATAGGTGCTGACACATGGAAACTGAAAGGTTAAATATACCATTCCTTAGTTCTTCACTATAGTTTTTGGTAAATTCGTTCTGTTTTTCTTGTTCTTCCATCATGCACCTACTTTCTTTGACAGCGCTGCGTCCATAATCCTGCCTAGTTCTTTGGAATCTTTATAGCCTTTATCGTATAGTATCGATATGACTGGTTTTGGGTCTAGGGACTTATAGGTTAATAGCTGTAGGTTTAACACATCGTTTACAGTGTATATCCTGTAGTTATTTAAATCACGTTTTGCTTCTGGGTATTTGCCAGATCGTTCTCTATTAGCAATAGTTAGGGGCGTAACATTTAATATTTTAGCTACTTCACCCCTACTTAAAATTGGGTTCGAGATTGATGTTGCTGTTCTCATAAAATATTCCTCACTATATGACAATATATACCTGTATTATAGTAAAGCCTATATATAATTATTAAAACTATGCAACAGAAAAACTATTCACAATCTTGACCATGGCTTCACGGATGTCCATACCCGAGTTCTGTCCTGCGTCATTAACGAATGCATCTAGGGTGTTTTTGAAAGTAGTTTCAATTTCAAAGTCGCCACCAGAGGTATTGCGCTTAGGGTCTGACCACCTAGTCTCAAGTACGTTAAGAAGAGATAGTTTTTCCCAACTTTTAAAAAAGTTAAGATGATTCTTGATGCTTGTACCACTCGATATAGCGGAAGGAATACCTATGCGCATACTATATTCGATAGTATCTGATAGGTCTAGGTTCCAACCAGAATTCCATACCATATTGTATGCAGCGTGAATTCCATCTGCAAACGTTTCGCAGGGTTCAAAGTTCTCAAAGATAGGATTACACAGGGTGGAGTCGTAGTAAAGGTTTAACATGGGTAGCATATAAACCCTATCACTCCAGGAGTATAAGGGTTCGTTTCTGCAGTAAACCCTAACAGTTACCGGGTTATTGTAGTCGTCGAATAGGACGTAATAAATGGTCCACGGTATGGGGAGACTGAAGGATTGTACAGACGTATTACTATTGATATTGTCTTTCTTATCAAAAGCAATTTCCACGAATTGGACAGTTGGCGGTCTTTCAAATACCGCTATTCGTTGATTGTCAGATATCCATCTAACCGCCGGGGGTAGCAAGCCTAGGTCTTTTCTGTCTAGATTAACCATGCTTTTATATATATCTTCGCAATTCCGTTTTGCCAAAGGTATACTTGGGCTTCCTGGCCCAGACTTAAAATAACCATCAACAGTATTGTCTGAGTCGTGTATACTTAAGTTAATTTTCATAGTAGAACAATTCCTTCTATTGTCAAGATACAATCTCTTTAAAGAATCGACTTAGGGTATTTTTATTTACGGCAACCTGTGGCACATTCCCATAAAGGTTTAATGATTTACAATGCTGCCCTACTGTCCTTACTTCTTGAGAGAAATTCTCACTCATGACATCTTCCATGGACATCTTTGCCCACTCGGAAAGGTAACTATCTGCAGTATCACATCTCCCGCGCGCATCGTATGGGAGCATTATGTCTGCAGTTAGGTAGGTTAAGTCGTTATTAAACCATCCAGTCCAGAAACCGTTTATTGCATCGAGCAGGTAAGCGCCTAGGCTGGCGTATGATGTTCTACTCGTATTGTAAAGAACGTCGCCCCAGCAGATTTTTGCGTCTTCATAAATGTTTGGTAGCGGCAAGCTATACAGCATATCGTCCATACTTGTCACCATAGTTGGCCTGGAATAAGCTTGACAAGATGAAATATGGTTCAAATCTTTATCTAACTCGAAAAACCACAAAGTCCATGGCACGTTGAGGGTGTATTCTGCGCGGAACAGTTGACGATTTTCGTCTTCCCAGCCGCATTGGCATTCGTCAAGATCATTAGAGTAACATTCGTCACACCTATCTGATTCTTCCGCATGGTCGCCGTGTATATCTACATATTTGACGGTCACCATAAATGGTGGTCGTTCAACCATGATATGTGTCATGTCCCTAGATATCCACCTAGTCACTGGAGGTAAGATGCCGGTATCTTGGGAAGCTTTAGAGAAAAATTTCTTCGCAACTAAGTTAACGTCTAATTGCTCTACTTCAAAAATGCCATACGAGAATGAAGCCCTTGACGTAGTAATACTTACAGTCTGAGCGATTGAGTCGACCAGCTCTTCTTCTGGTGCTTTAGTGGCTATTGATTCATACATATCTATTATCGTCATAATGAAACCTATCTATAGAGTTAAACGCTAGCTACATACTGAGAGTATGTATCTAGGGGTTTTTCTTCTGGGTTTATATGGGTAAAACCACTGAATCCTTGAGATTCATAAATAGCTTTTATAAGATTCAGATTTTCTGTCGGTTCATGGTCTACATCGTTATCGCTTTTGATTACGCGCCAGAACAATACTCCCAAACCATACCTGCGACTTTGCAGGGTATATACCTCTTGGCTATCAATTTGAGCTATTACTACGGTAGTAGAGTGGTCTTCCCAAGTTTCTGGAACGTAAGATTTACACAGGTACTGAGAACCCGAATCAGTATACTTACAGCTAGGATTGGGCGTGTTTTCGGCAAGCATCACTATGGGACTTGAACAGTTGGACACATATTTTGGTAGAGTATCAAACTTATAGTGAGAGCTAGGCGCCGACCCGTTTGGCTCGGAAGGGTCGTGTTTGGGGGTGTAGAATTTGCAGCTGACCGTCTTGTTGGGGTCTTTAGCTATAATGCATATATCTTTGATATCAAAAACATCTTGACCAAGTAACGTGTATTTATCAAAGATGCCTTTAAGATCTACGGATAGGATTTCCTGACCCTCATAGATAAAGATATCTATTTTGATTTCTGGACTATCGGAATCTTTTTCGGCTATAAAAGCTTTTTGTGATTTATCATTATTTGATTCATCAACTGTTATGACGTTGTATTTAACAACTTCTTTTGGGTCAAGCCCAAAACTGTCAGTGTTTTTAACATCTTTAACATTAACAAATAGACCTGAACCGTCCGTGAAGTATTGTTCACCGTCTGGGGCTGTTATGATTGTCGTGCTATTGCTGGAGGGGATAGTTCCGCCATTTGCCCCAATTGAAGAGATATTAATTTGACCGGTGTCACCAGCGGGGCCTGACTGACCATCTGGGTTCTGCAATATAGATATCTGGGTGTGCCCTGTATTGTTTTCCCCAATGATTGTCAAAAGCTTCCATAGCTCATCATCTTGAGGGTCACTTGATGACGCTTGAAATGCTAGCTTCCCTAGTAGCTCCAGAGCAGCCTGAGTGTCCATCTGCGCGGCTG
>Ga0114978_10002466_pt1 | contig 15224 bp, 20 predicted proteins | sample S_140212_EF_Meta_FD_87027 | JGI IMG/M metagenome (GOLD analysis project Ga0114978, IMG submission 87027) | Freshwater microbial communities from Lake Simoncouche, Canada to study carbon cycling - S_140212_EF_MetaG | ecosystem: Environmental > Aquatic > Freshwater > Lake | place: Lake... | reverse complement strand
GAACTTGGTCGTATTGGTATTTTGTTAAACAAAACAAGAGAAGAGGTAGCCCGTGATAACGTTACTAAAGCAGAAGTTGATCGCATTATGGAACACATTGATTCAAGGTTTAACAAACTTGAAAACAAAATTGACCAGCTTATTCAAAAGTAAATAATGCCAAGCAAATCAAAAAAACAACACAACTTTATGGCAGCTATTGCACATAGCCCAGAATTTGCCAAAAAAGCTGGTGTTCCTATGTCTGTAGGAAAAGATTTTGTTGCTGCAGATAAGGGTAAAAAATTCCGTACTGGTGGAACATCACTGAAAGCTGGAATAAACAAGCAGAAAACTCATCATGGCGCTATGCAAATGCCTAATGCCATGCTTAACAAATATATTGGTCATAAAGACGGAGGAATGATGAAAGCTGTAGATGCGGACAAAAATCCAGGATTATCAAAACTACCAACAGAGGTAAGGAACAAAATGGGATACATGAAAAAAGGCGGTATGGCACATTCAGATATGGCTCAAGATATGCCAATGATGAAAAAAGTTGCTAAACAAGAAGTTAAATCACATGAAAAGCGTATGCACAACATGGCTTCTGGTGGCAAAGTAGCTCAACTTAACAAAGCTAATGGAATTGCTGTTAAAGGCAAGTCTAAAGGTACTATGATCAAAATGAAAGGCTGCTAATCATGATGGCTCCAAGTAAGCGGGTAGCAAAAAAAGTTACCAAAGAAATGGAATATGACTACAAGACTGGCAAAAAATCTTTTGCTGGATCTACTGCCAAACGTGACGCTCATGCCGAAAAAGAAGGTATGCGTGTAGCTAAAGATTTGGCTTACGATAAGTCAATGAAAATGGCTAAAGGTGGTATGACTTCATCTTCTATGGGCAAAGTTAAAACCAAACCAGGAAACATCAACGGTGTTGCCAAAAAAGGTTTAACTAAAGGCACAATGATTAAGATGAATAAAGGTGGAAAGACCTGCTAAATGCCAATTGAGCCTATAGATCCTTCTAAAAAGACTGGCGGGGATGGGAGCGAGAAATATACTCCTCCCAAGGAAAAGTTTGGGCTTAGTGAATACGATAAAACAGCGGAAAAAGTAAAGCTGGAAAATGAAAAAGCTAAAGCTGAAGCACGTAAAATGGCTGAAGAATTTAGAGCAAAAACTGAAGCTGAACGCCCACGCACGTATACGGAAAGACTGCAGGATATGGGCAGATTGCCAAAGCCTACTGGCGGTGGCAGTGGCGGTGGTGGCAGTGGTGGTATGGGTACAGGTAAAATGAACCGAGACATATCTAAACTGTATAAATCTGGCGGTAAAGTTAAATCAGCATCAGCCAGAGCAGATGGTTGTTGCATTAGAGGAAAGACAAAAGCATGAGACCTTCTCGTGGTATGGGTGCAATTAGACCCTCTAAAATGCCTAAAGGTAAAACTATTTACCGAAAAGACAACCCAGATGCGGTAGAAATGTACGCAAAAGGTGGGGAAGTCTGGGATAAACCACGACCAAAAGGACTTGGAAAGCCTAAAAAACTATCATCTTCCAAGAAATCAGCAGCAAAAGCTATGGCTAAAGCAGCTGGCAGACCGTATCCAAACTTAGTAGACAACATGAGAGCTGCTAAAAAATGACAACTACAGGAACCACCGCATTTAACCTAGACATGAACGACCTCATTGAGGAGGCGTTTGAGCGTTGTGGTTTAGAGTTGCGTTCAGGTTATGACTTTAGAACCGCTAGACGGTCTTTAAACTTGCTTACTATTGAATGGGCTAATCGTGGTATTAACCTATGGACAGTAGAGCAAGGACAGATTGCTATGGTTACTGGACAGGCTATGTATCCTATCCCAGTAGACACCATAGATCTAATGGATATGGTTATCCGTCAATACAACGGCAATTTTGCCAATCAAATTGACATTAACATTAGCCGTATTGCAGAGCCTACTTACATGTCTTTGCCTAATAAACTGGCACAAGGACGACCTATTCAGGTATGGATTAATCGCCAGTCAGGTAACACAGATGTTATTCCAGCAACTGTTTTAGCTGATAATGACAACGGAGGAGTAAGCTCTACAGCTACTTCTATTACTGTTGCTTCTGTAGCTAATCTTCCTACTACTGGTTTTTTAAAAATTGGTACGGAAACTATCAGTTATCCAAATATTGTAGGAAATATCCTTACAAATTGCGCTCGTGGTCAAAATGGAACAACGGCAGCTGCTCATTTAAATGGCGCAGAAGCAACCATTCAATACCTACCATGCGTCAATGTCTGGCCTACTCCTAACTCTCCTGGCAATCAATATACGTTTGTTTATTATCGTATGCGTAGGATTCAAGACGCTGGAACTGGCGTTAGAGAGCAAGACATTCCTTTCCGTTTTATTCCTTGCATGGTGGCTGGATTGGCTTACCAATTAAGCACCAAAATGCCAGAAGTATCGCCAGATAGAATAATGATGTTAAAAGCTGATTATGAGCAGCAATTCCAATTAGCGGCAGATGAGGATAGAGAGAAGGCTTCCGTAAGATTCGTACCAAGGAATTTATTCTATGCCTAGCCAATGGGCCTCTGGCAAAAATTCGATTGCCCAATGTGATAGGTGTAATTTTAGATATAAACTAAAGGAACTAAAAACACAGACGGTTAAAACAAAACCTTTTAAGATCAAGGTTTGTCCTTCTTGCTGGGATCCAGATCAGCCACAGTTGCAATTGGGTATGTACCCAGTAAACGATCCACAAGCAGTTAGGGAGCCAAGACCTGATAATAGCTATTTACAGTCTGGTAACAGTGGTTTACAAACTTCTAGTACTGGTGGAAATACCCCAAGCGGGTTTGGTAATCCAGAGTTAGGTAGTAGAGTATTTCAGTGGGGTTGGAACCCTGTTGGTGGCGGGTCAAATTGGCCTATGACGCCAAATGACTTGGTTTCTGGTGGAGTTTTAGGTACAGTAACGGTAGAAATAACAAATAACACTTAGGAGTTAAAAATGGGATATAGAAAAAGCGCTGATGGCATAACAAAACGGGGAAAGACAGATGTTAAAATTTACCCAGATAGCGGTCCAAAAGTAATTGATAATGGTCCAAAACCTACTAAAAGTACTTTAAATAAGAATATGAAACTAATGGGTCGTAACTTAGCTAAAGTTGCTAATCAAAAAGCTGGAAGAGGTCGATAATGGCTAAATATTCTATGAAAAAAGGCGGTAAAGAAGTTGGCTCTGCCAGCGTCTACGCTGAACCACACACAATGAGTGGTAAAAAAATAGCTAATGTTGAAAAGTCTGTCTATAAAAAAGGCAATGGCGTAAACGACATTAACATTTCCGTAGCTGGTATTAGCAAAGGTAACTACCCCCCAGAAAACAAACATGGTGAAATCACTATGCGTGGAGGTGGCGCTGCTACTAAAGGTACTAAGTGCCGTGGACCAATGGCATAAGCTATGAATTACCAGCAGCTATCCCAGTCTATACAAGATTACACTGAGTCTACAGAGCAGTTATTTGTATACAACATACCTAATTTTGTACAGCTTTGTGAAGAACGTGTTTATAACGCTGTTCAGATACCTGCTATTCGTAAAAACGTTATTGGTACATTCACAAGTGGGGATCATTACTTAGCTCTGCCTACCGATTACTTAGCTTCGTTTTCTCTTGCGGTTATTGATGCAGATGGTAACTATGAGTATTTGATTGATAAAGACGTTAACTTTGTTCGTCAGGCTTATCCTAGCGCAAATGACCAAGGTATTCCTAGGTATTACGCTCAATTTAGCCCTTACACTTATCTTATTGGACCAACCCCAGACGATAATTACCAAACCGAACTTCATTATTATTACTACCCAACTACCATTGTTCAAGGTGGTATTGCTGGTTTTGGTTCAATTACAGGTGGTTCTGGCTATACCGATGGTGTATACGAGAATGTGTCATTGACGGGTGGTGATGGTTCTAATGGCACTGCAACTATTACTGTATCTGGCGGTGCTGTAACTGCCTTAACTTTGGTTAACCCTGGATATTTATATCTTGTAGGCAACCTACTAAGCGCTACTACCGCTACAATAGGTGGTACTGGAAGTGGATTCTCTGTACCTGTAAATAATATCCAAAACGCAGCTGGTACTTCTTGGCTGGGTGATAATTTTGAAACTGTTTTGTTGTATGGTTCATTACGTGAGGCTGTAATCTTCCAAAAGGGAGAACAAGATATGGTTGCGTATTATGAGCAGAAGTACCAAGAATCATTAGCATTGCTTAAAGAATTGGGCGATGGTAAAGATAGACGCAGTGCCTACCGTGATGGACAACTTAGACTGCCCGTACCTGGGCCTGTTAGATAATTTTTTAGGAGCAAAAAATGGCAATTACCCAAGCAATGGCTACATCATTTAAAGTTCAACTTTTAAATGGTACCCAAAACTTTTCATCAAACACGTTTAAATTAGCTTTGTATACTAGCTCGGCTACTATTAACGAGAACACAACTGCATATTCCGCAAGCAATGAAGTGCCTTCAACAGGTAACTACAGCGCTGGTGGCAATACTTTATCAGTTAGCGTAACCCCAACAAACTCTGGAAACGTAGCTTATATTTCGTTTTCTAATACTACTTGGGCAAATGCAACTATTACCGCTGCTGGAGCTTTAATTTATAACAACACTAACGCTAATGCAGCTGTTGCTGTGCTATCTTTTGGTGGTGATAAGACTTCAACCAACGGTACGTTCGCAGTGAACTTCCCAACAGCAGATGCAAGCAGCGCTATTATTCGTTTGACCGCTAGTTAATTAGGGAGGCCGTATGGCTTTAGTTCTACAAGATAGGGTCAAAGAGACTAGCAGTAGCTCTGGTACTGGGAATATTACGTTAGGCGGAGCCATTCCTGGCTACCGTACATTTGCTTCGTGTGTACCTACTGCATCTATTGTTTACTACTGTATTCACAACTTAGCTGCTGGGTATGATACCGAGTGGGAAGTTGGCTATGGTACTTTTACTACCCCAGATACATTAGTTAGGACTAATGTTTACTCGTCTTCAAACGCTAATACTTTTGTAAACTTTACTGCTGGAACTAATGGTCTTGAAGTATTTATTACTTATCCTTCTGAGCAAGCTGTATTCCAACAAACAGACGGACTAACTGAGTTTAACGAAGGCCCTATTTCTGTAGTTGGCGCTAATGCTACAGCGGGTAGTTTTGATGCTACATTAGCCCAGTTTACTTCTAACGAAGCTGGTTTTTCACAGCTTTATATCCAAAACCAAAGTACCGCTGCTAATGCTTCATCTGACATAGTTGCTTATAACGAAATAGGTGATGGAACGTCATACTTTGTAGATATGGGTATGAGCAGTGCTACCTATAACGATGGCGCTTATCCAATATTCCAAGCAAATGATGCTTATTTATTTAATGCTGGCAATGTAGCTGGAACAGGTGGAGCTGGCGATACATCTCGTTTGATGATTGGTACAAGTACAGCTAACAGTAACGTGGTTATTTTTGGCGGTAGCGTAAACGTCAATGCGGTTATTGCTACTTTTGTAGCTTCTACTAAAGATGTCAACTTTGTCAACAACATTAGCGTTACAAGTAACGTATCTGCTAATAACGTAACCCTAACTAATTTAGCTTACGCTGCTGGCAACTTATCTAACGCTGCTAACAACACAGTCCTTGTAACTCAGGCTTATGTTGATAATGCCGTTGCTGCTGGGCTTGATATTCACGATCCTGTTAACTTAGCAACTGTAGCCGTATTATCTGGTACTCCAACTTACAACCAACCTGGCGGTGCAGGTAATGGCGTAGGCGCAACTTTGACTGCTGCTGGTGTAGGTACATTATCTGTAGATGGTAAAAACGCTGCACTTGGATTCCGTATTCTTGTACAAAGCCAAGCTAATGCTGTGCAAAATGGTGTTTATACAGTTACTACTGAAGGTACAGGTGGTGCAGCTTATATATTAACTCGTGCGACTGATTCCGATACTTCGGCTGAACTTAGCCAAGGTTCTTACTATTATGTAACTGATGGCGACACTCTAATTGGCGATGCGTATGTAGTTAATACTGTAGGCACAATTAACTTTGGCGTTACTAACATTACGTTTGCATTGTTTAGTTCTCCTACTGTTTATACAGGCACATCGCCAATAAACGTAACTAATACAACTATTTCTCTAAATACTGTTCCTGTAGCTAATGGCGGTACAAATCTAACTTCATTTACTACTGGTGATTTAATTTATGCTAATGCTACTAGTACTTTAACTAGCCGTGCTATTGGTTCTACAAACGCTGTTCTTGTATCTAACGGCTCTATCCCTAATTGGGGTACTGTTGCTTTAGGTTCTGCTAATGCTGTATCTGGTACTTTAGGCGCAACTTATGGTGGTACTGGGCAATCTACTTATACGCTTGGCGATACTTTATATGCCAATGCTACAAATACCGTTGCTAAATTAGCTGGCAATATAACTACAACTAAGAAGTATTTACAACAGGTAGGTGATGGGGCTAACTCCGCTGCTCCTTCATGGGTGCAAGTAGCTGCTGCTGATATTTCTGGTCTGGGTACGATGTCTACTCAGAACGCTAATGCCGTAACTATTACTGGTGGTTCGCTTGATAACGTAACTATTGGTGGTAGCACACCTAATACTGGAGCTTTTACAAACGTAAACGCTACTACTGTAACTGCAACTACAGGTTCATTTACCAATGTTTCTGGTAACGGTGTTGCTTTAACAGCCATCAATGCTTCAAACATTACTAGTGGAACTATAGATAACGCTAGAACCACAGCTAACACTTCAAACAGTGCAAGCACAATAGTAGTCCGTGATACCAATGGTGCGTTTACTGCAGGTAACATAACAGCCGCAAACTTTATTGGTGCTGGTACAACCATTACTTCTATTAACGCTTCTAACATTTCGTCTGGAACAGTAGCTAACGCTAGAACAACTGCTGACACAGCTAACAGTGCTTCTACAATTGTTCTTAGAGATTCATCTGGTAGCTTTGGCGCTGGCAATATTACAGCTGTATCTATCTCGGGTAATGGTGTAGCTCTTACTGCTATTAATGCTTCCAACATTGCTTCGGGGACTATTGATAATGCAAGAACATCTGCCGCTACTGCTAATGGTGCTTCAACCATAGTTTTACGTGGAGCATCTGGCGAGTTTTCTGCTGGCGCTATTACTGGTGCTTCTTTATCTGGTAACGGTGTAGCCATAACAGCTATTAACGCTTCAAATATAGCTTCGGGTACTGTAGGAACAGCTCGTCTTGCAACTGGAACAGCAAACTCTTCTTCATATTTGCGTGGCGATCAAACTTGGGCTGTTTTATCAGCGCCTAATAACGGCACCTTATCAATGGGTGTATCAGGTACTGGTTTATCTGGTTCAGCTACATTTACTGCCGATCAAGCAAGCAATAGTACATTTACAGTAACTATAAATTCTGCTTCTGCCAATGGTGCTAGTACAGTTGTGGCTCGTGATGCCAATGGATCTTTTGCTGGTAACGTAGGAACTTTTACTAGTATTTCTGGAACATTAAGCACTGCTGCACAAACAAGCATTACTTCTACTGGTAACTTAACTAACCTTGTAGCAACATCGTTTGGTGTAAACACAGCGGCTTCTGGTACAGCTGGGGAAATTCGTGCAACTAACAACATTACTGCGTATTACTCTTCGGATGAACGTTTAAAAGACAACGTAAAAGTTCTTTCAAATGCACTTGCTAAAGTTCTTCAAATTCGTGGTGTTGAATTTGATTGGAATAATTTAAAAGACCCAGAAGATGGATATTTTGTTCGTAAACATGATGTTGGTGTAATTGCTCAAGAAATTGAAAAAGTACTACCAGAAGTAGTTGCTGTTAGAGAAGATGGCATAAAAGCCGTTAAGTACGACAGAATTATTCCATTGCTTATTGAGGCTATTAAGGAGTTAGAGGCTCAAGTTGCCGAATTAAAAGCTAAAGGAAACTAAGCCATGACATTAAACTCGTCAGGACCGATTAGCCTTGGTGGTTCTACGACTGGGCAATCTGTTAACTTAGAAATAGGTAATTCGGCTACTACACAAGTATCTTTTAATACTGCTGGAGTTCGTACTCTTACTGGAACAACTGCTGGCAACGTATTAATAATGCCAACTAACTTTTACGGTAAAACTTATCCGTTCCCAGGTGGTAATGTTTCTTATACTGATTTAGCTTCACTTGGCTCTGCAATGACTTTAGCTGGGAATACATCCGCTACTGCTGGCGGAACATTAACTCTTAATGGTGTGTCATTAGGTTCTTACGACTACGCTATTCAAAGTGCTACTACTCTTTCAAGTTTTACAAACTCAACTTGGTATACAACAACCCAAGATACAAGATCAGCTTTAATATGTGTTAAAGGAAACTTTACTATTAATGGCGGAGTATTGTTTACACCATTAAACAGAAAACTGTTTACGTTTATTTATGTCAACGGAAACTTGACTATGAACGGTGAAATTTCTATGACCAATATGGCTGCTAATGCCAGCGGAACTGGAAATTCAAGTGGTGGAACCACATCAGCCAATATTCTTATTTATAGCGGTACGCACGGTGGTATAAGCAATCCACAAATTCCATCTAACGGTGGTACAGGTACCGCTGGTCAAAGCGCTGGTTGCCCAGGCTCTCCAGGAAACCCAGCTGGTGGTACTGGATCATCTGGTGGTACGGGTGGTGGAGGCGGTGGCGGTAACTGCGGTTCAGTAGCTGCTGGTTCAGGAGCAACGGGTTCTGCGTTTGCTGGTGGTCCTGGTGGCGGTGCGCTTAATAATGGTGGCTCATCTGTTCCAGCTGGAAATGGTGTTTATAACGGTGGACGAGGTGGTAATGCAAGTACAGGATCCGTCTCTGGCGGTGCAGGTGGTGGTGCTGGTCAGCCTGGTGGTACTGAATATGCTGGCGGTGGCGATGGCGCAACAGGTTGTGCAGGAACAATCATTATTATTTGTACAGGCACCATATCTGGAAGTGGTACGTTCTCATCAGTAGGCGGATACGGTGGTGATGCAGGTCACGCTTCTGGAGGATCAGGCGGTGGCGGCTCTATTAATATTATGTATGGTACAAATTCTAGTTCTTATACTTTAGATGCTTCAGGTGGCCCACAAAATACTTCAAGTCCTTATGGACGTAACGGTGGTGCTGGTGGAGCTGGAACTGCAAGGTTAATAGCAATATGACAACTTACTTATTTCACAATGTTTATGGCGATGCTGACGAGTTAATTGCAACTAAGCCAGATGACGTAATTGCTGTGCCATTTGGCTGGACAGATGATATTGAAGCCAATAGAAACGCTATATTGGCCCAGTTAAATTGCAACAATTCAGTATTGCCATCTGTAATCTTCCACGTCCAAGAAAAAATGGTGGAAATTGGCGTTTGGGTTGATGACCATATGGAATTAACTATGGCTAGGCTACCTGAACATTACGAAGAAATTCGTGTTTTTGATATGCCTAAGCCTTGGAATTGGACTGATATTAATAACTTAATTGCTGATTTCCAAATGTCTACAAAAATCTATCCAGACTTTAAAAAGGTCTATAGATGGAGTATTGACACTTTATCTTGGGAAGAAACTAGCTAATGAGCTTTGCTGGCTTTCCCTTTTCTGGCGCTTCGTTTGCTGACTCAGGTTCAACAAACAGCCAAGGTATTGCAGTTCAACTTACTGGTGTATCCGCAATAGGGGTTACTGGTACTGTAGGTGTTGATACTGATAATAATATTAATGTAACAGGCGTAAATGCTATAGGGGTAGTTGGTACTTTAACAGTTCAGGCTGATGGAAATGTATTTTTAACTGGGGTTAATGCCGTAGGTCAAGTTGGTAATGTTAGTTTTAACACTGACCAAAATATTAATGTAACAGGTGTAAATGCTGTAGGAGTAATTGGTAATGTAGATGTTATTGCTGGTACTGGTGTACTGATTAACGTTACTGGTGTATCTGCAGTAGGCGTTTTAGGCAATGTAACTACAACTGCTGGTGGTGGTGTAAATGTAACTGGAGTTACCGCAATAGCTGTTATTGGTACTTATGAGGTTAATGGCTCCGTAGTTATTAACTTAAATGGGGTTTATGCTGTAGGGCGCATAGGAAATGTAGATGTTGCAGCAGCTTCTATAGTTAACCTAACAGGTGTTACAGCCGTAGGTCGGGTTGGCACAGTTACAATAAATGCTAATGCAGTAATTAATTTGGTTGGAGTTAAAGCGGTTGTTAGACTAAAACCAGTCAATGTTTGGGGGCTTGTTGATACTGCGCAAAATGCTAATTGGTCCCCTGTTTTAATACCCTCTGGGGAAGCAGCTTAAGGATAAATTATGGCAAGTACATACTCAACTAGTTTAAAAATAACTTTAATTGGTGATGGAGATCAGGCTGGTATTTGGGGTCAGACCACTAACACTAACTTAGGCACGTTACTTGAACAAGCTATTACTGGCGTTGTTTCAATAAATATGGCAGATGCCAATTACACTCTTACTAGTTTTAATGGTGTAGTAGATGAAGCTAGAAATGCAGTCATAGTAGCTACAGGTGCAAATAATGCAGTGCGTGACCTAATACCGCCAGTTGTAGAAAAGTTATACACCATTTCAAATCAAACTACTGGTGGATATGCAATTAGAGTTATTGGAACTTCTGGCACTGGGGTAACTATTCCTAACGGAGTTACAGCGCTTGTTTATTGCAACGGAACTAATTTTTATAGTGGTTTATCTGGATCAGCTGGTAATTTTAGTGTAGCTGGAGATATAACTGCTACTGGTAATGCAGCTGCAAATAATGTAACTGTTACAAATACTTTATCAGCAACTAACATTGTGTCGTCTAATGCTACTTTTGTAGGCGGAACAGTAAACGTACCAACTGTAGCAAATAGTTCTAATACCACTGTTGCCGCTTCTACTGCTTTTGTAAAAAACAATATTACAGCATTAGGTCTAGGCACAATGTCTACCCAAAACGCTAATGCGGTAGCTATTACTGGTGGAACAATTAACGGTAATAGCGCTGCGCTTACAATTAGCGGTCTTGTCACCCCTCTTGCGGTAGTTGATGGAGGTACAGGTTCAGGACCTTTATCGGCAAACTACGTTCTTTTAGGAAATGGTTATTCACCAGTTCAAGCAGTTGCCCCAGGTACAACTGGAAACGTTCTTACTTCAAACGGTAGTACTTGGGTTTCCTCAGCAGGAGCTGCAGCTACTATCCGTGCTTGGTTAAATACTGATGCAGACGGTACTATTTTGGATTCTTATAATATTACTTCGTGTACAAAAGCTAATACTGGGCTTTATAACATTGTGTTTACAAATGCTATGCCTAGTGTAAATGGATACACAATTAGCGGTATGGGCCGTGGTGATAACCGTGGTGGTGGATACACATTTGGAATTATTGGAGAAGATAGAGGTGGGAATATTTCAGGCGGTTCGGCAAGAACTGCATCTACCGTAACAGTGTTGCGAGTCAGGACAGATAATGGCGCTTTTGAAGACGGTCCATTTATGATACAAGTAGTTGCTTAAGGAAAAATTATGATTAAAGAAATTCAAGACACAATCGAAGCTGGCGAATTTAAACCTCGCCACACCATTGAAATCTACTGCCCTAACTGCAGCCGTGATGTAGATGAGACCGAACTAGCTATGAAAGTATGTGGCGATTGTGGACATCATTTAAATGAACCAGAACAGCATGTAGCTATTGTGGTGGCTAACCTATCTTCTGGTGGGGCAACGTTCTAATGTATGCCAGATCCATTTGGTATATCGGATGGAGCGAAAGCTCTTAGTGGGAGCCTTGATGCAAGTCGTGAGGCGGCTAAAGGTTTATCTAAAAGTATTGAGGGTGCTCAACAAGATGCGGTAGATGTAGCGCAGAAACAAGCAAACGAACGCATCAGGGCAAGACGAGAAGCAGAGTTTAAGAAAGAACGAGCATTAATTAAGGCTTTAGAATCGTGGCAAAAAAAGAAGCAAATAAGTGATGAAGAAGCCAAATTAAAGATTGATTTTGTTAAGAAGTACGGTGCTAAAGAGTGGGAAGCCGTTTTAAAGATTAAGTTAGATATTGAAAACTTGGAACGCAAAGATAACGAAGAGTTCCAACATGATTTAAAAGAAGTAAGACGGGTGCAGTTTTATTGTTTTTTAGCTGCATTGATTGTGACTCTGTGGCTTAAGTTTATTTTAGGGGCGTTTTAAATGAATATCCAAGATATTTTAAAGGCTGTATTGCCAATTGTTGTAGCGTGTTTGGCTTGGTTATTAGGTCAAGTATCAGACTTCTCTACACGGCTTACCAAGATTGAAGGACAGATGCCAGCTTTAATTACTAAAGAAAATGTGCCAACTGATTCACCGCTTTCTGCTGAAGCAAGGCATAGACTTAGAAATGAAATTTATACAGACATCCACCAACTTCAGGTAAAAGTTCAATTACTTGAAGAGAGAGAAAAATACGGGAAAAAATAATGGATACTTTAATTTCAATACTTAAAGGCGTTGCACCTATTCTTGCTACTGCGGTGGCTGGACCTGCTGGCGGGGCTGCTGTGGGTTGGATTGCTTCTAAACTGGGTATTGACGATGCTACTGTAGAAGGTGTTACAGCTGCTTTAACTGGTAATCCTGAGATGACTATGAAGCTCAAAGAGCTAGACTTAGAGTACGCTAAATTAGAAGTTGCAGACCGTGATTCAGCCCGTCAAGCCTATGCTTCAGTTGCTACTTCCCAGTACGCTACCAAATATGAAAAAGCAGTAGCGCCTACTCTAGCGTTGGGTACTGTAGGTCTAGCGTTCCTATTTATTGGCTTTTTAATGTTAAAAGACATTCCTAATGACCAACAGCAAATTATTATTTTTGCGTTAGGTTTTATTACTAGCTCGGCTGGTCAAGTGCTTTCGTTCTATTTTGGTTCAAGCCAAGGTAGTAAAGACAAAACAAAAGAGATTGAAGGGTTGATGAAAAAATGACCAAACTAACTGAACACTTTACCTTTGAAGAACTAACCCATACTGACCATCGGGAATTTGACAATACACCTAACGAAGCTGAGACTGCCAACCTTCAACGTTTGGCTTTGTTTTTAGAAGAAGTTAAAACCGTATTAGGTGGTAAACCCATTATGGTGAACTCGGCTTTCCGTTGCAAACAAGTGAATGATGCTGTTGGAAGCAAAGACTCCAGCCAACACCGTATGGCTTGCGCTGCCGATATTAGAGTACCAGGCATGACACCAGATGAAGTTGTTAAAGCAGTAATTGCTTCTGGTATTGGGTATGACCAAATTATTCGTGAGTTTGACCGATGGACACATATCTCAGTTCCTAACACAAAAGACATGACACCAAGACGGCAAGCCCTTATCATTGACAAATTAGGAACACGTCAATACGTCTAAGGGTAAACCCGTATGCCATTACAAAAACTACAATTTAGACCAGGACTTAACCGAGAAGGTACTGATTACGCTAACGAAGGCGGTTGGTATGACGGAGATAAAATCCGTTTCCGTTCTGGTTTTCCTGAAAAAATTGGTGGCTGGAGAAGGTATTCAACTAATCAGTTCTTAGGTCTTGCACGGGCTTTATGGAATTGGGTAACTACCAACGCTAATAACTACATGGGTGTTGGCACAAACGTCAAATACTATGTTGAGCTAGGTGGTTTTTATTTTGATGTAACCCCCATAGTCCATACCTCAGTTGACTTAGGCACAAGTGCTGGTCCGTTTACAGCAACGGCAAACTCTTCTTCTATTACTGTAGTAGATGCTTCTTACCATCCAAGCGTTGGGGACTATTTTGTTATTTCTGGCGCTACTAGTCTTGGTGGCAATGTAACTGCACCTGTGTTAAATGGCGAACATATAGTTACTTCTTTAGTTAACTCAACGGCTTATACTTTTAGCGTAGCCCCTGTGGTTGCCAGTGCAGGAGATACAAGTAATGGTGGTGCAACTGTTACTGTGGAATATGAGTACCCACCAGGGTTAGATGTTGCTATTGCTGGTACAGGCTGGGGTTCAGGCCCATGGAGCAGGGGTGGTTGGGGTTCAGCTTATAGTGGCGGGGTGCAAGATCAGCTGCGTCTGTGGACTAATGACAACTACGGAGACTACCTATTTATAGCGCCTCGTGGTGGAGAGATTTTCTATTGGATACCACAAGGTGTTTATCCAGATGCTACCGTTGCAGGTACAGCTACTCGTGCGCAATACCTTTCAGTTCAAGCTACCGCTGCTGGCTATGATGGCGATTACGTACCAACCAAAACAAATCAGGTTCTTTCTTCGGCTATTCAGCGTTTTATTATTGCAATGGGCGCTAATTCCTATAGCCCTGGAGACCCTGCTACCCCGTTTGATCCTATGATTGTGCGCTGGTCAGACCAAGAAAACCCTTATGAATGGGTACCAGCAGTGACTAACCAAGCAGGTGAATTTAGGCTTTCTAACGGTTCATTTATTGTGCTTGCCCGTTCAACTCGCCAAGAGATTCTAGTTTGGACTGATTCGGCTATTTATTCTATGCAATACCTAGGACCTCCTTTTGTTTGGGGTTTCCAAATATTGATGGATAACATCTCTATTATTAGTCCTAATTGTGCAGTTACAGTTAATAACATAACTTATTGGATGGGCGTAGATAAGTTCTATATGTATTCTGGACGTGTAGAAACACTGCCTTGCAGCATATGGCAATACATCTTTAATGATATTAATAAAGACCAAGGCTATCAGATATTTGCAGGTAGTAACGAAGGCTATAGTGAAATTTGGTGGTTTTACTGTTCAACAAACTCTAATACAATAGACAAATATGTCATTTACAACTACCTAGACCGTGTCTGGTATTACGGTTCTATGGCACGAACAGCTTGGTTAGACTCACCATTGCGCCCTTATCCAATGGCTGCAGACTATAACAGACGCATACTTTTCCATGAAGCTGCGGTAGATGACGTGGCAGGGGCTACTCCCGTACCAATCGATGCTTATGTTCAGTCTTCTGATTTTGACATTGGCGATGGTCATAACTTTGGCTTTGTCTGGAGAATTCTGCCTGACGTTAACTTTAACGGCTCAAAT
>Ga0114978_10002464_pt1 | contig 15228 bp, 15 predicted proteins | sample S_140212_EF_Meta_FD_87027 | JGI IMG/M metagenome (GOLD analysis project Ga0114978, IMG submission 87027) | Freshwater microbial communities from Lake Simoncouche, Canada to study carbon cycling - S_140212_EF_MetaG | ecosystem: Environmental > Aquatic > Freshwater > Lake | place: Lake... | reverse complement strand
GTGATTTGTGAAATCATGAAGGATGATGGCAGTATGGCGCGCTTGCCTGACTTAATTGAGTTTGCCAAAGAACACCAACTCAAGATTGGCAGCATTGCTGATCTGATCCAGTATCGTAGTCAACATGAAAGCATTGTGGTGCGCGAGGGCATGCGAGAATTTATCACTCCATGGGGCAAATTTACAGGCTTTATTTATCGCGATACCCCAAGTGCATGCATGCATATTGCACTGGTTCATGGCAAGCCTACGGAAGCCCAAGAAACGCTTGTACGTGTTCATGAGCCTGTCACCGTTTTAGACTTCTTAGATGCGAATGTTAGCACCCACTCTTGGCCTCTAGCCCAGGCATTAAAGGAGATTGCTGCTGCTCCCTCTGGCGTCGCCGTACTGCTCAATGCTGCTGGCATTGCCGCACCCAATAATGAAGACTGGTTGACGCAATTTCAAAAGCTTAATCAGTCAGTAGATGAAACGAAAACCCCAATGTCTCGAAAAACAGATTTCCGAAGCTATGGTATTGGTGCGCAGATATTAAAAGATATCGGGGTAGGTAAGATGCGTTTACTGGCTAACCCAATTCCAGTCCCAAGCCTATCTGGGTATAAGCTAGAAGTTACTGGTTACAAACCTTATCAGCCTCAGTAATTTTACCTAACTCATCAGAAAACGATCATGACTGATTCAAAAAATGACTTTGTAGGCGTATTAGAGGCAGACCTCAATGGCCAAGATTTGCGCATTGGTATTGTGCAGGCCCGCTTCAATGAAGAACACTGCGTCACCCTCAGAAATGCTTGTATTACTGAATTACTTGCTTTGGGTGTTGCGCAATCAGATATTAAGTTGGTGACAGTACCTGGTGCATTAGAAATTCCTTTCGCCCTACAAAAGCTGGTTGAAACTGGCGAGTTTGATGGCCTCGTTGCATTGGGTGCAGTCATTCGTGGTGAGACTTATCACTTTGAATTGGTTTCCAATGAATCTGCTGCAGGCATTACCCGCATCTCGATTGATTCTGGTCTGCCGATTGCTAATGGTGTCCTTACTTGTGATACCGATCAACAGGCACAGGTTCGCGTGAATATTAAGGGTGCTGATTGTGCCAAGGCTGTAGTGGAGATGGCTAACCTAGCTCTAGCACTCACGCCCGATATCGACATTGAAATGAACCATGGCGAAGAGTAATTATTAATATGACTAAATTGAATGTTGACGCCTCTCACTCGCAATCTAGAAAAGAGCTTGCGGATACTAAATCAACGGCGCCAAAACGCTCTCTTACGCCCCGTCGTCGTGCTCGTGAATATGCCCTGCAAGGAATCTATCAAAGCTTAGTGGTGCGTCGTGCAGGTAGTCTTCCTAATGGCGCGGCGATCGCTAAACAATTAGCAGAAGATCCTGCATTTAAGCGTTGCCAACTGGATCTATTTAAAGGTATTTTTGAAGGCGTTTTAGATCGGACGGATGAACTAGAGGCCCTCATTACTCCAGCGCTTGATCGTCCCGTTAATGAACTTTCTCCGGTGGAGCACGCTGCTCTACTCATTGGCGCTTATGAATTAGCAGCTGACCTATCAGTGCCCTATAAAGTCGCAATCAATGAGGCTGTTGAACTTGCCAAAACATTTGGCGGTACTGACGGCCATAAATATGTCAATGGCGTACTTGATTTGTTAGCTCAGCAATTACGCACAGCCGAAATCCAAGTCGGCTAAATCTTTTTTCTGTCCTTTTTAATCGGAACAATCCATCATGCAAAAAATTGATATTCGTAGCCATCTAAAAAACCAAAACCTATTTAAAGAGCAGGGCTTTATTAATGGCAAATGGGTCAGCTCTAAAGATACATTTTCTGTCACAAACCCCGCTTCAGACGAATTAATTGCAACAGTGAGTAATTTAGGGACGCACGATGCTGAACTTGCTATCAAGGCAGCGGCAGATGCTCTTCCAGCATGGCGTAATAAAACTGGTAAAGAGCGTGCGCACATTATGCGCAAGTGGTTTGATCTCATGATTCAAAATACGCAAGATCTTGCCACCCTCATGACATTGGAGCAAGGTAAGCCTCTTGCCGAAGCGGCAGGCGAAGTTACTTTTGGAGCCTCGTTTATCGAATGGTTTGCTGAAGAAGCAAAACGAGTGACAGGGTCTATTCCGACAACGACCTGGGGAGATAAACGCTTGATGGTACTCAAGCAGCCTATCGGCGTATGCGTTGCCATTACCCCGTGGAATTTCCCAAGCGCGATGATTACCAGAAAGATTGCCCCAGCGCTTGCTGCAGGCTGCACTATCATCATTAAACCTGCTGAACTGACGCCTCTCTCTGCCTTAGCTCTCGGAGAACTTGCAATTCAGGCTGGTATTCCAGATGGTGTGATTAATATCTTGACCGCGGATGCCACTCAGTCGATCGCCATAGGAAAAACATTGTGCGCTTCACCGACTGTACGTCATCTCTCCTTCACGGGCTCTACTGAAGTGGGACGTATTCTGATGGAACAATGCGCCCCTACTGTTAAAAAGCTGGCTTTAGAGCTCGGTGGTCACGCACCTTTCATTGTATTTGATGATGCAGACATTGATGCGGCTGTAGTAGGTGCTGTAGCCTCAAAATTTAGAAACTCTGGACAAACTTGTATTTGTGCAAATCGTTTTTATGTCCATACCAAAATACATGATGAGTTTGTGGAGAAATTTACCCAGGCTGTTGCCAAAATAAAAGTGGGTAATGGATTAGAGAGTGGGATCACTCAAGGACCGATGATCGAAACAGCCGCCCTATTGAAGGCCGAGCATCATGTAGCAGATGCTATTGCCAAAGGCGCCAAACTCATCATTGGGGGCAAAGTCAGCGCTTACGGTAAAAACTTTTACGAACCCACTATCTTGACTCAGGTAAATAGCAACATGCTTATTACTCAAGAAGAAACTTTTGGGCCCGTTGCAGCCATTATCCCGTTTGAGACAGACGAAGAAGTGGTAAAGATGGCTAATGACACTCCTTTTGGCCTAGCCTCCTATTTTTATAGCAGAGATATTGGACGTATTTGGAAAGTTGCAGAAGGTTTAGATTACGGCATGGTAGGCGTCAATTCAGGCCTGATCTCCAACGAGGTAGCGCCTTTTGGAGGTGTCAAGCAATCTGGCCTTGGTCGTGAGGGTAGCGCCTATGGCATGGATGAATATCTGGAAATGAAATATGTTTGCGTCGGCCTATAAAGCTGGGTTTTACCCATAGCCTATTTCCTCACATCTTTTTATAAACCAAATCCCAAACGTCGTGGCCTAGCTTTAGTCCACGGTTCTCAAATTTTGTCACTGGGCGGTATGTTGGACGCTCAACATAACCCAAATGCTGCGCGCTCAATTGCGCCGCTGTGGGCTTGAATTCATTGAACGCTTTTGCACACTCTTCACGAGTGGCGATATCTTCATCTTTAAAAGTTTCTATCTTGATCAGTTGGGTGGCAGTATTTTGAAGTGTGGATTGCGAATTGAGTACCAATAGCATTTGCTCAGCATAGTTATGCCAGTCTGTTGCTAGATGTAAATATCCGCCGGGTTTTAAGCGCGATACTAATAGATTGACAAATTGAGTTTGAATCAGACGACGCTTATGATGCCGCTTTTTATGCCATGGATCAGCAAAATAAATATGTATCCCATCTAAAGCATTTTGAGCAATCATATTCTCAAGAACCTCAACAGCATCATGACGAATCAAGCGCAGATTGCTGAGCTTATTTTCGCCAATCAGCTTAAGTAGCGCTCCCACTCCTGGAGGGTGAACTTCAATCGCCAGAAAATCATCTCCGGCCCTTGAGGCAGCAATCTTGGCCGTAGTCTCACCCATACCAAAACCAATTTCTAGTATCTTTGGTTTTGTAGAGCCCTCAAATGCGTGGACTAAATCCAGCTCTTTTGCTACATAGGGAATCAGAAAGTGCGGGCCTAATTCATCTATTGCACGCTGCTGACCTGCAGTCGTTCTTCCAGCCCTCAGGACAAAGGATCGAATACGCTCAAGCTGTCTGCCTGTTTTATTGCTGCCATCTTGCTGGGTCAACTTAAGCTACAACCTTTTTAAAATAAGCAATTGTCTCCTTGAGACCATCCTCTAGATTGACTTTGGGCTCCCAGCCCAGCTTTGCTTTGGCAAGCTCAATATTGGGCTGACGCTGTTTTGGATCATCTGCGGGTAATGGCTGATGAATGATCTTGGATTTACTGCCTGAGAGCTTAAGAACAGTTTCGGCCAACTCGAGCATGGTGAACTCACCAGGGTTACCAATATTGACTGGCCCAGTAAAGCTTGCTTCTGAGTTCATCATGTTGACCATGACATCAATGAGATCATCGACATAGCAAAAGCTGCGGGTTTGCTGGCCATCACCATAAATCGTGATGTCTTTACCTTGTAGTGCTTGCACAATGAAGTTGCTCACTACTCTGCCATCATTGGGGTGCATGCGTGGGCCGTAGGTATTAAAGATTCGCACGACCTTGATATCGAGCTTGTGCTGACGGTGATAGTCAAAAAAGAGGGTTTCAGCACAGCGTTTACCTTCGTCATAGCAAGAGCGGATGCCAATGGGATTGACCCTTCCCCAATATGCTTCTGGTTGAGGGTGGACTTCTGGATCGCCATAGACTTCACTAGTAGAGGCCTGCAAAATACGCGCTCTGGTTCTTTTGGCTAGGCCGAGCATATTGATAGCCCCATGCACACTCGTCTTGGTGGTTTGCACTGGGTCATATTGATAGTGCACGGGAGAGGCTGGGCAAGCTAAGTTATAGATCTGATTGGTTTCTACATACAGCGGAAAGGTCACATCGTGACGCATTACCTCCAAATTGGGATTACCCAAAAGATGCGCTAAGTTTTGCTTGGTGCCGGTAAAGAAGTTATCAACCACCAACACCTCATTACCCTCTTTGAGAAGCTTCTCGGTTAAGTGAGATCCTAAGAAGCCTGCACCACCAGTGATGAGGATTTTATTCATATTTTATACTCAATTTAATCTATTAATAGTGTCGAGGGGCTTTCCAACCAGCAGATCTATAGGCATAAACCACTTCGGCCAGAACAATCAATAATGATGTCATAAAGGATATCAGACCCAATACAAAGGTCCAAATAACATAAGACGTTTGCAATGAACGAACGGCACCCGCCTGAAAGAAAAATAACTCAAGAACCGTCAGAGAAATAAAGACGCCACTTAAGACATCAAAAAAGATTGCTGCCGTACAGAGGCGCCCACGAATCTTAGCCTCATTTGCTTCAACCTCCATATGCCTTAAAGCTACTTCATTTTTGATGTTGCCCTCATTGAGCTTATGCTGAATGACGCGCATTCGGTCAACTGTTCTAGCTAAACGCCCAGAGATAGCATTAATTAAAGTTGCGACTGCTGTCAATAAAAATACTGGTGCTAAAGCTAGCTGAATATTACTAGTAATTGCATCTATTGATACATCCATATTGAACCTTTTATTCTTTTAAAATTACTGTGACCAGGCAATTAAACCCGTATAAGAAGTCACCAGTACCAGTAGCCCAAAGATAATCCGATACCACGCAAAAGGAATAAAATTGTGATGCGCCACATAATGAATTAACCAGCGTACACAGATAAAAGCTGAAATAAACGCAGCAACAAATCCCACAATAATGGCAACCCCAAAATCGCCTGAAATCGCCACAGGATTTTTCCAAAGCTTCAATAATTCATAAGCAGTTGCCCCGCCAATTACAGGAATTGCGAGGAAAAAAGAGAACTCCGTTGCAACTACACGCGGCAAGCCAAACAACATTCCTCCAATAATGGTTGCGCCAGAACGTGACGTACCTGGAATGAGAGCGGCACATTGGGCAATACCTACTTTGAGCGCGTCTACATAAGTGAGGTCATCGACTGACTGAATATGGCTATGGGTGATGCTCTTTTTTGCCTGACGACGCTCAGCCCAAAAAATCACTAGCGCACCAACAATCAGGGCGCTAGCTACTGGAATTGGAGAAAATAGAAGCGACTTAATCTGTTTTCCCAAGAGGAGGCCTAGGCTCATCGCGGGCGCAGAAGCAATTAGCAGCAGCAAAACAAAACGACGGGATTTGGCACTGCTTGTCAAAGATAGGGCTACATGGAGTAGCTTGTCTCGAAATTCCCAGCAGACCGCTAAAATAGCTCCAAACTGAATGATGATCTCAAAGGCTTTGCCACGTTCATCATTGAAATGGAGCAAGTCGCCCACTAAAATGAGGTGGCCCGTACTAGAGACTGGCAAAAACTCCGTTAAGCCCTCAACTACTCCCAGAATAAGCGCTTTTAGCAACAATATAGGATCCATGGGCAAATTTTATAGGTATATGAAAACTACCTCATTATTTGGCAAAATTGATGTCAAATAGGCATCTAAACGGATTTAGCCTTAAACTTCATGCACCTTTAAAGTAGATGAATTTCATGAACCCAGCCCGCTTTCGCCTTTCTCGACTGACTGCCTTTAGTCTAATTCTGAGTCAGGCGCTCGGACTGCATTCTTGGAACTCAAGCGCCTTTGCACAAAACCCTAATGATTTAGCAAAGCCAGCTTTACCAACTCCAATGAGCGCTTCATCATTAATTGGTTTAGATCAACCACCTCAAATTGCACCACTTCCAGGTAAAACTGCTTTACCTCTCACTTTGGCGCCGTCAAATGTTAATAACAGCAGTAATGGAGGCAACACCGATCAAAAAGGACGGTTAAGTGATTTAATTCTGCTTTATCAAGAAGCAGCTTTTAGTGATCCAGTCTTAAATGCCGCCCGATTTAATTACCAAGCGAGTAAAGAGACCTACTGGCAAGGTCTCTCGCTACTGCTACCCCAGGCAGTTGCATCGCCAGTTGGTACGCGCTACTACCAACATGGAGTTGGAACTACTTTAAATAATGTAGGCCCAGGCAACTCTCGTGTTTTTGATCAAAAGAGCTATACCGTCACCCTAACGCAACCTGTGTTTAACATGAGCGCTCTAGAGGCTTTTAAGCAAGGGGATTTAAATACAAAGCTTGCCGATATGCGCTTCTATTTAGCGCAGCAAGATTTAATCATTCGCGTCTCCCAGGCTTACTTTGATGCTTTGACCAGTCAGGATAATGTTGCGCTCTACCGCAATAAAAAAGGTCTCATTAAGCAGCAGTTAGACGTTGCGCAGGCAAAGTTTGATGCCGGACTGGTAACAGTTGTCGATGTCAATACCGCACAAGCTGCACTAGATTTAGCTCACTCTCAAGAAATTGCCGCTCAAGCCGATTTGATTGTAAAGCGGGGGGTGCTAGAACAGCTTGTGGGACGCCCTGTTGGCGCGCTTCGCCCTTTGGTTAAGGAAGCAAAAATTGATGGCGTCTTAAAGGATCCACGCTCGAAAAGTAAAGATACAAAAGGTATTTCGATTGCTGAAAGCGTGAACCCTCAACTACCGCCAGGCCAAACTTTAGATGATTGGATTCATCAAGCAGAAGCTGCAAACTTTAATGTTTTAGCTGGTCAACTCTCAGTCAGCCTTGCAGAAAGTACTTACCGTGCTGCCCAGGCATTGAACTATCCATCACTAAATTTTGTAGGTACCAGCGGCTATAACACTTCAAATGGAACGCCAAATAGCTATACACCGGCGAACACCAATGTCTATAACAATACCGTTGCTTTACAGATGACCATACCCTTAGTGTCAGGTGGATATGCTAGTGCAGTGATTCGCCAAAATGCTGCACTAGTCGACCAAGCTAAAGCAAATTATGACAATACGCGCCGAACAGCAGCCCAAAATACCCGCGCTGCATTTACCGGATTTTATGGTGGTCTTGCAAGTGTTAAAGCCTATGAAGCTGCCGAGCGCTCTGCTAGCTCAGCACTTGAATCTAGTAAATTAGGCTTTCAAGTGGGGACTTTAATTAATATCGATGTTTTAATTGCGCTCGATTCATTAATTACCACTAGGTCTCAGCTACAACAAGCTAGATACAGCACCATTCTGAATGCAATCAAGCTCAAAGCCCATGTTGCTGCATTGACTGATGAAGATTTAATTTCGATTAATGCTTTGCTACGCTAAGTAGCTCTAAGGAGGCGCCTATAACCTCATCAACAGTTGGCGGCGCTTGAATATCGCCAACATTGCGAATCTTTTCTGACCAGTATCCTTCGGTCTTCCATCTTGGCGAGTCGCAATAGATCTCAACGGTAGGCTGATTCAATACTGCAGATAAATGAGTCAGGCCTGTATCCACTCCCACCACTAATGATGAATTGTTGATCATCAAAAACGCTTCCTCAATAGAGAATGCATTCGGCACTAGTGCCCCTGGAATTTGTGCGGCTAATTCATGACTCATAGCCTTTTCGGTAGCACTTCCCCAGGGGAGCACTATTTGATGACCAAGCAATGAAAGCTTCTTACCTAATTCAATCCAATATGCATTGGACCAGCGCTTGGCCTCTCTTGCGGTGGAGTGAAAAAATAAAATGTAAGGCTCTTGCAAGCCAATAGCTTGCTTGGGTTCAGCTACTCCTAGATGGTCAACAGGATAAAACTGAGCCTTTTCAGCTCTATCAATGGGCGGCCAATTTAGCGCTGAGCAAGCTACATAGCGTGAGCGATCAACTGCATGACACTGCAATGGAATCTGTACACGCTGACTATAAAATATTTTGGCTATCGGTTCATAGCCTGAATATTGGGTAGCATTAGCTAAGCCCGCAATCACTGCATGAGAATTTTTCTGAGCAAGCCCGCAAACTAAGGCTGACTTTAGTAAACCTTGGGTCTCGATGATGTAATCATAGTTAATCTCTTGAAGCTCCTGCTTGAAAGCAAAAAATTCTTGCCAGGTTTTGCTACTCAATAGCGATTTTTGCCAGCGGCGCAAACCAAATGGAATAATTCGGTCGATACCTCTAAAACCTTCTCGACTCAACAAAGGTTTTAAGAGGTGCACATACCCCTCTTCTACCACCCAATCTATTTGGGCATCAGGTAAGCGTGCACGAATATCCCAAACAATTGGCAAGTTATGGAGCACATCTCCTAAAGACGATAGCTTTACCAGTAGTATTTTAGGAGATGCATTTGATTGAGCCATCAAAACTTCGGGGCTTTTTCCCAAGAAAGCCCGGCCGAATCCTTAGCGTTGAGATTAGGGCTTGCGCCTACCGATAAAGGCCACTGAATACCAACCCTAGGGTCATTCCAGGCTAAGCAAACCTCACTTTGAGGATGATAGTAGTCGGTAGTTTTATACAAAAACTCAGCCGTTTCTGATAACACCACAAAGCCGTGGGCAAAACCCTCGGGAACCCACATTTGCTTATGATTGGTAGCGCTGAGCTCTGCACCAGCCCATTTTCCATAAGTGGGAGAGCTTATTCTTAAATCTACCGCCACATCAAAAACGCTTCCGGCGACAACCCGAACTAACTTGCCTTGGGGTTTTGCTAGCTGGTAATGCATACCGCGCAAAGTTAACTGGCGTGAAAAGGAGTGATTGTCTTGGACAAAATTGATCTTTAGCCCAGTTGCCTCAGAAAACTCCTGAGCATTAAAAGACTCGGTAAACCATCCACGCTCATCACCGAATACCTTAGGCTCAACAATGAGCACATCAGCAATTGCCGTTGGTGTAACTGAAATTTTAGGGTGCTGGTTTAAGTTGGGCATTAACTAAGCCTCTTGGATGATAAAGAAGTGGGTTGTAAGCCGTTCTTCATTTCATTCAGAATCTTGGAGAGATACTGGCCATAACTATTCTTACTTAGCTGGGAGGCAACTTTTTGAACTTGCTCAGCATCAATCCAGCCTTGGCGATATGCGATCTCTTCAGGACAAGCAACCATGAGGCCTTGGCGCTTTTGCAAAGTAGCAATAAAGCCCGCAGCATCTAACAAAGAATCGTGCGTGCCAGTATCAAGCCAGGCAAAGCCGCGACCCATAATCTCAACACTTAATTGGTCTTTTTCTAAGTAGATGCGATTGACGTCTGTAATTTCTAATTCGCCACGTGCACTCGGCTTAATCGAGCTGGCAATATCACAAACTTGATTATCATAAAAATAAAGACCAGTAACGGCATAATTACTTCTTGGTTGTAGCGGCTTTTCTTCAATTGAAATAGCCTTATGGGCTTTATCAAACTCTACTACTCCATAACGCTCAGGATCAGTTACGTGATAAGCAAAGACCGTTGCGCCATACTGCCGCTCATCAGCACTCTGAAGATTGGCTACTAATTCATGGCCATAAAAAATATTATCGCCCAATACTAAGGCGCTTGGATGATGATTGATAAATTTTTTACCTAAGGTAAATGCTTGGGCTAGACCATCCGGTGAAGGCTGCACATAATATTCAATATTTAAGCCCCACTGAGATCCATCACCCAATAATTCAGTAAAGCGTGGCGTTTCATGGGGAGTAGAGATCAATAAAATATCGCGTATGCCAGCCAGCATTAGAGTCGTTAGCGGGTAATACACCATCGGCTTGTCATACACTGGCATGAGCTGCTTAGAAACTGCTTGTGTGACAGGATAGAGGCGGGTACCAGACCCACCAGCCAAAATAATTCCCTTGCGATATTTTGTAAGACTATTTGACATCTTTACCTTTTTTTAACCAGATGAAGCAAAAAATCAATTAACAAATAATTGTTTGACGTAAGCTCGCACTTGCTTATCCCATGGTGTATTCCAATGATGTAATTTTGACACAAGACCTAAGTGCTCTAGTTCAATTTGAAGCTTATTCGTAGATAAACGAGAATTCATTGGTCTTGGGGCGGGCAAGGGATACTCAGATGCTGGAATCGGAGTAATAGTAGTGGGAGAAGCTTGTAATTTCTGACCAGCTTCTAAGGCAGTCTGAACGACTAAACAGGCAAGTCCATACCAATTGGTTCCTCCCTGAGGAACCGCATGATAAATACCTGAGGTGAACTGTCTCAGCCGATTGTCATCTAGCACCAAATGAATACCAACTTCTGCTAACCAAGCTGCACTAGTGGGTACGCCATACTGATCATTAATCACCCGGAGCGCTGAACGCTCTTTTGCTAGTCGCAAAATAGTTTTAATGAAATTACTACCGTCACCATAAACCCAACTCGTTCTCAGAATCGCATACCGCCCAACTGAATAATTAGCAAAAGCAGTGATGATTGCAAGCTCCCCCGCTTCTTTAGACTTTCCATAAATACCCAAAGGATTCGTTTGGTCTAATTCTGTATATTCAACCTGCTTTGAGCCCTCAAATACATAATCAGTAGAAAAATGGAGTAATGTCGCGTCATGCTCTGCTGCATATTGAGCCATCAAACCAGGTGCATTTGCATTAATCGCAAATGCAAGATCAGATTCTGTTTCAGCCTTATCTACCGCAGTGTAAGCGGCTGCATTAATAATCATTTGTGGGGCACTAGCTTGCAGTAAAGAATGAATTTGGCTTGGATTACTCAGGTCGCATTCACTACGGCCTATAAAGCAAATATTATTTCCCGTTTGAAATGGAGCACTTTTGAGCTGATCCTGAAAAGCTCTTCCTAATTGACCGTCTTTTCCAAAAACGAGGATATTCATGGGCGAATAGGTTTAATTGTGATACTGCTTATCCAACCAGTCACGATAAGAGCCTGTCAGTACACCCTGCACCCATTCTGGATTATCTAGATACCACTGGACCGTTTTACGAATGCCCGTATCAAACGTTTCAGCAGGACGCCAGCCTAATTCTTTCTCAATCTTACTAGCATCAATAGCGTAGCGACGATCATGGCCAGGACGATCCGTCACAAAAGTTATTTGCTCTGCGTAAGACTTACCATCAGAACGCGGCCTTAACTCATCCAAAATGCTACAAATCGTATTGACCACCTCAAGGTTGGCTTTTTCATTCCAACCACCAATGTTGTAAGTTTCACCTAATTTACCCTTAGCCAAAACTTCACGAATTGCCGAACAGTGGTCGCCTACATAAAGCCAGTCACGAATTTGCTGTCCATCACCATAAACGGGCAAAGGCTTACCATTCAATGCATTCAAAATAACTAAGGGGATCAACTTTTCTGGGAAGTGATAGGGCCCGTAATTATTCGAGCAATTTGTAGTTACAACTGGAAATTCGTAGGTATGGAACCAAGCGCGAACCAAATGGTCTGACGCTGCCTTGGAGGCAGAGTAAGGGCTGTTTGGCTCATAAGAATTCGTTTCTTTAAAAGCCGGGGCAGATGATGATAAAGATCCATATACCTCATCCGTTGAGACATGATGAAAACGAAAATTCTCTTTGGCGTTACCCCCTAAGTTATTCCAATATTCACGGGCACACTCCAGCAAATTGAAGGTTCCAACAATATTGGTTTGAATAAACTCAGCTGGACCATGGATCGACCGATCTACGTGACTCTCGGCAGCAAAGTTGACAATCGCACGAGGATGGTATTCGGATAATATTTTTGAAACTAGCGTCTTGTCACCAATGTCTCCATGAATAAATATATGCCTAGAGTCATTTTTCAGAGCATTTAAATTCTCCAGATTGCCAGCATAGGTCAATTTGTCTAAATTAATAACCCCTTCAGCATCAGAAGAGCTTAGCCAATTTAAAACAAAATTGGCGCCAATAAAGCCTGCGCCGCCCGTAACGATAATCATCTGTATATGTTACCCATTAAGTCAAAATTAGTTAAAAAGATTACATCAATGTGGGGCATTTATTAAAAACAAAATGCCCTTCTAAAAATACATTGATCGAGAATTGATGATCTGATTCTAGACTATTTTAAGCTCAGGCGGCGTTAGAAATAGCTTTGGATATAGCGCGCAATCCGCTTAGATTTCCTTAGCAACTGAGACAGCAGGGACTTTTGCGACTGGCCGAGAGTGAGCTCAGATTCCCAGGCAGACTGGTATATGATCCCCAAATAATTTTTTGCAACTTTTTCTTCAGTTTCGCCCAAACGTTTCATTAAAAAATACTGCCAATCGTAATGATAAGTCCGAAATAAGGGTTCAATCGCAATCAATGGAATGGCGCGGTACTTCAGCAATGTTTCGCCATAGATAAGGGTCTCTGGAAGCTCTGGGCTGATAAAATCCCATAAATTCATTCCTTTAGGCTTTAAATATTCTGCATCTAATGACTGCCATACCTTGGTCGACCAAATAAATGGGGCTGGAGCGCAGTAGAAATTCGGGCCGTCACGATGAAAGATTGCTTTGACCCGCTCAGACTCAGCCCTTAAATCCCGCTCTACCTTGATGTGTCCGCGATCAATGGCAAACTGGAACAGTTCTTTATTTTGATGTAGCACTGTATATGGCGTACCATCATTCGATAAAAAATCAGCTTGATAGAACTTACGAATAAAAAGACTATCTGAATCTAAGCATAAATAATTTTCTGCATGCCCGAGTCGCCAAAATTCTGATTTAATAATTTGTTGTGATAAGCCACCAGGCATCGCTTGGTATTTTGCAAAATCCGCCTTAGGATTGGCAGCAACAATATCCTCATCCGCAACCCAAATATATCCTCCTTGACCCACAACCTTCTCCAAAAAATCTTTTTCGGACTTTGGAGTGGAAATATAGAAATCTAAGTGATCAACATTGAATTCATTAACGGATGCTAATAGGCGCCTTAAGCGCAAAAAATCCTTAGAGTAGGATTTGCAATAGAGCACAAAATCTTTCAAACGATTTTCCTATAATTTGCTTGGGATAGCATCTACTTGAGCCAATATAGTATTTACTGCCTGGTTTACACCTATTGGCTTCCAAATTGGCTCAATCAATCTTTTCAACTGCCAGTCTAACCAAATTCTTTCTAAGGCCATTGAAACCTCCTCGAAATTGCCTTCGGCGCTTAAATATGCACCCCGATCCAATAGCATGTGATCAAGCTGAGGATTGCGATGCGTGACACCCCAAATGGGCCTGCCCGTCCATAGATAATCATAAAGCTTGGATGGAATGTATTCGGCACACCACTCATCATTTCCATGCAACAGAATGAGTACATCGGCAGATTGCATACGCTCAATGACACGCTCGCGTCCAGACTTCCCGGTAATGGGATCTTTTTCTAAGCGCCCGTGAGCAATCAAAATCTCACTAAACCCAAGACTCTGAATGGCCTCACTAGTCAAGCTATCTAGTGGCGCACCATAAGCATGAATACGAATAAGATTTCTAGCTTCAGGATACTTTCTAATTAAAGGAGCTACAGCCTCTAATATGGTTGATAAAGAACGATCATTCGCCAAAGAACCAAAATGACATAAATTTAAAGTTTCAGAGTAAGCATGGGGCTTGACTGCATTCAGACCCCCGGGAGGCTCAGCTCCTGGTAGAAGCATGAAGCCATGAGCATTTTTTGGAGCATTCAAATTCGGATTACGTACTTTGGCGTAATGTAGCGCCCCATCTGTAAACCACCAAACTAAATCTGCAGTTTTGCAAATTCTCTTTTCAAGTTGCTGGCGAAATTGAGCATCCCGATTAGCGGGCTTAGCAAAACCTTGATCGTTTGGATTGCTCCGAATCACTAATGGATCATGTACCTCCACAATCCATGGCAATCCTGAAACCTTCTTGAGCCACAAACCTGCTAGATGAGCTGACCATGCGCCACCCGTGGAATAAATTAAATCAATTTTGCCTGCTCGGATGAGTTGCAAGCCATGAATAAATGCAGGCATCGCCCACGACCACTGACTCGAATACCCCAAAATCAATTTTTCTAAGCCAATAAAAGGTGCCAATAAAACAGAAACTGTCCTGGTTAGTAATTTATAAATCAAGCCGCGACCATATTTATTGGCAATCCAATGTCGAAAATCAAATCGAAATGCGGCTGGACCCCAAGCTAAATACTGATAGTGAGGAAAGCGCTGATCTTTGATGCCTGTAATAGCACTTAAAACAATTGGCTCAACTCCAGCATCTAAAAAATAGGGGATTTTATCTGTAATAGTTTGACTAGATGCACGACCATCCATATTAAATCCGTGCGACAAAATCAACCAACGTTTTTTTTGATTCGCCACAGGAATAGGAGTCGTCACTAGTAATCCTGGTTGACCTAATTAATTGCCAGCAACAATGGACATTACCGCCATGCGCACAGCAATACCAAAAGTGACTTGATTCAAAATCACTGATTGAGGACCATCCGC
>Ga0114978_10002459_pt1 | contig 15237 bp, 9 predicted proteins | sample S_140212_EF_Meta_FD_87027 | JGI IMG/M metagenome (GOLD analysis project Ga0114978, IMG submission 87027) | Freshwater microbial communities from Lake Simoncouche, Canada to study carbon cycling - S_140212_EF_MetaG | ecosystem: Environmental > Aquatic > Freshwater > Lake | place: Lake... | reverse complement strand
TGCCGCTGCTTACAAACAGGTGCCAATGGTAGAGAAAAATATTATTGAGGGTGTACAAAACAACATCTTTGGCACTCTTATACTTGCAAGCGCCGCCGCAAAATATAATGTAGAAAATTTTGTGTTTATTTCAACAGACAAAGCAGTACGTACGGCCAACATTATGGGTGCTACCAAAAGATTCGCTGAGCAAATTTTGCAATCACTTGCGGCCAATGGCAGTCGGACAAAGTTTTCAATGGTACGGTTTGGAAATGTGCTAGGTTCCTCGGGCTCTGTGGTGCCTCTTTTCCGCAAACAAATTGCCCAAGGTGGTCCCGTCACTGTAACTCATTCTGAGGTGACTCGATATTTCATGACTGTACAGGAGGCCGCTCAGTTGGTGATTCAAGCGGGATCGATGGCATCATCGGGTGCGGATGTATTTGTGCTCAATATGGATGAACCAGTTCGAATTGTTGACCTTGCACGAAAGATGATTAATCTGATGGGTTATATAGTTAAAGATGAGCGTAATCCTAACGGAGACATTGCCATTGAATACACAGGTTTGCGACCTGGTGAAAAATTACATGAAGAATTGTTGATTGGTGAGCAGGTCACTGGTACAGACCACCCGAAAATCATGCGGGCAGAAGAAGTTTGTCTTTCATGGATGGAGATCCAAGATCTTTTATTGCGCCTTGAACAAGCGTGCGACGATTTGGACCAAGTGCGGATAAGGGAAGTGTTAAGTGAAGCGATTGGAGGGTTTGTTGCTAAAGAATCTGTAAGCGATCCAATGTTGGAAGCACAGACTATCGAGTTTGCAGCACTCCACAAAGATAAGAAGATTTATCCATTATTTCGTAATTAATTGAATTTGTTGGGCTGCCTTAATTTGCACCGCGGGGATGCAATACAGATTTGAGGCCGCTTCAAAGATTTGGGGCGTGGCTACTTGCGAAAGAAAGGGTCTAGTACAAAAAATAAATTATGCGATTTCGAGATTGGCTGCCCAACCTGGGCTCGAACCAGGAACCAAGTGATTAACAGTCACCTACTCTACCATTGAGCTATTGGGCATTTTGCGTGCAAGAGGAGTCAATCTCGAAGCAGGCGCATACTAATGAGAATTGCAGTTTAGGTCAACCTCAACATCGCGAGAAGTTTGATACTTAACTGTCTGCATGTTACTACTCGAATGACTTTAATCATTTTTATAAATGGTCGTCAGTTCGGGAATATACCGCTGAATTGTTGCTCGCCTTGTCATAATATTAGCCGCTTGTTTTTTACCGGTTTCCATTTGTGATGATCCGTCAATTCAAGTTGCATAGTCCTTTCCCGCCAGCTGGAGATCAACCTCAAGCTATTCGCTTGCTTCTGGAAGGGCTTAGTGATGGGCTATCTGCACAGACCTTGTTAGGTGTCACTGGCTCTGGCAAAACATTTACCATAGCCAATGTAATTGCCCAATCGCAGCGACCAGCGCTCATTATGGCTCCTAATAAAACTTTGGCAGCACAGCTTTATGGGGAATTGAAAGTATTTTTTCCTGAAAATGCAGTTGAATATTTTGTTTCCTATTACGACTACTACCAACCAGAAGCTTATGTGCCTTCTTCTGATTCCTACATTGAAAAAGATTCGTCGATTAACGAACACATAGAGCAGATGCGACTGTCAGCCACAAAATCTCTGTTGGAGCGTAGAGATGTCATTGTAGTTGCCACTGTTTCCTGTATTTATGGTTTGGGTGATCCTACAGCCTATTTGAATATGGCGCTCCATCTAGAGGTTGGTCGTAAACTAGATCAACGTTTTTTGGTAAAGCGTCTAGCAGAGTTACAGTATTGCCGAAATGATATGGATTTACATCGTTCCAGCTATAGAGTTAGGGGTGATGTGGTCGATATTTTTCCTGCCGAATCCGATATTCATGCCATTCGTATTGAGCTGTTTGATGATGTTGTAGAATCATTGTCATATTTTGATCCTCTTACAGGCGCAATCCTAGAGCGTGTTCCCAAGCTTACTGTTTTCCCAAAATCTCACTACGTCACTCCACGAGAACGAATGCTAAAAGCAGTAGACTTAATTAAAGTCGAGCTGCAGGACAGATTAAGCAAGCTTCACGAGAATAATCAACTTGTGGAAGCGCAACGACTGCAGCAACGAACCCAATTTGATTTGGAAATGATTCAGGAATTGGGATATTGCACAGGCATTGAAAACTACTCGCGTTATTTGTCTGGAAGAGCCGCAGGGCAACCACCCCCTACGTTGTTCGATTATCTGCCTGCTGATGCACTGCTAGTAGTTGATGAGTCGCACAATGGCATACCGCAGATCGGCGCTATGTTTAAAGGTGATCGATCGCGCAAAGAAACCCTTGTGCAATATGGTTTTAGATTGCCCTCAGCGCTAGACAACCGTCCCTTGCGGTTTGAGGAATGGGAAGCCTTGGCCCCGCAGATGATTTTTGTTTCTGCCACCCCGGCAAATTATGAAGAATCTAAACAAGGGCAATTAGTAAAGCAGTTGGTACGACCTACCGGCCTTATTGATCCCGAAATCGAAGTACGACCTGCTTTGCATCAAGTAGATGATTTGTTGTCGGAAGTCCGACAAAGAACCGAAAAAGAAGAGCGTGTTCTGGTAACCGTCCTGACTAAACGGATGGCCGAAGATTTAACAGATTTTCTCGCCGATAATGGCATTAGAGTACGTTATCTACATTCCGATATCGAAACAGTTGAAAGAGTCGAAATTTTGCGCGATCTGCGTCTGGGTGTTTTTGATGTGTTGGTAGGTATCAACTTGTTGCGGGAAGGGCTTGATCTACCCGAAGTTGCCTTGGTGGCAATAATGGATGCAGATAAAGAAGGATTTTTGCGTTCTGAGCGTTCTCTCATCCAAACTATTGGGCGCGCTGCACGTAATTTGAATGGCAAAGCAATTTTGTATGCCGACAAGCTTACAGGTTCAATTCAGCGTGCTATGGCAGTTACGCAGGAGCGACGCAAAATACAAACTGAATACAATGCACAACACGGAATCACCCCTAAAGGCGTTCATAAGGCTGTTATTGATGCGATGGACAATACAACTCAGGCGTCAGTTTCAAATCGTCGCGGGGCAGGCCAGCAGCGCAAATTGGCTACACATTTCGCAGAAGTAATTGCAGAGTATGAAGCTGTAGATCACCAAACATTGGAGCGAAAAATACAGGAACTAGAGACGCAGATGCATGAGCATGCAAGAAATCTCGAGTTCGAGGAAGCTGCTGCCATCAGGGATATTGTTGGCACGCTCAACTTACGATTGCTGCGCATTTAATACCTATTTGGTAGAAGACATGCCCCGCTTAAGTCCTTGTAGTTTATACCCCCCGTCACTATAATCGCCGGTCTTTTCTGGGGCAGGAAGTTTGCTTCAGAAAAGACAAAGGTCAGTTAGTTTGTTATTGATTCATTTAAAAAAAGCAGGCGCGTAGCTCAGTTGGTTAGAGCGCTACCTCGACATGGTAGAGGTCGTCGGTTCGAACCCGACCGTGCCTACCACTCTAGCAAGATGTAGTTCGCTTGCGGAGCGGTTTGATGTTCATGGATTTTCAAATCTGCAGTTAAGCCCGGAACCAATGGTCACTATTACTCTTCCAGATGGCAACAAGCGTTCTTTTGACACATCCGTAACCGTGTTACAGGTGGCTGCATCCATTGGGCCAGGTTTAGCTAAGGCAGCACTTGCTGGGAAAGTTAACGGTACCGAAGTCGATACTTCGTATTTGCTTGAAACTGATGCTCAGTTGTCGATATTGACTGCGCGGGATCCAGAAGGTCTTAATATCATTCGTCATTCTTGTGCTCATTTAATGGCCAATGCCGTTAAAAATTTATATCCGTCTGCACAAGTTACGATCGGTCCGGTGATTGAGAACGGCTTTTATTATGACTTTGCATATGAGCGTCCATTCACCCCCGAAGATCTGGACGCAATTGAAAAAGAAATGGAGAGGCTTACTGCAGCCGATCTCCAGGTAGAGCGGTCGTTGATGAGTCGCGCAGATGCTTCTGCCATGTTCCATAGCATGGGTGAAAAATATAAAGTTGAGATTATCGAAAGCATTCCTTCGGTTGAAGGATTGTCATTTTATAGGCAGGGTGATTTTGTGGATTTGTGCCGAGGGCCGCACATTCCTTCTACAGGCCATATCAAAGCTTTCAAGTTGATGTCTGTTGCAGGGGCTTATTGGCGTGGTAATTCAAACAATGCCACTTTGCAGCGTATCTACGGAACAGCTTGGGCAGACAAAAAATCTTTGAAAGAATACCTCTTCTTGCTAGAAGAGGCCGAGCGAAGAGATCATCGTAAAATAGGTAAGAAACTGGATTTGTTTCATTTCCAGGAAGAAGCGCCAGGAATGGCTTTCTGGCATCCCAAGGGTTGGAAAATTTATCAGATTATTAAACGTTACATGCAGGAACTCTTGGAAGCCAATAATTATTTGGAAATCAATACTCCCCAATTGGTAGATTTTTCGCTTTGGGAAAAATCCGGTCACGCAGATAAGTTTGCGGATCAAATGTTCAATGTCGAATCAGACAGTCGGCTCTATGCAATCAAACCGATGAATTGCCCATGTCACATCCAAGTTTTTAACCAAGGCTTGAAAAGTTACCGCGAACTTCCTTTGCGGCTAGCAGAATTTGGTTCGTGTCATCGATATGAGCCGTCCGGCAGTATGCATGGGTTGATGAGAGTACGCAGTTTCACTCAGGACGACGGCCATATTTTTTGTGCTGAAAATCAAATTCAGACTGAGGTTGCCGATTTTATTAAGCTGGTTTATGACGTATATAAAGACTTTGGATTCAATGAGGTTATCCTCCGGCTTTCTACCCGACCTGCCAAGCGGGTTGGATCAGAAGAAAGTTGGGATCGTGCCGAAGCTGCCCTCCAAGTTGCTCTAGATAACACCGGTAGGGTTTGGCAATTGTTGCCGGGAGAGGGGGCTTTTTATGGTCCTAAAATTGAATTTGCTTTAAAAGACTGCATGGGACGCGAACAACAATGCGGAACTATTCAGGTCGATTTTTCAATGCCTGCTCGTCTTGGCGCCCAATATGTGGGAGAAGACAACAACCGACATACACCGGTAATGTTGCATCGTGCTATTTTTGGTTCTTTCGAACGTTTCATTGGCATTTTGATAGAGCATTACGAAGGCTCTTTCCCAGTCTGGCTGGCTCCAACCCAGGTCATTGTGCTGAATATCACCGATAGACAGGCCGATTATTGTGGAAATGTCGTCAAATCCTTGCAAAACAAGGGTTTCCGAGTAGATGCCGACTTGAGAAATGAGAAAATCGGCTTTAAAATCCGTGAACATACAATCCAGCGGATTCCTTATCTTCTGGTTGCTGGTGACAAAGAAGTAGAAGCCAACACACTGGCAGTCCGTGATCGTAGTGGCAAAGACCTAGGGGTTATGACTCTTGATGCGTTTTCTGCCTTGCTACAGCAGGATGTTTCCCAACTTGGGCGTGCTGATCGGTAAAATCCGGTTTATTTGCGGTTTTAGATTTGCGGTGAGTTGGGTGTTTATAACTTGAATTGGAGAAATCACTATCAAGCGAGAAAATGATAAAAGCAAACGTTCTCAAGTTAATGAAGATATCGATGCTGCCCAGGTACGACTGATTCTAGATGATGGTAGTCAAGCAGGAGTTGTAAGTCTGGAAGAAGCTTTAGCAACAGCGAGAGCTGCTAAACTAGATTTGGTGTTAATTTCACCAGAAGCAGACCCAGTAGTTTGTAAGGTCATGGACTATGGCAAACATGTTTTTGAACTAAAAAAACAGCGTGCTGCAAATCGCAAAAAACAGAAAGTCATACAGATAAAAGAAATAAAGTTTCGCCCAGGGACGGAGGACGGAGATTATCAGGTAAAACTACGCAACCTGATACGTTTCCTCAATGATGGGGACAAGGCCAAGGTAACCCTCAGGTTCCGTGGTCGGGAAATGGCCCATCAGCAAATCGGGGCCGAATTAATGCAACGTCTTAAAGAAGACTTGCTTGAATTCGGAATAGTTGAGCAGGAAGCTAAAATGGAAGGCCGCCAGCTGACCATGGTTCTAGCCCCCGGTAAAAAGAAAAAGTAGTAGCTCAGTTCCAATATTTAAGGTGTTAACCCCGGTTAATTCAAAAAAAATAATTGGGAACAGAAGCTATTGCTAATAAATAAACGAAGACAGGTTCTCGTAGAAACCACGTCTAATGCGGAGTAAGACAATGCCTAAAATGAAAGTTCACAGTGGCGCTTCAAAGCGCTTCAAAAAAACCGGGTCAGGCTTTAAGCGTAAAAGTGCGTTCAAAAGCCATATCCTCACCAAAATGACCACCAAACGTAAGCGTCAATTGCGCGGCACATCTGCGATTCATCCGTCAGATTTGGGTCGTGTAAAACGTATGTTTCGTGAAAATTAAACAAGTCATCCAACTGAGGAGATAAATTATGGCCCGAGTTAAACGTGGCGTTACAGCTAGACGCCGTCACAAGAAAATACTTAAAGCAGCTAAAGGCTATTATGGCTTTCGGCGTAGTGTATTACGCGTAGCCAAGCAGGCTGTTACCAAAGCTGGTCAATATGCCTATCGCGATCGTAAACAGAAAAAACGCGTGTTCCGTTCTTTATGGATTACTCGTATCAATGCGCAATCCCGTACACATGGAATTTCGTATAGCAGACTAGTCGCTGGCTTGAAAAAAGCCTGTATAGAAATCGATCGCAGAGTGCTAGCCGAATTGGCTGTAAATGATAAACCTGCTTTTGCAGCGATTGTCGCAAAAGCTAAAACTGCTGTTGGCTTATAGTCGTTTGCCCGCTACCGTAGTGGTGGCGGGCATACACCTCCCATCATTACTGTTACCTCATGATTGATCTGCAAGTTCTAACCACAGATGCCCTTGAGGCAATTGCCAAAGCTCAAAATTCGCAAGAGCTCGAACAGCTGCGTGTGAATTTTCTCGGTAAAAAAGGTTCTTTTACTGAGCAGCTTAAAGCACTAGGTGGCTTGTCGCCGGAAGTACGTCCTGCTGCAGGCGCCGCCATCAATCAAGCGAAGGATCAAGTGCAAGAAGCTCTCTCTGAGCGTAAAACATTAATTGATAATTCAGCCGCAGAAATCGAGTTGGCATTGGGGCAAATAGATATTACTTTGCCCGGACGCAGACAAAGCACCGGTGGTTTGCATCCAGTTACTCGAACCATAGAACGTATAGAAGCAATTTTTATCGGGGCTGGTTTTACAATGGCAGAAGGTCCTGAAATTGAAGATGATTATCATAATTTCGAAGCTCTCAACATTCCGGCCCATCACCCTGCTAGAGCAATGCACGATACTTTTTATTTTGACGCCAATACCTTGTTACGTACGCACACGTCCACAGTTCAAGTTCGAGTAATGGAATCAACCGCGCCACCAATCAAAATTATTTGTCCAGGACGTGTATATCGCTGTGATTCAGATATGACTCACACTCCGATGTTTCATCAAGTAGAAGGTTTGTTTATTGATGAAAATGTCAGCTTCGCAGATTTAAAAGGATTGATAGCCGAGTTTCTGCGGGTGTTTTTTGAAGCCGACCTAGCGGTTCGTTTTCGTCCCTCTTATTTTCCCTTTACTGAGCCCTCCGCCGAAGTTGACGTGCAATGTGTATCTTGTAAGGGTGATGGATGCAGGGTTTGTAGCCAGACTGGCTGGCTAGAAGTACTCGGCTGCGGCATGGTGCACCCAAAAGTTCTTGAAAAATCCAATATAGATCCAGAAAAATATACGGGATTTGCGTTTGGGATGGGTGTCGACAGGCTTGCAATGCTGCGTTATCAAATCAAGGATCTGCGGTTACTGTTCGAAAATGATTTGCGTTTTTTGCGCCAGTTTCATTGAGGCCCAATTAGATGAAATTCAGTGAACGCTGGTTGCGTGAATGGGTAAACCCTGCAATTGAAAGGGAAGAATTATTGCAGCGACTAACCATGGCTGGGTTAGAAGTAGAAGGTACTGAAGTAGCTGCCAATGACTTCTCTGGTGTCATTGTTGGAGAGGTAATCGCAGTTGCTAGTCATCCTGACGCTGACAAACTGCATGTTTGTGAGGTTAGCGATGGCAAAGATATCTTTCAGGTTGTATGTGGTGCAGCCAATGTTCGCGCCGGACTAAAAATTCCTTTCGCCAGAATTGGGGCGCAGTTATCTGCAGATTTCAAAATCAAAAAAGCCAAATTACGTGGTGTTGAATCTCACGGCATGCTCTGTTCAGCAGCCGAACTTGGTCTTGTTGAAGTTGCAGACGGTTTGCTCGAACTGCCTGCTAATGCACCCACGGGTATAGACATACGTCAATATCTGCAATTAGACGATGTTATTGTCGAAGTAAATTTGACACCAAATCGAGGAGACTGTCTTAGCGTAGCCGGGTTAGCACGAGAAGTCAGTGTAATAACTAAAACTGCTATAAACGTACCAGTTATGCCTGCGGTGAAGGCCAGCATCCCAGATACCTTTCCAGTTGAGTTGCAAAGTACAGCCGACTGTCCGCGTTATTTGGGTCGCATTATCCGTAACATCAATCCAGATTCAGAAACTCCCTTGTGGATGTTAGAAAAACTTCGTCGCAGTGGCATTCGCAATATAGATCCGGTGGTTGATGTAACCAATTATGTTTTACTGGAATTAGGGCAACCTATGCATGCCTTTGATTTTGACAAGCTTGAAGGCGGAATCCGAGTCCGGCGAGCTGAGCCTGCTGAAGCTCTGATATTACTGGATGGTAAAGAAGTAGCATTAACACCTGAAACCCTAGTTATAGCTGATCATAAAAAAGTATTGGCCATGGCTGGAATTATGGGGGGGAAATATAGTGCGGTTAGCCCCAGAACTACCAATATCTTTTTAGAGAGTGCTTTTTTTGTTCCATTGGCTATAGCTGGTCGGGCTCGTAGTTATGGAATGCACACCGATGCTGCCCATCGTTATGAGCGTGGAGTTGATCCCAATCTGGCGCCACTAGCCATGGAGCGTGCCACAGCGTTGTTACTAGACATTGTGGGGGGGCAAGCCGGACCAATTGAAGAAGTTAATGCTCAGATGCCAGCTACAGCTTCAGTTTCCTTGCGCAACAAACGTATTGAAAAATTACTAGGCGTTTCACTACCAGCGGATGAAATCCACGATATTTTGACTCGCCTCGGACTGCAACCTACTAACAGTCATGCTGATGGTTTTTGCTGGAAGGTACCGTCCTGGAGATTCGATATAAGTATTGAAGCGGATCTTATTGAAGAACTTGCGCGAGTTTACGGATACAACAATTTGTTGGTTTCAACTGCCCAAACCAATATGAATTTGCAGCCACAACCGGAGGCTAATGTCGGCATTAAATCCATCCGTAATACCTTGGTCGGTTTAGGGTATCAGGAGGTCGTGACTTACAGTTTCGTCGCACCAGAACTTGCGGCTGTTCTGGGTGATGGCACAGGTAATGAAATCAAACTGGCCAATCCGATTTCACAAGATATGTCTGTGATGCGAAGCAGCCTCTGGCCAGGCCTGCTTACTACGCTTAAGTATAATCAAAATCGTCAGCAAACACGCGCAAGACTGTTTGAGTCAGGCCTTGTTTTTAATAATATAAACAACAAGATAGAGCAAGTTGTTAAGGTTGGGTGTTTGATATGGGGTGCGCATCATCCTGAGCAATGGGGTAGTGTTGAAAAAGAAGTGGATTTCTATGACATAAAAGGTGATGTCGAGTTGTTACTTGGTTTAACCCACAACCTTGCACATTTTTCTTTTAACCCAGGTTTGCTGCCAGCCTTACAGCCGGGACAAACAGCTGAAATCAAGTGTCTTGAACATACAGTAGGTTGGCTTGGCGCCCTACATCCAAAAATTCTTCAAGCCCTTGATATACAAGGAAAAGTATTTCTACTTGAGCTCGACTACGAGTTAATGAGCGCAGCGCGTATAACCACAGTCAAAAATTTATCGCGTTATCCATCCGTGCGCAGGGATTTAGCCATATTACTTAGCGAGTCAGTCAGTGCCAAGGAACTAGATTCATTATTGAGGGACACCGCCGGAAGTGAGCTGCAAGATCTGATAATTTTTGATTTATATTCAGGCAAGAACATTGAAAAGGGTAAAAAAAGTCTTGCTTTGGGCTTGACCTTTCAGCATCCTGTGCGCACTCTGTCTGAAGCAGATATAAATCCAATAATTGATAGGTGTATCAAGGCTCTAGCAGATAAATTTAATGCAGAGTTAAGGAAATAACTAAGGTGATTAGACGGGCTGCTTTCCTCTAAACAACCAGAATTTTTTTAAAATAATTTGTGTTTTGAACTAACCCGGACAAGAGTTAAGGCTTAGATTATGAACAACGTTGCACTGACTAAAGCCGAGATGGCTGAGCGTCTTTTTGATGAGATGGGTCTCAATAAACGTGAAGCCAAAGAATTGGTTGAACAGTTTTTCGAGGAAGTCAGGAAAGCACTGGAAACAAATGAGCAGGTCAAACTTTCTGGTTTTGGTAATTTTGATTTGCGTGACAAAAAACAACGTCCAGGACGTAATCCCAAAACGGGTGAAGAAATTCCTATCCAGGCTCGCAGAGTAGTTACTTTTAGGCCAGGCCAGAAGTTAAAAGCAAAGGTTGAGAGTTATGCTGGAACCAAGTCATAACGCAGAACTGCCGGAAATACCGGCTAAACGTTATTTCACCATCGGTGAAGTAAGCGAATTATGTGAAGTAAAACCACATGTTCTACGTTATTGGGAACAAGAATTTACCCAATTGAAGCCGGTAAAGCGTCGAGGTAATCGACGGTATTATCAGCGCCAAGATGTCATGTTAATCCGGCAGATAAGAACACTTTTATACGAACAGGGCTTTACTATCGGTGGTGCCCGACAGCAGATGGTAAGTAGCGTTGTAGATATTCATGAAACGAAATCCTTACCGCTTGTAAAAAACACACTAATAATAAGAGAAATAATCGAAGAGCTTGAAGAAGCCCTGAGCCATCTGGCTTGAATTATTTCTTCGCATAGAAGATCACCAAACATATAGTAGTTTTAACCTAAAATTTTAATTCGGAGTGTAGCGCAGTTTGGTAGCGCACTTGCCTGGGGGGCAAGTGGTCGTGGGTTCAAATCCCGCCACTCCGACCAATTACAGGTCTCAAGCAGACTAAAGCATAAAAAACCCGCCTAATCAGCGGGTTTTTTATTGCCTAGACTATTTGCCTAAGGTTGTTCCATGCACAGTTTGTCAATGCTATCGTGAAACCGAACAATACGAGCTTGCTAACCCGCTTGATAACAAAACTTTTTCCATAGGGTGGGTAGGTGGTCATCACAGCAAAAGAACCTAGATGCGCAGACAACTTCTACTTTGAAAAGCTACCAGCAGCATAAAATTAAATTCCAATTCATGCGGTTAAAAAGGTACGTTCGCGGGATTAACGAAAAAATTAGCGGTGGTCAGGGCAGGTGCGCCTAGCAAGGTAACGATTTGCTGCGCAGCACCCGCGCCACTGCCATCGGCATCATAATAGAGTGCGCCCGTGCTTTTGTTGTAGATCAGAAAATCATCGGCATCCAGTGCTGCTGTTAAGCCTGCACCCGAGATAAATTGGGTGTTAATGTTCGCAGCAATGAGTCGGGGGAACTCGGAGCTTTCCATACTTATCCTGTCGCCATTCAGTTCAAAATCGGTGATCGTATCGATATTGTTTGGACCAGGCAGAGTATCGAAGGAGAAATCGTCGTTACCTCTACCACCTGTAAGGGTGTCGGCTCCAAGACCGCCGGCAAGGAAATCATTTCCAGCTCCGCCAAACAATAAGTCATCTCCACCTTTGCCTGCGAGGGTGTCATTGCCATTTCCACCTACCAAATAGTTTATGCCATCGTCTCCCCTGAGCAAGTCATTAAATCCCCCGCCTATTAATACTTCGATGCTAAGCAGAGTATCGGCTCCGCCCTGACCATCATTGGATGCTGTACCGAGGAGAATTTCTGCGGTCACATTTCCTGTTGCTGTTGAGTAATCTGCAATGTCAGTACCAGCACCGCCGTTAAGAGTGTCATTGCCTAAACCTCCACGTAAGAAATCGTCACCGTCGCCACCGTTTAACGTGTCATTACCTCCGTTGCCATAAAGAATATCGTCACCGTTTTCACCCTCTATAAGGTTGGCATTGTGATCTCCCACCATGATGTCGTTGAAAGCACCACCCTTCAAATTTTCAATACCAACCAAGGTGTCAGCACCGCCCTGCCCATCTTTGGCAGCTTTACTTCTGCTAATCTCTAATACAGTGTTGCTGGTCGCAGAGGAATGGTCTGCCACGTCGATACCGTCGCCACCAATGATTGCGTCATTTCCTTCCCCTCCTCGCATGGTGTCATTGCCTGCACCGCCGTTAATGGTGTCGTTGCCGTTATTACCGATGAGAACATTGTTGCTGGTGTTGCCAGTGAGATTGTCAGCGAAATTGCTACCGCTCAGATTCTCGATGTTGCTCAGGGTGTCGGTGCCCCAGCCAACTGTATTTTGTGCGGTAGTGATGGCTAAGCTTACAGTGACAGCTGCGCCAGCGCTGAGGTAAGTAGCTGTATCGGTATCTTCTTGCCCGTCCAGAGTGTCATTGCCAGCACCTCCATCTAATGTGTCGTTGCCAGCTCCGCCATTCAGGCTGTCGTTGCCAGTACCGCCATTTAGGTTGTCGTTGCCAGCTAAGCCCAACAGAGTATCGTTGTCGGGTGTGCCGGTTAGTATGTCATTGCCGGTGGTGCCAGTAATGTTCCCCTCTATTTCAATATCACTGGCAAGTAATGTGGCAACATTAGTTAAAGTAGCTATTTGTATGGGGGCTATTGTTGCCGTGGAGCCATCGGCATCGTAGTAGAGGGCTTTGGTGGTGGTGTTGTAGATTAAGAAGTCATCGGCATCGGCAGCCGTAGTAAAGTTTGCACCGGAACGAAGGTTGCCTGCCGGCAAAGTGCCTAACGCTGTCAGTGCCGTAAAGACACTGTTGTTGAATACCAATTTGTCGGTACCAGATAAAAAGTCATCAACAACATCAAGATTACTAGTGGCGTTGGGCGTTGTGTTGAACACAAAGCGGTCGACACCCGCTCCGCCGCTTAGTCTGTCGTTGCCAAGCCCGCCGGTTAGCCTGTCGTTGCCGTCTCTGCCCGAGAGGAAATTGTCGTTGGAGTTGCCAGTGAGATAATCGGCAAAGTTGCTGCCACTTATATTATGAAAATTGAGCAGAGTGTCGGTGCCAGAGCCGCCCGTGTTTTGTGCGCTAGTGATGGCCAAGCTAACGGTGACGCCGGAGGTGGCGAAAAAGTAGTTAACCGTATTTATGCCAGCCATGCCATCAAGGATGTTGTCGCCTTGGCCAGGATAAAGGTCATTATTGAGTCCATTTCCGGTGATGTTGGCAGCAGTTGAGCTCCCGATGTAGCCAATCTCGACATTGGCTGGCAGCGTGTAGGCGCTGAGGTAGGAAAAAACTTGGTCAATGTCCGTGCCACTGTCGGTTGGTATGACCACATCACCGGCGTCGCGTACGTAGTAGATGTCACTGCCACCCACACCCCCACCCCCACCCACCATGGTGTCGTTGCCAGCCCCACCGTCCAATACGTCCGAACCAGTGCCGCCTATTAGGCTGTCGTTGCCAAGCCCGCCGGTCAATCTGTCGTCGCCATCCCCTCCGTCCAATGTGTCGTCGCCATCAGCGCCGTCAAGGGTGTCGTTGCCGTTATTACCGATGAGAACATTGTTGCTGGTATTGCCAGTGAGATTGTCAGCGAAATTGCTACCGTTCAGATTCTCGATGTTGCTTAGGGTATCGGTGCCCCAGCCAACTGTATTTTGTGCGGTAGTGATGGCTAAGCTTACCGTGACAGCTGCGCCAGCGCTGAGGTAAGTAGCTGTATCGGTATCTTCTTGCCCGTCCAGAGTGTCATTGCCATCACCCCCATCCAATGAGTCGTTGCCAGTTCCGCCATAGAGGTTGTCATTGCCAAGCCCGCCGATTAGGGTGTCGTTGCCTCCAGATCCATAAATAGTGTTGTTGCCATCGTTACCGGTGAAATGGTCATTATTGTTGCTACCGTACAGATTTTCGATATTGACCAGGGTGTCGGTGCCGGAGCCGCCGGTGTTTTGCGCGGTAGTGATGGCCAGACTAACCGTGACCCCGTTGGTATCTGTAACTGCACCAACAGAGTAATACACCCAATCATTGCCAGCGTCGCCATCAAGGGTGTTGTTGCCTTGGCTAGCCCAAAGCGCATTACTGAGAGTATTACCGGTGATGTTGCCAGTTGTGAGTTGGATGTGACCATACTCGACATTGGCGGGCAGCGTGTAAGTACTGAGGTAGGAATAAACCCTGTCATAGATGCCACCAGTAGTCGGGTCGGCGTTGGTTTCTGTGACCACGTCACCGGTTTCGCGCACGTAGTAGATATCATTGCCATTGCCTCCCACCATGGTGTCGTCGCCAGTGCCGCCATCTAGAGAGTCATCGCCATCACCCCCATCCAATCTGTCGTTGCCAGTTTCTCCATTGAGGTTGTCATTGCCAAGCCCGCCGCTTAGGGTGTCGTTGCCTCCAGATCCATAAATATTGTTGTTGCCATCATTACCGGTGAGATGGTCATTATTGTTGCTACCGTACAGATTTTCGATATTGAGCAGGGTGTCGGTGCCGGAGCCGCCGGTGATTTGTGCGGTAGTGATGGCCAGACTAACCGTGACCCCAGTGACGCCTGAAACAGCATTAGAAGAGTAATATGCCGTATCACTGCCACCCAAGCCATCAAGGGTGTTGTCGCCTTGGCTAGCCCAAAGTCCATTATCGAGAGTATTACCGGTGATGTTGCCAGTTGTGAGTTGGATGAAACCATACTCGATATTGGCTGGCAGCGTGTAAGCACTGAGGAAGGAAAAAACACGGTCATAGCCACCAGTGGTCAGGTCGGCGTTGGTTTCTGTGACCACGTCACCGGTTTCGCGCACGTAGTAGTCGTCAGCTCCATCGCCTCCCACCATGGTGTCGTTGCCAGTGCCGCCATCTAGAGAGTCATTGCCTTCACCCCCATCTAGAGAGTCGTTGCCAGCCCCGCCAATTAGGCTGTCGTTGCCACCCGAAGCCGACAGAGT
>Ga0114978_10002458_pt1 | contig 15239 bp, 14 predicted proteins | sample S_140212_EF_Meta_FD_87027 | JGI IMG/M metagenome (GOLD analysis project Ga0114978, IMG submission 87027) | Freshwater microbial communities from Lake Simoncouche, Canada to study carbon cycling - S_140212_EF_MetaG | ecosystem: Environmental > Aquatic > Freshwater > Lake | place: Lake... | reverse complement strand
CGCGAACCGCCGTGCCCGCACGTTGCCGATGGCTGCGGAGGTTGCTCTTGGCAGCATCTGTCGCCAGAAGGACAATATGAAGCAAAAGTGCGCATTGTCGCCGAGTCGCTTGCGCGCACAGGAAAAGTGTCGAGCGATGCTGCAGAAGTAGACAACATCATCCGATTCGGAACCGTTGAGCCCGTTGGATCACGCACCACCATTCGCGTTGCGTTTAATTCCGAAGGTATGCCAGGTTTTCGTGCGCGCTCAAGCCACGACGTTGTGGCAATAAAGAATTGTTTAGTGGCACACCCACTGTTGAATGAAGCGCTGTCGCATTTAAGTTCAGAGCCCGGTTCCGATGCCGAAGTCGTGTTGCGCTGCAGCGTGTCGACCGGAGTCGTGGGCGCACTCGTATACGGATTCGAAGAAGACATCAACGGTCTCGATGCAGTAGACGTGCTCGGCGATGAAGCGCGTATTTCCGAGCGCATCGACACCCAAGACTTTGGTATTTCCATGGGTGCCTTTTTCCAATCGAGTCCGCAGGCTGCCGAACTCTTGGTGCGTGCCGTGCGCACCATGGCTGGTGCTGAAGCACTCAGTGGGTCATTTGGCCCCGTTGTCGATGCGTACGGGGGAGGAGGGCTGCTTGCAGCCTCGCTCGTGCCATTGCATGTGCCCGTTGTGCTCATTGAAGACAATGAATTTGCCATTGACGACGCCAAGCAAAACCTGCGTGCACATCAGGCAAGAATTGTTCCTGTTCCAGTTGAAGAGTGGCGTGCATCTCCGGCCGGCATCATCATTGCCGACCCTGCTCGCTCTGGCATGGGGGCCAATGCAGTGAAAGCGCTAGCGGCAAGTGGCGCCCCGCGATTTGTTTTGGTGAGTTGCGACCCCGCTGCAGGTTCTCGCGATGTGCGCCTACTTACTGAAGCGGGCTACGTGGTCGATGCAGTTGGTGTGCTCGACCTCTTCCCGCACACGAATCATTTAGAAATGATTACGTCATTGTCGCTCAATAAGGAAATGAGTATTGGAACTAGTGGTGAAACATTCGCATTAGGCGATGTTCCACCTGCTGCGTAAATTTATTGCGTTCGTAGCGCGTGGAGTTGTCTACTCCATACATTGCAAGCCAAGTAAATCGGCAGCGCCAGGAACACAACACTCGTAAGCCACGCGACAATGTGCGTTTCCCGGCTTCACCTTCGAGAGCATTGACCCATTTAGAGGAACCATGGGTAGTAATTGCCACGATGCGTTTCACATTCTTCAAATTGCCATGAATACGCTTGGCGCCGTCGGGGAATGTCCAGGCCACATCGTTCGCAAGAACGCGGTCGAGCCATGCTTTTGCTATGGCGGGTTGTCCACTCCACCACGTGGGGTAAACAAAAACAATTGTGTCGCACCATTGAAGGTCTGCGTAGTACTCGGCAAGGTGAGGTTTGGTGTCGGGCGGGGAGCGATGCAGGCTCCACTCATTTGCCGACAAAGCCGCAGAAAACCCTGTGTCGTATAAATCATGTTGGCGAATTTCGCAAGCGGTCTTTTCAGCACAACTCAGCACGATGTCGCGCAATGCGCCCGAGAAAGATGCGGGGTTGGGGTGGGCAAACACAAGCAAGACGTTCATGAAAGCTCTCGCATTGTTTTGTGAACACGTTCCAGGAACGCCGTTAGTTCGCTACTTGTTGCATTACCCATGTTGTACATGCCAAGCCATGTGCGTTTGGTACGCCACCCAGTGCATGCACGTAGTGCGCGCGTAATGATGCGTCGGCCATTGTCGTTCATGAGTGCGATATATACGTGTGGTGAACCATAAGTACTAATGCCTACTAAATGCCGCACTTGCTTCAGCGACGGTCGCACTTTGTCCTTTTTGTTGAAGTGAAAAGCAACTCCAGAAACAAGCACGCGCTCGAGCCAACCCTTCATGATGGAGGGCAGCCCCGACCACCACGTGGGGTAAATAAAAACCAGTGCATCGGCATTACGAACGAGCTCGCCATGCAATTTTACGTCTGGGTCAAGTGCAGGGCTTTCGCCGTGGTAGGCGAGCCATTCTTCCCGCGACATTGCTGCAGCAAAGTGGCTTTGATAGAGCGACAACAAAGAAACGTTGTGCCCGGAACTCTCGAGTGCAGTTACTGCTGTTGAGCAGATGGCCTGCCCGAAGCTGTCGGCTGACGGATGTGCGAACACCACGACAATATTCATGTTGTGCGCCCCCTGGGATTCGAACCCAGAACCTGCGGATTAAGAGTCCGTTGCTCTGCCATTGAGCTAGAGGCGCGACGGCAAGAGCATACGACACTGCAAGCCCAAATGAAGAATAAAGGGTGGGTTTGCCTACTTGCGTAAACAAACCCACCCACTTGGGGTGGACGAGGGGTCTCGAACCCCCGACCTTCGGTACCACAAACCGACGCTCTAACCAACTGAGCTACGCCCACCAAGGCTTATGAGTGTGCCACAAAGCGCTAGAAGTGCCAACTCAGTACTTGGGAAAGCCAAAAAGGGCAGGGCCAAGCGGTGGTCGAACAGTGGGGTGATAGGGCAATCCGTACCTCAGGGGATACGTGACAACGTATATCGCACCGTGATACAGTGAAGACTTCGGAATCCATCGGAGACCCACATGAAAACAACGCATTCCTCGTTGTCAGGTACATCTACCGCACGTCCTACCCGTTCAGCCACCCCGCACGAGCAGCTCATCGCTCGGGCCAAGGTCATCACCGCCCGTGAGTTGCTGCGTTACAGCGACCGCACCGCGGGCTCGCAACTTGCGTCGCAACGCGCACGTCGTGTCATGCCAATGGGTGTGGCTTCTAGTTTTCAAAATTACGACCCACATCCCATCGTGGTGCGCAATGCTCGTGGCGCTCACATGGAAGATGTCGACGGCCACCGCTACATCGATTTCTCCATGGGCTTTGGCGCGCTGTTTTCCGGCCATGCCAACCCGGTTGTGCGTGCAGCTGTTGATGCACAGTTGAACGACGGAACATTATTCGTCACACCAAGTGAAGTGAATGCTGAAGTTGCCGAGTTGCTTGGTGCACGTTTCGGGTTGCCCATGTGGCGATTCACCAACTCAGGTACTGAAGCAACAATGGATGCCATTCGTGTTGCACGTGGTGTAACGGGTCGCGACAAAATTGTAAAAGTGGAAGGCGGCTATCACGGCCATCACGATGAAGTGATGGTGTCAATGAAACCGCCGTTGCATTTAGCTGGTCCTGCACATGCTCCGCATGCCGTTCCTGCAACTGCAGGTATTACTGCAGCAGTTCTGGGCGACACCATTGTGGTGCCATACAACGATGCTGAAGCATTAGAACGTGCGTTATCAAACAACGATGTTGCATGTTTCATTGTTGAGCCCGTCATGGAAAACATTGGCATCTGCAAACCGCTGCCTGGTTATCTTGAAGCTGTTCGTGAAATTACGCAGCGCCACGGAACATTGCTTATTTTTGACGAGGTGAAAACCGGAATCACCGCCGGCTGGGGTGGAGCAACTGGTGTATTGGGTGTGCAGCCCGACCTCATTGCGCTTGCAAAAAGTATTGGTGGTGGTTTTCCCGTCGGTGCATTCGGTGGCAAGGCCGAATACATGGATGTCATTACAACAGGAAAAGTTCTGCATTTAGGCACATATAACGGCAATCCACTTGTCATGGCAGCAACTCGTGCGGTGCTCAATGAAGTGTGTACACCCGCAGCAACTCTGGGAACAGCAGAACTCAATCAGCAATTGCTCAGCGCATGTAATGACATCATTGTTAGTGCATCATTACCGGCGCACACAGTTCAGTTTGGCGCGAAGGGCTGCATCACGTGGTCGGTAAACCCAGTACACAATTATCGCGATTACAAAGAAACCGATTTTGATCTGGCTTTTGCGCAATGGATACACGGCATTAACCGTGGCGTTCTTTTGCCACCAGGCCTCGACGAACAATGGCTCATCTCGGTAATGCATACAGGGACAGAAGTAATGCATTACGCCGATGTATTCCAAGAGTTCGTCAGCGAACTCACAAAGTGACGTGTAGCATTTCTTTGTGAATACAGCTGCAGTACGCGTACGGCCAGGTCTCATTCACATGTTGATCAGAGGGCTCTTTCGTCGTTGTGCATGGTGTGGCGGCAAGGGCGCCTTTTTCAACGGCTGGTTCAAGCGCGAAGACCGGTGCCATACGTGTGGCTTGTTATGGCAACGTCGCTTGGAGGGTTTTGAACTTGGAGCAATGACCATGAATGTTTTGGTTTCATATGGCGCCTTGCTCTTTGGTATGGGTGTTGGAGTGTTTTTGACCTACCCCGATGTTGCTGTGGTTCCCTTGCTCGCAGTAGTCGGAAGCTTGGCCATCGTCTTGCCCATCTTCATGTATCCCATCAGCTATGCCATATGGCTAGGGGTCGACATTTTCATGCGCGATCTCGAGCCAGATGAGCTCGCCGATGCGGCAGCAGCAGTGGCTGCCAAGACCCAATAACAAGTTTTCTCCAAAAATCTGGCGGAGATGCTTGACCGAACGTCTGTTCGTAACTACAGTGTTGTTGTTCGCAATTGCCATATGACACCCCGTGTCTAGGTTGTGCACACAATACGAAGTGAATACAAGTTCCGCCCAGTACATCTCCCGTTTCACGGGTTTTCCGAAAGGTTCCATATGAGCAACGACCGCGACAAGGCCCTCGATGCCGCTCTCGCCCAAATCGACAAACAGTTCGGTAAGGGCTCCATTATGCGTATGGGAGAAAAGACCTCCCTTGGCATCCAAGCCATCAGCACCGGGGCTATCCCGCTCGACATCGCCCTCGGAATCGGTGGCTTGCCACGCGGTCGTGTGGTTGAAATCTACGGTCCAGAATCTTCGGGTAAATCCACCCTCGCCATGCACGCAGTTGCAGAAGCTCAGCGCAATGGCGGCATTTGTGCCTACATCGACGCCGAGCACGCCATGGACCCAATTTACGCCCGCGCTATTGGCGTCGACGTCGACCAGTTGCTCATCTCCCAGCCAGACACCGGTGAACAAGCACTCGAAATTGCCGACATGCTCATTCGCTCAGGTGCAATCGACATTGTTGTTATCGACTCAGTGGCTGCTCTAACACCGCGTGCTGAAATTGAAGGCGAAATGGGCGACAGCCACATGGGTCTCCAAGCTCGCCTCATGAGTCAGGCTTTGCGCAAAATTACGGCAAACCTCAACAAGACCGACACCATTTGTATCTTCATCAACCAGCTGCGCGAAAAAATTGGCGTCATGTTTGGTTCGCCAGAAACAACTCCAGGTGGTCGTGCGCTCAAGTTCTATTCGTCAGTACGTCTCGACATTCGTCGTATTGAGTCCATCAAAGACGGAACAGAAATTGTGGGTAACCGCACCCGCGTCAAGGTTGTGAAAAACAAAGTGTCACCACCGTTCCGCCAAGCCGAATTCGACATCATGTACGGCAAGGGCATCAGCCGCGAAGGCGCATTGCTCGACATGGCTGTGGAATACGACATTGCCAAGAAGTCAGGTGCTTGGTACACCTATGACGGCGAGCAGTTGGGTCAAGGTCGTGAAAACGCCAAGGCCTATCTCACAGCCAACCCAGAAATCATGATGCAAATGTCAGAGAAGGTCCGCAGCAGTGCAGGTCTCGATGGTCCAGTGGCCGAGTTCACCGAAGCCGACGAACAGCCCATCGAACTCGACTAAACGTCACCGTTCACTCTCTTGTTGTAGCTGCCACTGCCTCTACAAGAGAAGAATCGAAAGCCGAGCCGGCACCACGGCTCGGCTTTCGTATTTCTCAGACTATTTAACCTTTATCGAGCGCGACCAAGTAGCGCCTGAGATGCCAGATGACGATGGCGTAATTTTTACTTTCCATGAGCCAGCCTTTGTTGCTTTTACAGTGCAGGTCAACTTGGTGCCGGCAAGTTTGCAAGAACTCGACTTCGTAATGGAACCCAAGGTTGCGGCTGCTTTGTAGGTCACGCCAGCAACACCAGAACCTGCGAGCGTGATCGTGCGAGCCTTGGTGGTGAATTTAATACTTGTTGGCGCTTGCGGAGCAGAACTACCTATGGTTTTTGCAGTGCCTGAACTTGAATTCCCGGTGCCCGAACTTGTAGGGGAAACTTTAGTGACCTTGAATTTTGGCGCCGAGAATGAAATATCAGAGATGGTGACAAGGCGACCGTCGGTGCCATTGTCGGCTGCGGTCCACTTGCTCCACGTCACTGTGTCGGTTCCAGCATCAGCAGTTGATTTTGTTTCTGCAGTACGAGCAACGCTGAGCAGCTTTGTCATGTCGGTTTCTGTAGCGGCAATTTTGAACTGTGATGAAAGAACTGCATCGGAAAGGAAGCCATAGAACTTGCCTTTGCGAACAGAACCATCACTGCGGTTGTGGGGTCCGGCAATGCCGTAGGTGAGGCTTGGGGTTTCTCCACCCGCAACATCAAGTGAGCCAATAACAGCTGAATTCGTCGCAAACAATGCTCCAGCAAAAGCAGCGCTCAACGTGGTGTCAAGACTCAACACCATCTGCATACCTAGCGTGTCTTGTGTTGATTTGTCGGCATCACAAACAGATACAGGAATGGTGGTGCACTGCTGTGCCTTTTGATCTTGGTAGTCAATTCCAGGTGCATCGCTCAGTGAAAATTTCACTCGAGCTGTTCCGTTATCTTGACCTAAATTCTCCGTCTTCCAAAAAGATGGTGTGCCGTTCATCCAAGTCCAGCCAAGTTTTTTACCAACAGTGTTGAGACCAATTGTCATGTCGAAGACAGAGGTGGCATTGATGGTGGCGGGAAGTGTTGCTGTCGGTGCTGAGAAGTTGTGGCCCAATTGCCCAGCTTGTTTCACATAGGCGAGCGTGATGCCCACGCGGTTTGGCGTGGCATAGCAATTGTTGGTTGAGCCCGTCTTGCACAAGTTGGTTGGCGAGATCACAGCCGTGATGGCGCCAGGAGTGGTGGGCGCAGCAGTAGATGCGGTTCCATTGGTCACTATCTGTGTAGCGGTTCCATTTGTGGTGACCGAAAGAGAAGCGATGTAGGGGCGGCCTGTCACTCCACCGGCAAGATCAGACCAGTTGCCTTGACTCTGTGAGTTGGTTGAGGAGTCGAGTGAACTTTGGTCGGGCATGCCATCGTCAATGGCCACAGCATGAACGCGTGGGCTAGTGGTTGATAGTGCACAGGCTGCAACGAGAGAGGCCACAATTGATATGCGAATGGGTCGTTTCATGGGGTCTCCTTTATATTTGTATTCAATCTAGACTGAAAATTATTCAAGTACAAGACTCCACAGGCTCGCAACCCCTTACTTGGGTAGCCTGCACACCATGACGAACGGCAAATACATTGTGCGCACCCATGGGTGCCAAATGAATGAGCACGATTCTGAACGAATTGCCGGCCTGTTAGAAGCCGATGGCTACTCGGTTGCGGAAACCGAAGACGAAGCCAATGTCATAGTGCTCAATACTTGTTGTATTCGAGAAAACGCCGACGAAAAGCTTTACGGCCAACTCGGCTGGCTGAAGCAGTGGAAAGAAGCCGCTCCAAATAGGCAACTGGTGGTTGCCGGGTGCTTGGCCCAAAAAGATAAAGATCTGGTGCTCAAAAAGGCACCATGGGCCGATGTGGTGATGGGTACCCACAATGTGCATCGCGCTGCTGAACTCATCAACTTCGCACAGAAAAATGGCCCAGTTACAGAAATCTTTGATGAAGCTGTTTTGGAAGATCATGCTCTGTTCCCAAGTGCATTGCCGGCAAAACGTGAAAAGAGTTTCAACGCATGGGTCACCATTCAAATTGGTTGCGATAACTCATGTTCCTTTTGCATCGTGCCATCGGTACGCGGTGAAGAAATCAGCCGTCCGTTTGCCGACATTGTGAGTGAAGTGGAAGACCTTGCATCGCAGGGAATTACCGAAGTGAGTTTGCTCGGCCAAAACGTCAACTCATATGGTCGCGATATTGCCCTCGATGTTCGACGTGAAACAGGTGTGGGCAGCGTGCGCCCCATGTTTGCTGAATTGCTTGAAGCAGTAGGTGCGGTCAATGGCATTCGCCGTGTGAGGTTCGTGAGCCCGCACCCGAAAGACATGCGCACGGAAACGTTTGCCGCAATGGCAAACACGCCTGCGGTGTGTGAGCACTTGCATTATCCGTTGCAATCAGGGAGCGATACCGTTCTTGCTGCAATGCATCGGGGCTATACCGCCGAGCGTTATCTCTCGCGTCTTGCCGAAGCGCGCGCAGCCATAGACGACCTCGCTGTATCGAGTGATGTCATTGTTGGTTTCCCTGGCGAAACAGAAGACGATTTCGTGCGCACCATGGAAGTGTGCGCCGAGGCATGTTTCGACTCGGTTTTCATTTACGAGTTCTCTCCGCGGGCAGGCACGGAAGCAGCTACCTATACCGACCGGTTTGTTGACCCCAAAGTTGCCAACCAACGCTATGAACGTTTGCGTGCAGTGGTAGAGCGCAGTGCGCAAATGAAACACGAAGCACGCATTGGCCGCATTGAAGAAGTCATCATTGAAGGTATGAGCAGAAAAAACGAAGGGGTAGTAACAGGCCGTACGCGTCAAAATAAGTTGCTGCACTTTCCTTATAGCGAGCCCATTCGTGTTGGCTCCTATGCAAATGTTCTCGTTACCTCTGCTGCTCGACACTTCTTGCGCGGTGAATTCCAAGAAATGATTTCAATGCCTACGCATCGCGTGCACTTGCCTGTGACAGCGCTGTAATGCAACTTCTTCAGAAAGTTCGTTCATGTCAAAACAAGTGGTAATTCTCGGCCCTACCGCAAGCGGTAAATCTTCTGTAGCCATGGCCGCAGCACAGCAAGTTGAGGGCACACATATTGTTGCCATCGATGCCATGCAGGTGTATCGCGAAATGAATATTGGCACCGCAAAGCCAACAGCGAGCGACCAGCAACTTGTTCCGCATCATTGCATCAATCTTGTCGACCCTTCCCAGCGCTTTACAGTGACGCAGTTCCAAGAAGTGGCTCGTGGCGAATTAGCAAAATTAGACGAGTCGGGAAATGCAGCACTTCTGGTAGCTGGCACCGGCTTGTATCTCACCGCGGTCATCGACAACCTTGAATTCCCAGGTGAGTGGCCCGACGTTCGCGCAGAACTTGAAGAGAACCACAACACCACCTTGCTGTTTGCCCGATTAAAGCAACTTGACCCTGTTGCAGCAGAACGCATTGAGCCCACTAACCGTCGTCGCATGATTCGCGCTTTAGAAGTGTGCATTGGCAGTGGGCGACCTTTCAGTGATTCTGGCCCTGGCACGTCGGCTTACCCCGACAATGGAATTGTGCAAATAGGTCTGCGCTGGAAGCGTGAAGTGCTTGCGCAACGTATTGCAGACCGTGTCGACGCAATGCTCGAAGAAGGGCTGTTGAAAGAAACGAAGGCGTTGCTGAGGCGCAGGCCAGCAATGTCGGCAACGGCACGCCAAGCACTGGGGTACAAAGAAATGGCCGACCACATAGAGGGCCGTGCCTCACTCGCCGAGGCGAAAGCCGAACTGGTTTTACGCACGCGGCAATTCGCTGTTCGCCAAGAGCGCTGGTTTCGCCGAGACCCGCGCATAACTTGGGTTGAAGTGCACAAAGACCCGGTTGTTGAAGTAATGCCTTATGTCTTGCGGGCCTTGAAGGCGTAGTCTTTTCGTATGCAAATAACGATGTCGAAGCATCAAGGGTTGGGTAACGACTTCCTTGTGTACGACATTCGCCAGGGTTTGCCTTTCACAAGTGGTGACCCCGATGCGCAGTGGGCAAACTTTGCTCGCAACTGGTGCGACCGACGTTTTGGCATAGGTGCCGACGGCGTGTTGCTGTTGGGTCGCGAAGGTACGAACCAGCTCACCATGGTGTTGTACAACGCCGATGGAAGTCGTGCAGAAATTTCAGGCAATGGCATTCGTTGTTTAGTGCAAGCCGCATATTGGCAAGATCAACACAATGGTGCAGCCACTTATGTAGTGAACACCGATGCGGGCGTACGTACGGTTGAAGTTCTTGAAGGTTCAACAACGTCGAATGTTGCACAACTCAGCGTGAGCATGGGTGTTGTAAGCGACATTGCAGAGCCCGCCAACTGGGCAGCACTGCAGTGCAACCCCGATCGACCCGTACGGCACCTGTCGCTGGGTAATCCACACTCCGTGGTGAGTGTTGAAGATTGCGCCGATGTAGATCTGCAGGCGTTGGGGGAACTAGTTCCCCATGTGAATCTTGAAATTGTTGCAGCAGGCCCAGAAGCCCATGCCATCACCATGCGCGTACATGAACGTGGCTCAGGCATCACCCTTGCATGTGGTTCGGGTGCGTGCGCCAGTGCGGTTGCTGCAAAAGCTTGGGGTTTTGTGCCAGCTTCAGCACCTGAAGTGCTCGTGCACATGGATGGCGGCGATGCACGAGTACGCATTGATGCAGCAACTTCGGAAGCAACTCTTATTGGGCCTTCGGTGTTCATTGCCAACGTGGTTTTTCATGTGTGAAGTTCGCGCAACAAATGCAAAGTAATTCATGAGCAATCCGTATCAGGAGGCCCTTGGTCAGACGCTCATCGACCGATCCATTCGCGAGCGTATTGTGCTTGTGGGTGTCACGCTTCCACTGCATACTGAAGAAGAAACCGATGAGAGCCTCGACGAATTAGCACTGCTTGTCGACACTGCAGGCGCCGACGAAGCGGGGCGCTTAACGCAAAAGCGCGATGCTCCCGATTCCACTTGGTTCATTGGTAAAGGTAAAGCTGAAGAACTGAAAGCACTGTGCTTGGAAGTCGATGCCGACACCGTTGTGTTTGATAATGAACTATCACCAGCACAGCAATACAACTTGGAAAAGTTGTTGGGTCGTACAGCACTCGACCGCACTGCAGTCATTCTCGATATTTTTGCTCAAAACGCACACACTCTTGAAGGTAAGGCGCAAGTAGAGCTAGCAATGTCGCGTTACCGCCTGCCGCGTTTGCGCAGGGGTGTTTCAGGTGCACTTAGCCAGCAGGGCGGTGGTATTGGTACACGCGGACCCGGTGAAACACAGCTTGAAGTTGACCGTCGGCGCATCATGAAGCGCATCACCAAATTGGAAGGCGAGTTAAAGAATCTTGGTCGTACTCGCTTAGAGCAGCGCAAGAGCCGAGACCGCAGTGGGCTCTCGTCGGTCACCATTGTGGGCTACACCAACGCAGGCAAGTCAACGTTGTTGAATGCACTCACATCATCTGGTGTTCTCGTGCAAGATCGTCTCTTTGCCACCCTCGACCCCACTACACGACGTTTGTCGCTGCCTGGTGGTGAACCTGTGTTACTTACCGACACTGTGGGTTTTGTGCGCAGGCTGCCTCACGGGCTTATAGAGGCCTTTAAGAGCACATTGGAAGTGGCAAGCGAGGCCGATTATCTCGTGCATGTGGTTGATGGAAGTGCAGTAGACCCCGAAGGGCAAATTCGCGCGGTACATGAGGTGCTCGAACAAATTGGCGGAAGTCGTGTTCCTGAATTGTTGGTCTTCAACAAAGCCGACCTTGCCCCCGAAGCAGTGCGTGAACTTGTTGCCGCACATCGCGGTTCAGTCGCAGTTTCCGGTGTCACTGGCGAAGGCATTGAAGACCTCTTGCGCGTGCTCAGCGACCGCATACGGGCCCTGTCGGTGGTTGTTGAACTGTTCATTCCTTACGACCACGGAGAAGCGTTAGCCATGGTGCACCGCGAAGGCGAAGTGGTATCAACTGCCCATGAAGAAACGGGCGCCCGTGTACGTGCGCGCCTGGGCGACGCCTCGGTGGGCCGTTTGCGTCCGTATGTGGTGGCAACAAATGTAGGCAACGATGTTGCGACAACGCCCATGAGTACAGCAGAGTAGAGGCGTATGAGTTCTTCTTCGGGTTTTGTTCCACCGCCGTATCCGTACGACCGCCTCGACGCATTTTCTGCATTGGGTCGCGCCTTCGAAGGTGGCGTCATCGACCTTTCTATTGGCACTCCATGTGACCCGCCATTAGCGGCTGTTGTTGCTGCGTTGTCATCATCGAATAGCGAACGTGGGTATCCGGCAAGCATTGGTAGTGATGCATTGCGCAAAGCAGCCAGTGCGTGGATGTCGCGTCGTTTCGCAATTGAAATTTCACCGAACGATATTGCTGCGTGCATCGGCACCAAAGAGTTCGTTGGCACAACGCCGCAATATATGCGCTTACGTACGCCAGACAAAGACACAGTGTTTTACCCAGCAGTTGCTTACCCCACTTATGAAATGGGCGCCATCTTGGCCAACTGTCGTGCGGTTGCCGTGCCAATGAACGCCGACGGCACCATGAACTTGTCGGCCATTAGTAGTGCCGACATACAGCGTGGGCTCATGTTGTGGGTGAACAGCCCAAGCAACCCCCCCGGTTCACTTGACGACATGTGCGCAGCAGTACGTTGGAGTCGCGCCAATGGTATTCCTGTTTTCAGCGACGAGTGCTATGCGGAATTCACGTGGTCAACTGCACCACAGTCGGCTCTTCAACACGGAGTTGAAGGTGTTGTTTCTATGCATTCGCTCTCGAAGCGTTCAAACCTTGCCGGAGTGCGCGTGGGTTTTTATGCAGGTGACCCCAGCATTGTGAACTACTTAAAGGAAGTGCGCAAACACGTGGGAATGATGGTTCCAGGGCCAGCTCAAGCAGCAGGTGTTGCAGCATTGAACGATGACGAACACGTACGCGTACAGCGCGATGTGTATTTGCGTCGCCTAGAGCGCACAGCAAATATTTTGCAACAGTGGTCTGGCATTTCTATTTCAATGCCAAGCGGTGGTTTCTATTTGTGGTTCGACGCACAAGATGGTTGGGCATTTGCCGAAAGACTTGCGCGTGAAGGTGGGGCATTAGTAAGCCCTGGCGATTTCTACGGAGCTGGTGGCGCAAACAATGTGCGCGTTGCAGTAGTGCAACCCGACGACAAAATTGAATTGCTTGCGCAGCGTTTAGGTGTTCGTTAACTGCAAGTTGTTTTATAACTTGCGCATAACGGTCACAATTTTTCCGAATACCACTACGTCTGCTGCGGAAAAGACCATAGGTTCCATGGTGGGGTTTGACGGAAGAAGAGTGATGGTAGAACCACTGCGCTTGTAGGTCTTAATGGTTGCTTCGTCTCCGGGAATACCAGCAACAACAACGTCGCCATTGCGTGGCTCTGATTCCTGACGAGCAACAACACAGTCGCCATCGAGAATGCCAGCGTCGATCATGCTGTCGCCACGTACGCGCAACATGAAGAGTTCGCCTTCGCCGGTGAAGTCGACGGGGAGGGGAATGAGCTCTTCAATGTTTTGCGTTGCCAAAACGTTGGTTCCGGCAGCAACATCGCCCACAAGAGGAACGTGGCGTGCTTGACCGCGTTCCATGGCCACGCCGATTCCGGAGTCGAAGCGCACTTCAAGGGCACGAGGTTTTGACGGGTCACGAATGAGATAGCCCAACTTCTGGAGTGTGCCCAGATGGGTATGCACGGTGGCGGGGCTGCTGAGGCCCACTGCTTCCGCGATTTCCCGCACGGAAGGTGGGTATCCGCGGTCTCTCATATTGGTGTCGATGAATTCCAAAATGGCGCGTTGGCGGGCGGTAAGAGCTTCGGTCATGTGCTTAGCGTACGGGTGTTCGCCCCCAAAGTCAAACATTTGTTCGCAATAACCCTTGACATACGAACAGGCGTTCGCTACGTTAACCGAACAGGCAGCGAACACCCGTTCGTCATACTGGTTCCATGTTGAAAAGTCTTACCCCCGTCCAGTCCTCACATCCCAGCCAGAAAGGCACTCCAATGGCAATTGCACTCCAATCCCATCCATCGTTTCGTACTTCTGCCCCTCGCTCATATGCAACCTATTTCCGCCGTCGTGTGGTTTTGGTGGCCACTGTGGCTTGCGTACTTGGTGGTGCTTTCTTCACCACAGGGGCAGTAGCTGAAAAATCAACTCCTGCAGGCATTTCTGCACCACACACGCTCACTGTTGCACCTGGTGACACCCTGTGGGGCATTGCGCATCGCTTAGTACCCAACGGCAACATCACTGCAATGGTCGACGAATTAGTGCAACTCAATGGCGACCAAATCTTTCCTGGTCAAGTCATTCGCATTCCCTAAGTAACACTTGTGGGGGTGGTGTATAAATCTGCCCTTTTCCCGCTTTTTTGGGTATGTGGCAACTATTGTTACGAATATGCGTTGCCCCATTTGCTCCCACGACGACACCAAGGTGGTCGATTCGCGCGCAGCAGAAGATGGCACAGCTATCCGGCGCCGGCGTCAATGCCCCGAATGCAGCCACCGCTTTAGTACCCGTGAACGCCTCGAGGAAGTGGTGCTCATGGTGGTCAAGCGCAGTGGCGACCGTACCCCGTTCAACCGCTCCAAAATTATCGCTGGGGTTTCTGCGGCAAGCAAAGGTCGCCCGGTAGAAGAAGAGCAAATTGAAGTGCTCACCGACAAGGTGGAAGAGGCGTTGCGCGCAACTGGAAACGAAGTCACTTCAGCGCAAGTGGGGCATGCAGTGCTCGAGCAGTTGCGTGAACTCGATGAAGTGGCGTACTTGCGTTTTGCAAGTGTGTATAAAAACTTCGACCAAGCAGCCGACTTCCGTCGCGAGCTTGCACTATTGAAGAAATAGTTTCTTTAACGTTTGCGTAAATAACGCAAGAAAAGAAAACCATCGTCTTCAAGAACATGTTGCAGGTGAAAACGTTGTGCAAGATCTGGAGCGTTAGTTGTTAAGCGCGGTCCATTTCCACCAATGATTTGTGGAGAAATGGTGAGATTAATTTCATCAACAAGATCTGCTGCTACTAACGATGCATTTAAGAGTGCGCCACCTTCAAGCTGAATGAAGTTGCACGACATGGCTTGAAGAGCAATATGCATGTCGACCTCGTTAGTGCCCGCACGCAAAGTCTCCACAGGCAGTTCAGGCGCTTGCATTGGCACTACTAAGTAGCCAGCACCACTAGTAAAAAGATCTGTGTTGAAATCGAGCTGCCCGGTATGGCTCACCACGGCCACGCGTTGGCCAACTTTGCTCGGCACGCCGTAGCCCTCGGCGCGCACGGTACCAGCCCCAACTAAAACGTCGTCGGCCGCTGCCCGTAAGGCCAGTAATACCGAGCGATCAGCGGCGCTTGAGAGAGCCGCAGAGTTT
>Ga0114978_10002456_pt1 | contig 15243 bp, 11 predicted proteins | sample S_140212_EF_Meta_FD_87027 | JGI IMG/M metagenome (GOLD analysis project Ga0114978, IMG submission 87027) | Freshwater microbial communities from Lake Simoncouche, Canada to study carbon cycling - S_140212_EF_MetaG | ecosystem: Environmental > Aquatic > Freshwater > Lake | place: Lake... | reverse complement strand
AGGAATAAAAGAAGAAGTAAAAGAAGAAGTAAAAGAAGAAGTAAAAGAAGAAGTAAAAGAAGCAGGTAATTATTCATTAGATCAACTAAATAAAATAAATATTGTAGGTATTAAAACAATCGCAAAAGATTTAAAGATAACTTTATCTATATCTGGAAAACCAAAGAATAAAGAACATTTAATAAATGATATTCTTAGTAAGTAATTTTATTAACGTGATCTTAAAAAATTGATTTTTTTTTATTTAATAATTATTATATTATTATTATATAAAATGAATAGTTTAATTGGTGCAAAAGCACTATTTAATAGATTAATAAAGAATTGTCAATCTAAACTAACATCAGATAATCGATACATTAGTTCAACTGGTGCTACTGCATTATTTGAAAGTTTAGTTGAAAACAAAGTAACGAATGTATGGGGATACCCCGGAGGTGCAATTTTACCGGTTCTTGATAAATTTCATGGTCAGAATAAAATTAATTATATACTATCACGTACAGAGGCTGGTGGTAGTTTCATGGCTGAAGGTTATTCTAAGGCAACTAAGAAACCTGGTGTTGTAATGGTAACTTCTGGTCCTGGTGCAATTAATACAATGACTAGTTTACAGAATGCACTAAGTGACGGTACTCCATTAATGGTATTAAGTGGTCAAGTATCAACCGCAGTAATTGGTACTGATGCATTTCAAGAAGCAGATGTAATTGGTATCTCAAAACCATGTACTAAATGGAACAATCAAATTACTGATGGTAAAACTGTAAATAATACAGTTCGAATGGCATTTAAACAGATGCTCGATAAAAGACATGGACCAGTATTAATTGATTTACCAAAAAATGTTATGAGTAATAGTTATGAACAAAATCAAGTTGAAGAATCAAAAGAAATATCAAATGATAGATTAGAACCAACAATTACTCCAGAAGATATTAATAAAATGATTAATCAATCAAAGTGTCCAGTAATTCTTGCAGGACAAGGAGTAATCCAAGGTAATGCAATTCATGAATTACGAAGAATTGCAACATTTTATAATATTCCTGTAACGACTACATTAATGGGTTTAGGTGTCTTTAATGAAAGAAGTTGTCAATCATTAAAAATGGTTGGTATGCATGGATCTTATTATGCAAATATGGCTGTACAAAATTGTGATCTTCTAATTAATTTTGGAAGTCGTTTTGATGATCGTATTATTGGCAATCCATCAAAGTTTGCACCAAAAGCAAAAATTATACATGTAGATATTCTATCTAAAAATATTAATAAAGTCATTAAAACAAATTATTATATCAATAATGATTGTAAGACAGTACTAGATGATATGATTGAATATACAATTTTTAATGATACATTCGATCCTTATAAGTTTAATAAATGGAATGAACAAATTTCAGAATGGAAAAAGATTGCTTTTTCTTATCCAACTAAGAAGAATGTTCTTCAAGGAAGGCACGTAGTTGCAACATTAAATAAAATTATTTATAAGGATATGTGTAATAGTTATACGATTGTTGCTGATGTAGGTGCTCATCAAATGTGGGCCGCACAATTTATTGACTATTGTTATCCAAAAGTTAAATGGATCACATCTGGGGGACTCGGATCCATGGGTTACTCAGTACCAGCCGCAATTGGTGCAAAAGTTGGCCTTGACAAAGGTAAAGTAATATCTATTTGTGGTGATGGAGGATTTACTATGTCAATGACTGAAATTCTTACGGCAGTTGAGAATAAAGTAAACATTAAGGTTTTAATCATTAATAATAGTTATCAATTAATGGTTAAAATGTGGCAAGATAAATTTTATGACAAACGTTATGTCGGTGTTAAAATGAATAATCCTCCATTTGAACTTGTTTGTGAAGCAATGGGATGTAAAGGTATTCGTATTGATATCAATGACAATCTTGAAGAAAAATTACAACTAGTATTAGATTATGAAGATGGACCAATTGTTGCAAACATTATTACGGATGATTCTGAATCTGTACTACCAATGGTTTCTCCTGGTAAAGCTTTGGATGATATGATTATTGATGAAGATAATAATGATAAGATCGAAGGAGATGCACCTTGTTAAGGTATTTATTTATTAATGTATTTATTTATTAATTTTCTTATTTATTTATTGATTCTTGATTCTTGATTCTTGATTCTTGTTTCTTGTGAGAGCTATATTCAGTTTTATCAGTTTTAATTGAATATATTTTTGCTTATATTTTAAATATTTTTTATAATATCCACCTCGTAATTGACCATCACAATAACAATTCATAAAATAATAAATGGATGAATTTAAAGTAGGATATGGACAAGGATGTATATCTGCCAAATTATAATTTACATGTAGTAATGAAATAGAATTATCAATAAAATCATGTAAAGATATAAATATTCGTGTATCATCATTTCTTCCTAGTCCTGGAAGTATACGTGGCATTCTTATATTACCACCATTACTAAAACAGGGAATATAAAAAAAATATCCATTAACTTTCCATCTTATAAAATTATCACTATTTAAGTATAAAATAATATCATTTCCAACCAAATGATGGTTTAACATTTGATCATTATAAGCAAAAAGATTTATTCCACTACCAGGAATATCATTATAATAACTTTTTCTTATGTTGTCATAAATAATCGGATTAGTTTTATTATTTAAATCAACGGTATCTTTAAATTTTATGTTTGTATATTCATCAAAATAATTAGATATATTAATAGGTATATTTATAGTATTAGAATTAAAGTTACAGTTATTTATTGAATTACTTAGAATGGATCTTGTTGAATAATCAACTATATGATTAATTTTTTTCTTATAACTTGCATAATATTTAAATGTATTATGTGCATACAATCCTCTAGTTAATATCCAATTATGTAGAGTTTCATCTTTAATTTTATACACAGTAAAAGAATATAGAAACATAGTTCTTAAAGTTAAATTATTTCTTACCATTCGTTGTGTAAATATAATGTCTTCGCTAAAATCTGTGTAAAATAAATTATAATAGGTTCTAGTTTTTATTAATTTTTTTATATTAGTTACATAAAATTTATCATAATGTGTTTGCATATTTATTTCACCTGCATGATTTATATGTGGTTTTACATCAGATCTATCACCTAAATCATCAATACCTATAAAACTATCAATTGGTGGTGGAATAACTGGATCTTCACCCCTTTTTCTCTTAATATTCCATCCATTTATTCTAAGATCATTTGCAGTATTAGCTATAGATCCAATTGTCAAATGATCAATAAATTCTCTGCTATTATAATGATTTAATAAAAATATTAAAAAATCGTAATCATTATAGATTAATTCTTTTAGTCCACGTTTGTTTACTATTAAGTATCTTCCTGAAAATAAACTATATTCATTTATAAAAGTTGCAGAATACTTTATAAAATTTATTTTATTAAATTTTACATCTATTCTAGTATCATGAGTTATAAACGGTCTATTATTAATATGTTTAATAAAATACGGAATACCAATTATTGTACCGTAATCAATCTGCCAATGATAATAATCATTATTAAGTTCCCTATTTTGCATTTCCATAATCATTCTTTGTGCAGTAAATCTTTTTGCTCCAATTGAATTATTATTCCAATTTATAGTATTTATACAATTTATAGGTACAGTAAATCCAAAAAATTGTAAAATTTTATATTCATATGGTAAAATATTTATATGATATATTTCTAAACCTAAATGATTATAGTTATGTGTAAATTCATTATATTCTATTTCAATATTAGAATTTGGTGCATGATGAGGAATTTGATAAAGATTATTGATATTACTTAAATTTATATTTAAACAATAACTATTTTGATTATTTACATTCCAATTAGGATCAAATTTTTGATGACATACGGATGTAAATAAATAGACTTTAATATCAATTGGTAATCCTAATTCGTTAACTTTTTCTTTACAACATAAAATTTGTGGTATATAATAATCATTTAATAATTCAAGACATTCATCATGATGATATATTGTTATTATATATTTACTACGTGATTGTGGAAGTAGTTGATGTTGATCATTTTCTTGTTCCATAATATATTATAAATATAAATATATTAATATAAATATCTTAAAATTAGATAAATTTAACATCTTCTATCTTTTCATAAACCATTATATTTTCACGTATTTTATTTATTATATCTAATTGTTCTCCCTCATTTTTATTTATATCTGTATATCCTGTATTCTTCTTAATATAAACTCTATATCTTCGTTGAATTACATTATTTCCAGATTTACCATACTTATTTACTATTATTGATGTAGGTTGAGTCATTGTTGTAACTAAATAATCTGTAAATCTACTACACGTATATATATAAAAATTATCTAATAATATCTCTTTTTGATTATTAATTAATTGATCTTTAGTATATCTATTAACAATATAGGATATTCCAAATATTTTTTCTGTTTGAGCTAAAAACACAGGATCTACAATAATTCTTCTTTCTAAAATATCTTTTAAATTATTAATCATTAATTTAAAATCAATTGTGTTTGTACCAAATAGATGATCCGATATATAATAATCCTTACCAACAAAAAATAAATTTGTCATTATTAGTTTTTTATTTGTTTTCATTATACTTATAAATTCATCCATATCATAGAAATATTCATCACTTCTATATTTAATACAATATTCAGTATCTACTTGATCTAATACTCTATATATATTATGCATTTGATAATATACATTTAATCGTGTTATGTAATTATTTTCAAATGCTGATTCTAGAAATTTTAAATCATCTTTAGTATGAAGATCAACTGTTGATTGTATTATTTTTCCATATTTATAACACATTATACGATTTATATTACATGTAGTTGAATGATATCCAGCAATTATAAATGTTAAACTTTCTTTTTTTAAATATTCAGTATCTGTTAAAAAAATCATTTTATAATTAGTCTCATAAAATTTTTCAATATTAGTAATTGTAAACTTAGTCTTTATGGACTCTTCAATATCTAGATTAGAATCAGTTATATAACATATTTTTTTTAAATTATCGTAATTCATAAGTTTATCAAGATCTTTACAAATTAATAGATTATTTTCATATGTTAATTTATTATTAGTATTTGATAAAGGTTCAGTTGTTTTTATAAGATCTTCACATAAATTAATTACATTCATCTTTATTAAATAAATATATATAAGTAACAATTATATATATTTATTAAATATAACATATAACAAATCATAAGATGAAATTTACAAACTATTTCAATTTATTAAATTATGTTATTACAAAGTATGATGAATTGTCTGATGACTTAATCATTAATAGTGAAACTGAATGTTTTGAAAATTTTGAAATAACTGATAAATACATTATATGGCATACTAAAAATATTGGTACCAATTTATCAGATACAGTATTATTATCTGGTATAATACCAATGTATCGTATAAAACAGAAACCAAAAAAATATTATCTAAATATATTAATTGAATATAATCCTACAAATTTTAAATTTTTAGAATATGCATTTTATGATATATTTTTTAGTCCAATAAAAATATGTGTACTTTTAAGTGGATTTATGCGTAACTATAGATTAACATTAATTGATTTTGTTAAATTTTTTAAAAATTATCAAGTTGATTATTATGTATGTACATATAATATTATTGGTATGGGTACACGAAATGTCGATGAATATAGCCAAGATAAATTTGATATTGAAGATCTAAAAAAAATAATTCCAGTTAAAAAATATATTGTAAAGGAATATTCAAAACATTGTAAAAAGATATCAAAAGATATTAGTATAAATAAATTGTACTATCAAACTGAAAATATATTTGATTGTTATTCATTAGTTGATGAAAATTATTTTTTTTATATTAGAACAAGAACTGATTTATTGTTTGAAAACTTAGATAATAAATTAGATACATATTTTGATGATATTATTAATAATAAAATAATTGTGCATTATCTAGAAAATCATGTAAAAGAACATGTACTAGATCAAGATAATCCCGAATGGTCAATAAAACAAAAAATTCCATTTGATGGATTTGCAATATGTAATATATTTGTAGTTGATATATATTGTAGATTTCATTTACATCTTCAAAATCATTATAAAAATAATAAAAATAAAGATCCACCTGAACAAATACTTTATTATTATTTAGTAACTAAAAATATAAATATTATAATGGATAATATTTGTAAAATCTATAGAACAGATGTAACCCTTAGATCAATTAATCGAAATGCAATTTTACGAGGAAGACGATAAAAAAATTTACATAATTAATAATTCTTTGACCATTTTAATTATTTTATTTTTTTTATTAGATTCTAAATTTGTATATGCGTGAAAAACACCAAATATTAATGTTGCTGTAATATTACTAATATCTACAAAATCTATATCTTGATCATTTTCTAATAACCATTCTTTAAAATATTCAATAAATATATTATTATATTTATAATCTATTTCTTTATCATATAATATAGAATCAAATCCATATAAGCTTTGTAATAATTTTGCATAATCATATATCTTATCTCCACTCAATGTTTCTGTATCATTTATTAATCCCTTCATATCAATAAATTTATATTCATCTTTATATGTTAATAATATATTACTAAACCAGAAGTCACCGTGTATTATTGAACAGATTCCAGTCCTAAATTTTTCGTTATTTTCTTTATTTTTATCAATCCTATTAAAATATTTTATTAATCTTTCATTTATAACTTCATATAATTGATTAGCTTCATCAAAATTATAAATTAATTTATCTTCAAATCTCTTCTTTAATTTAAGTTGGTAATTTAATTTATATTGATCTATATCTAATATATTATCTAATTTGACTGAATGAATCTTTTTTAGATTATCTAATAATTGTTTAAATAATTTTAAGCTGTAGGTTTTATTAATGTATAAATATGCAACTGGTATACCATTTATCTTTTCTAAATTTAGATCAATACTATCTATACCTGATACTTTATATCCATAATAATTTACAAATAGAGTTTCTAGATCTTGTACTTTTTTTAAATTCTCATAAAAAAATAATTCACCTCTTCCTATATTTTTATTAACAGTTTTTATTATCCTTTCATCAATACACTTTATTTCATTATATTTATTATTATCTAATTTGTTATCAATATCATCATTTATTAATTGATATTCTCCTAATAATTTAAATATTCTATCATCATATGGATTATATGCACGATCATCAATATATATATCACCAAGTGGTTTACCAAATATTAATTCATCATAAGGTATCTCAAATTTATCTAAAGTTGCAAATGTTATTTTTCCGATATCTTTTATAACTGATCCAATATTATGTCCATGTGTATGCATTCTTCGTGCAGTATATATAATAATTGTATGACCATCATCTTTTAATTTTCTTACTAAATTTATCATTTTATTTATTGGTTTTACAGTTGAATAATCTTTTGGTATAACTGGATATGTTACTAAAGTATTATCTAAATCAAATACATATCTTAATTTATTTGAAGTTATAATTCGTGTACTTGCATCTTTATCTTCTATTAATTGTTTTGGAGTTCCTAAAGAAATAGTTTTATTAATAGTTATATTTAGTACAGGTTGTTTTAGATGATATATTTCATCTAAAAGAAATTCATAAATTAGGCTCATATAAAATTCATTATTACTTTTTTTATTTTTCTCTAATACTATTTTAAAAATATTTGTAAATTCATATTTATTTTTGAATCCATAACAACCAATACAAATTGAATCACTTATTTTTTGCTTTTCTTTTATATCATCTATATAATTATCTTTATTAACAGATACATATGAATAAATTGGATCTTTCTCATTATTAAAATTTGTAAATATAAAATTAGATTCATAATTTTTATTTAGATATTCATAAGTTTCCTCAGGATAAATCGTATCATTATCTATAAATAATATATTATTATTATTTAATTCTGAAAAGACAGTTTGAAGACCAATATAAGCACTTTCAGAGGCACCTCTTGTAAAATAATCAATTAAAATAAAATTAAATATTATATTTGGAAACATATTTGTCAATATTTCTTTAAGATTACATATTTCTAACCGCTTATTATATATTATATATAGTTTATATTCGTTAACCTTCTGTAAATTAAGTGATTTAATTGTATGATATATCATTGGTTTTCCATATATTAAATTTAATGGTTTCGGATAGATTGAATCAAATCGACTACCTTTACCCGCACATAATATAAATATATTCATTTTAAATATAACAATATAATTTTATGTTTTTATATTTAATTATTTAAATTATCTACTGTAAGTTATAAATGGATGTACTAATCGCAATATTTAATCAAGCTTTTTCATTAATTAAACAATTTATTACAGCTGTAACACCGATGGCAATATATATTTATACAGTTCTAAGCCCATTACTTAAAACTTTTTTTCTATTTTTAACATCGATTGATTATGTTGGTATATTTACAAGTAAAATATTTATATCAATAGTATTGATAATATTAACGTATATTGGTGGCTACTTATATCTAAAAATTTATAAACCAAAGTTATATGAACAAATTATAGATGCATTAGGAATAAGACGAAAAATAACAAAAAAAGTATTTCTATTTGAAACAGATCTAGATTTTAAAGTTTCATCTGATTAATTTTAATTTTTCTTATATTAATTTTATATTTAATTAATATAGAAAGACAATTTATGCAAACCCTATTAACATCCTTCTTTGTATCTAATCAAATATATATTATAGTTGCGGTACTATTAATTGCATCTATTTATTTATTTAATTATATGATAACCAATTTTAAGGTTACTATAAATTTAAAAAAATTGATGTATGATAGTCCATATCTAAAAGTAAATACATTATTTACATCAGTAAATGAAAATGAAAAACTACAAATCAAATTAATTAATAAACTAATTGATGCACAAATAATTGATAACAGAGATTATGATAGAGCAGTTGATATAATTAAAAGTATGTTACTACCTAAAGTAACATCTTTATCTATATCAACTGCACCTGTATCACCTGCATCACCACCATCTGTATCACCTGCATCACCACCATCTGTATCACCTACATCATCACCATCTGTATCATCTGCATCACCTGCATCACCTCCATCTGTATCACCAGTATCACCACCATCAGTATCACCAGTATCACCACCATCAGTATCATCTGCATCATCTGCATCATCTGCATCATCTGTATCACAATCTCCCACTACTGTATTATCTCCAACAATAACAACAGCAAATAAATAAAATATTAAACTTAAAGATACAACTTAGGAATATATTAATAATTATATATATATATAATTATCAATAATGAGTATGCAAACAAATACAGGAAGAATTAAAATAGAATTAAAACGTATTAGAGATAAACCTGATAAAAATTTTAAAATATCACTAACCGAAGATAATTTGATGGATTGGTATGTTCTATATTCTAATCTTGATGATCCTCGATTTGTAGGAGGAGAATATATATTACATATAAAATTACACGATGGTTATCCACACAAAGCACCAGACTTTAGATGGTTAACTCCTAATGGCAGGTTTGAAGTTAACATGAAGATATGTTATAATATATCAACATATCATGAAAATGATTCAGGTGGTGGAGGATGGAATCCATTGTGGACATTAAACTCAATGATTATTGGTATTATGTCAATGTTATTTGATAATGATACAAATGGTATTGGACATATTCATGGAACTAAGTTAGAAGTATATCAAAAATTAGCACAAGAATCAATAGCATTTAATAAATTATTAAATGATAAATATAAATTTAATTTTTAGATATTAGACACACATTTTCTTAGCGTATCCAATTACTGCACAAGCAATACGTTTTCCGGCATTACCTGTTTTTAATGATTCTTCATCTCCCCCCTTACCCAAATCATCCTCCTTTCCATGAATTACTATTGATCTTCCAATTATATTCTGTTTGTATCCTCTTAATTTAATCATAGAATCTGTAAACTTTACTTTACATATTCCATTTGCATCTGTTTTTATATTTCCTAAGTCTCCAACATGGCGTTCTCTTGAATTTGGTCCACCATGTATGGTATTAAATGGATTAAAATGTGCACATGCAGCAGTGCATCCATCTGATAAATCACCTGCAGCATGTATATGAAATCCTAAATTAGAATCTTTCGGTAATCCTGATAAATTAATATCAATTAATACATTATCTTGATCTTGTTGTTCATAAAAATAGACTGATCCTTTTATTTGATTTTTATTATTTTCTAAATTATTATTTAAATATGCAATTGCAATTATATTTTTTGATTCATAATCAAATATAAATTGCCATAATTCTTTTTTCATGAATAAAATAATTGATAGTACTTGAATGACTAGTAATAATATTACTAAGTTTTTATTAATCATATAATATATCTTTATATTTTATATTTTATATTTTTTATGCTCGATCAATTACTAATCTATAAACATCGTCATGTAAGTTACGAATACAAATTACATCCCCAATGACTGCATTTAGTTCTTTTACAATTAGATTATCTGGAAATACTGTATGCATATTTTGATTTGTTTCAATTATACTCTTTCTTTCATTTTCATTTAGGACACGCATCGGACGTAGATTCGGATGTACCTTAAAAAATCCTTTATAATTAAGATGACTATAATCCATTATAATTAAGATATATATTTATAAATTATAAATATAAATTCATATCATTAATAAATCAATTTTTTAAACAAATCATTAAATAGTTAGTCTACAGGTTGATCTTTACCTTTCCTTTTCCTACTTGAACTTTAACATCATTCTCTCCAGGTTCTTCACTTGCTTTGTACACTTTTTCAACATGCTTTTTAAGTTCACCTAATTCAGATTTCCATTTATCAAGTTCAGTCGTATTTTCAATTAATTCTAATTCTTCTTCTAGATTATCAATTTTCTTTTGTAATTCATCAATCTTTTCTTTTGATAGAGAATAGATTGGCAAATCGACTAGATAAGCATATGATTTATTTTCTGATAATTTAGGAAATTCCTGTTCTTCCAATTGCTTATTAATCTTTTCTTTTGTTTGATTATTCACTATAATTGTACCATCAATAACTCCTTTAATAAATTTCATCTTCCAATCTAGAACATTTAGTTCTTTCTCAAGTTCATCTATTTGATGTTGTTTTCTTTTACTGTAATATTGTAATCTTACATCATAGAATTCTTTTAGAATATCATATATTGTATCATATTTACGAATTACACTCTTTTTATTAAAGCAGTGCATATTTGTAACAGTCTCTTTACTACATAATTTTAGCGTGGATTCTAATTTCTTTTTTTCAATTAGATCGAATAAATTATCATCAGTAAATTGAATATCAAAAAATACTGTTTCATCTGTGTTCTTATCTTTATATCCTTTAATGATTTTATCTTCTTCTAATTTATCAAGATGTTCTTTATACGTGGTTGTCCATGTACCTACTGGTAATTCAGTAATTATTACTTTACTGTTCTCTTTATCAACTTTATAATTACCTTTGATATTATATCCATTATCGGCTTTTTCAATCTTACCTTTAAAACCTCTATACCATGGTAACATTTCTTTGACTGATTTATTATCCATCATTAATAGAATATTATCAATGATTTGTATAGGATTATATTGTAAGATGGTTGTTGAAAATCCAGTACCAATTCCTTGAGCACCATTTACTAGTACCATTGGTATGATTGGTACATAGTATTCTGGTTCAATTGATTGACCATCATCATTTAAATACGTAAGTATTGCATCATCTTCGGGTCTAAATATTAGTCTATTCCATTCTGCAAGGAATGTAAATATATATCTTGAAGAGGCTGCATCTTTACCACCAAGTAGACGAGTTCCAAATTGTCCAGATGGATGAAGTTGATTTAAGTTGTTAGAACCAACAAAATTTTGGGCCATTCCAATGATGGTTCCTTGAAGAGATGCCTCGCCGTGATGGTAAGATGTCTTCTCAGAGATATATCCTGATAATTGTGCAACTTTAATTTCGTCTTGTTTCTTATTAATCTTTTTGAGAATTGAACCAAATTGTACCTTACGTTGCGATGGTTTCATACCATCGATTACACTAGGAATACTTCTATTAATATCATCATTTGAAAAATGAATTAGTTCTCTGTGTACAAAATCAACAATTGGTACTTCTTTAACATCATTCTCTAAGATCTTTGTTTTATCAAAGTTCTTTAGCCATACTTTACGATCATCTGCACGTTCTTTCTTAAATGCTAATGTCATTGCATCATAACATACATGTTCTTTATTAGTATCCTCAATAGTTGTTGTTACTTTAACCTTTTTACCACCAGATTTAGGTAAGGATTTCTTGGAGGATTGTTTAGATACAATACTTCTTTTTTCAGCATCATCCGCATCATCATCTTCGTCATCTGGATAAATAGACTTATCAACCCAAGTATACTTAATTAATTTATTTTCTAAATCATTAAAATATTCTTTTGCTTCTTCTCTATTTGAAGTACCTAACCCCTTATAATATTTGATATGCCATGCATTCGCATCAATCTTAGCCTTCCAGCTTTCATATTGAGTTAAATTATAAAAAGTTTTTGTTTCTTTACCTTTTACTGCTTTAACAATTGGTGTTGCTAAAGAATGAATAAAATTTAATTTGATTAAACTTGGAAAGAAATAATGGAAGAAATTCATAATTAGTCCTTTGATGTGATATCCATCTACATCTTGATCGGTTAAGACTATAATTGATGAATAACGTAATTCGGTTGTATTAGTGTATTCTTTATTATGTTGTAATCCAAGGATCTTTTTAATATTAATAATTTCTTCATTTTCTAATAGTTGTTTTGCAGTTGCTTCTCTTACATTTAGTAATTTTCCTTTTAATGGGAAAACACCATATTTGCAATTACCATCTTCTACTGCAGATCTACCAGCCATAGCTAGACCTTTTGCACTATCACCTTCAGTAACAATTAAACGACATACATTAGATTTCTTAGTTCCTGCCCATTCTGCATCTTCTAACTTAGGAATACCTTTAATATTATTTGTTTTCTTACCATCAGTGTTTTTAAGAATAACTTGATCCTTAAGTTTTGCCATTTGAATAATTTGTTCAACAATTCCTGATTTAATAATCTTAGAAACTATCTTATCATTCATCTCATAAGTTGAACCAAATTCAGCTTGCTTTGTTTTAAGTTCTTCTTTGGTTTGAGACGAGAAAGCAGGATTGATGATTGTACTATCAATAAATATAATTAAATTTTCTTTAATTAATTCATCTTTTATTTTAAGTTCTTTATTCTTCTTTAAGATAGCTTCTTTTACTTTTTTAATAATACCTTTCATTACATATTCTACATGATTACCGCCTTTGTAAGTACAAATACCATTTACAAAACTTTTTTGTTCAAAGTTATTATCAGGTTTGTACATTACTCCTACTTTCCATCTTTCTTGTTCATCAAAGAAAACTTCTTCATCTGGATAATAGAGTGTAATATACTTTTTAAAACTATTTGTATCAATCTTCTTATCATTGTAAAATACTTTGAGTTTTTCACCAAGACCAGCAATATCGTATGCTCTCTTTTTAAATAGACCTACAATATCATCTGATAATTCAGTAAGACCAAATCTTTTTAAGTCTGGATAAAATGTAATTTGAGTGTAAGACTTTGACTTGTAATCAGTTACTTTTGCTTTTGTTCTTTTACCCATATTTTCACTGAATTCTTGGTAGAACTTTCTTTTTCTTGGTTCATCCACTGTTTCTACAATAAACTTGGAACTAAAAATATTTGTTAACTTTGCACCGTAACCATTACGACCACCAGTAGTTCTGGCTTCTGTATCATCATAGTTAGTAGATGTAAGTAGTTCACCAAAGATTAATTCAGGAATATATATTTTGTGTTGAGGATGTATTTCTACATCAATGCCCTTCCCATTATTAAAAACAGAGATTTCATTCTTTTCTTTATCAATTGAGATTTTAATAGTATCACATGTTGAATCTGTCTTAGTATGATCGAATGCATTTACAATGATCTCGTCAAAAATCTTATATAATGCAGGTACATATTTAATGTTCTTTCGAACGATTCTTTGTAAGTTATCATCAAAAACATCCATCATATCTTCTTGAACCTTTGTATTATCTACATAGGTATCAGGACGATCTAAAACATGCTCAATTTGAGTCTTCTTTTGATATTTTTGTTCTAGAGACTTTTCGGATGGATCCATTATGGTTCTAATATAAAGATTATTTCTTTATATTAAAATTATTTAAATTCAATTTTTTGAATTTAGGTGAAAGAAATAATATTTGTAATCTTTTAGAAAAAGATCAGATCATTAATAAATAAATTTATAAAATTTATTTGTTGAAGATAAACTAATAAAGTATAAATGTTTAATATACTCTTACATGGCCTACTGCTCCTGCTGCTGGAGGAGCAGCAGCAGCAGCAGCATCATATTCGGCATTGGGTGCTTTATTAACAGCTACTCTATACATATTTGCACCTACTTTGTATAAAGCTTGGATTGGAGCAGCACCTGCCGCTGCGGCTGCGGCTACGGCAGGTGTACCGAAGGGTACAAGATTTAATGCAAGTGCAGCTGCTTGATCAACTGGAGTACTTCCACACACATATCCATTACCTTGAGGTAGATTTAATATAACACCTGCTGCCACACCACCTCTCATTCCACCTCTACGTCTGCGACCACCACTGCGACCAGAGCGACCACTGCGTCCTCCTTTTCTAGATCCTTTTTTTGCAACTCTGCGTCTGCGGCCACCACTTACGCCAGAGCGACCAGAACGACCGGAGCGGCCACTGCGACCACCTTTTCTAGATCCTTTTTTTGCAACTCTACGTCTGCGGCCACCGCTTAAGCCAGAACGACCACTGCGACCGGAGCGGCCACTGCGGCCAGAGCCACCTCTGCGTCTAGAGGCTCTGCGTCTGCGGCCTCCACTTAAACCGGAGCGACCATAACGACCACTGCGACCGGAGCGGCCACTGCGACCAGAACCACCTCTGCGTCTATCGGCT
>Ga0114978_10002455_pt1 | contig 15247 bp, 14 predicted proteins | sample S_140212_EF_Meta_FD_87027 | JGI IMG/M metagenome (GOLD analysis project Ga0114978, IMG submission 87027) | Freshwater microbial communities from Lake Simoncouche, Canada to study carbon cycling - S_140212_EF_MetaG | ecosystem: Environmental > Aquatic > Freshwater > Lake | place: Lake... | reverse complement strand
TCGCCGACGAGATCGAACAGGCGGACGATGCCGCCAAGGCCCAGCTCGACGCGGCCGTGGCCGACGGCCTGCGGCGCCTCTCGGCACCCTGGTTCCGGTTTTTCATCGGCCACGATCCGGCCACCGCGCTGGCCAAGATCACCTGCCCGGTTCTCGCGATCGTCGGGGAGAAGGACGTGCAGGTCGATCCGGCCCTCAACCTCCCGGCGATCCGCCAGGCGCTCGCCGCCGGCGGGAACACCGACGCCACCGTCGAGGAGCTCCCGGGCCTCAACCACCTTTTCCAAACTTGCATGACCGGCGCCGTCAGCGAATACGACCGGATCGAAGAGACGTTCGCGCCGGTGGCCCTTGCCACCGTCCGCGACTGGCTCGTGAAGCGCCTCGGAGTGAAGTGACGCCCCATCACTTTTTGCGTGTCAGTCAAACAGGCCCGCAAGCGGCCCCCCCCGGGCGGCGAGAGCGTCGATGCGGACCGAGACGGCCCCATCTTCCTCCACCGGCGGGGCATGGTGCGGCTTGAGCCGGGCATCGATGACCAGTGGGCCGGTGCAGCCCCAGTGCTTTTGGAGAACGGTGGCGCCGACGCCATGGACATCAGCGGCCGGGTTTGACCGGGTGAATGTCGTCCAGAGGAGGTTATTGAGCGAGGCTGCGGTGAAGCCGGCATCGTCGACGACGACGATCAACGGCCAGGCTTCGAGCCCCGTCGCTCCTCCGAGCGCCCCACAGAGCCGCTCGATGTCGGTGCTCCAGGACGCGGAGGCCGCCCCCTGCCAGATGGCCGCGTCGTCACCGGCGTCGAGCCGGGAGCGGGGCTCGATCGACGGCCCCTCGATGGCAAGGACGCCGGGGCGACAGACGCGGGGATTGGCGAAGCCGGCCGGGAGCGGCAGGGCGGGGGGGAGCTCTCGGCCGAGGGCTCGGCGCGGGGCGCCGCGTGCCGCGACGACGAGCTTCGAGCCGGCGTTCATCCCGGAGCCCGAGTAGTCGAGGGTGTCGATCGTTGTCTCGGTGTGGAAGTGGCAGTCACGCCGCCAGTCGACGCGAGCGAGGAGCCAATCGAGGAAGGCTTCGATGTCGTGGGCGTCGAGTCCCGGAGCTTCGAGGCCGTTGACGATAAGAAGGTATTTCGCCAGCGACAGCTGCCCCTGGCCGAGGATGCTCGAGGCCTGTGTGAGGAGCTCGGCCGGGCGATCGGTCTTCCGCCACGGCTGGTAGCGCTCACTCCCCACTGCCAGGAGGAGCGGGTGGACGCCGGCGGCATCGACGGCATGAACGCTCGTCACGCCGGGGAGGACGGTGGGAATGATCGGCCCGGTGAGCTCGTGGACGAGCCAGCCGAACATCGTGTCTTCCTGCGGCGGCCGCCCCACGACCGTGATCGGCCAGATCGCGCCGTGACGGTGGGAGACGCGATCGACGCGGAGGACGGGGAAGTCGTGCCGGCGGGCGTAGTAGCCGAGGTGATCGCCGAACGGGCCTTCCGGCTTCGTGTCGGGAAGGATCGTCCCTTCGATCGCGAAATCGGCCTCGGCGTAAACCGCCGGCCTCCCCTTGGCCGTGATCATCGGGATCCGATGGCCGGCCAGGGCTCCGGCGAAGGTCAGCTCCGACAGCCCTTCAGGAAGGGGCATCATCGCCGCCACCGCCATCGCCGGCGTGCCGCCGACGGTGATCACGACACGCAGCGGCTCGCCGCGCTCCAGTGCCCTGCCATGGTGGACGCCGATGCCGCGGTGGAGCTGGTAGTGGAGGCCGACTTCGTCGAGCGGCCGGTAGGCGTTGCCGGCCAGCTGGACGCGGTACATGCCGAGATTCGAGCCCTGTGTGCCGGGGCGGGCGGGATCCTCGGAATAGACACAAGGGAGCGTGATGAAAGGTCCGCCGTCACCAGGCCAGCAGACGACTTGGGGCAGGGAAGGAAGCGCCACCTGACAGGCCTGCACCGGCCCGCGGCGGACATGCCGCGGAAGCATCGTCAGGGCATCCAGCGGCGCCCGCCAGTAGCGCCACGGGCGGCGCGCGGCGGAGGTCGGATCGATCTTCAGCTCGACGAGCCGGCGGACACGGTCGAGCGTGTCGGCGAAAATCCGCTCGACGCGCGCCCGAGTGCCGTAGAGATTGACGAGGATCGGAAACGGGCAGCCGCGGGGATTGGTAAACAGCACCGCCGGGCCCCCCGAGTGGTAGAGCCGCCGCTGGACCTCGGCGATCTCCAGGTGGGGGTCGACCGGCGCGTCGACAAGGACTGCCTCCCGCTCGGCACGGAGGGCATCGACGCAGCTGGCAAGTGAACGGAATCCCATCAGCGGCGTGTCCTCGGAAGCGTGCCGAACCGGATCGGGTACTGAGCCTCCCGAAGCCTCGTCCCCATCGTAGGCGGCCCCGGAAGGGGCGTCTGCCCGAGTGCGGCGCCCCGCCGCCGCCGCCGCTACAATCGGTCGGGCTTCCTCCACCTCCAAAATCCTTCGCCGAACTCCGGAGCCCCTTTCCCCGATGGTCAAGATCACGACAACCTACGAAGGCGGGCTGCGATGCCGCGCCACCCACGGGCCCTCGGGCACCACGCTGGTCACCGACGCGCCGGTCGACAACCACGGCCGCGGTGAAAGCTTCTCCCCCACCGATCTCGTGGCCACCGCCCTGGGCGCCTGCATGATGACGATCATGGGGATCGCCGCCGAGCGTCACGCGATCGATCTCAAAGGAATGACGGTGGAGACGACGAAGGAGATGACCTCGGCGCCGCCGCGTCGGATCGCGTCGCTCCGCACCACGCTCACGATCCCGCTCCCGGCCGACCACCCCCACCGCCAACTCCTCGAGCAGGCGGCGCACACCTGCCCGGTGCACAAGAGCATTCACCCCGAGATCGCGGCGCCGATCGAGTTTGTCTGGACGGGCGTGTCATGATCCAAGGCGGCGCATCGGCGGATGACGATTGGGGGATCATGATCCAGGCCCGGCTCGGATCGACGCGGCTCCCGCGCAAGATGCTCGCCGAGGTGGGTGGAGGGCGATCGCTCCTCGAGCTTGTCCTCGGACGTCTCATCGAGCAGTTCGGGGCTTCGCGTCTCGTGCTGGCCACCACGATCGAAACGGCCGACGACGATCTCATCGAGGTTGCCGCCCGCAGTGACGTGGCCGTCCACCGAGGGAGCGTGGCCAACGTCCTGGAGAGATTTCTCGGGGCGGCGGATCTCCGTGGCTGGTCGAAGATCGTGAGGGTCTGTGCCGACAATCCGTTCCTCCTGCCCGGAGGGATCGCGCCGCTGGTTGAGGTCGGCCGCTCGTCGGGGGCCGATTACGTCGCTTACCGGTTCGGCGATGGCACCTGGTCGATCCTCTCCCACTGCGGGCTGTTCGCCGAGTACGTCACCTGCGACGCCCTCCGCGAGGTCGCCCGCGTGGCCGAGGCCCCGACGGCCTTCGAGCACGTGACGAACTACGTCTACACCCATCCGGAACGGTTCCGCACCGCCTCCATCCCGGTGCCGCTCGAGTCGGTCATCGCCACCTGGCGATTGACCGTCGACACGCAGGCCGATCTCGACGTCGTCCGGGCCGTGGCGTCCGGGGCGGGAGGGGTGTTTCCGACCACGATCGAGCAGCTCGCCGCGATCATCGATCGGCATCCGGCGCTCGTCGAGTCGATGCGGGCATCGATCGAACGCAACGGGAAATGAAATGAGCATGACAATCCCGCCGATCGGTGCGCGGATGGTGGCCCGATGAGCCTCGATGCCCGGGCCCGGTCCCCCGAGTGTCTCGCTGCTGGCGAGCGCATGCACCGCTGGCTCCGTGATCTCTTTCCCGTCTGCCGGAGCCTCACTGGCCCGGGGGTACGGCAGACACTCGACTACCTCGGCGAGCGGTTGCCGGGGCTCACGAGGCACTCCATCGAGAGCGGCACGAAAGTCTTCGACTGGGTCGTGCCGCCGGAATGGGCGATCCGCTCGGCGACGCTCCTGGGGCCCGACGGAACGGTGATCGCCGACCTCCGCGATCACACCCTCCATGTGATGGGATATTCGCAGCCCGTTGACGTCGAGCTCGATCTCGAGGAGCTCCAGCCCCATCTCCATTCGCTCCCCGAGCAGCCCGATGCGATCCCGTTTGTCACCTCGTACTACCGCGAATCGTGGGGGTTCTGCCTCACGCATCGGCAGCGATCGGCCCTGCTATCGGGTCGATACCGGGCGCGGATCGACAGCACGCTCGGGCCGGGCAGACTTGACTACGCCGATCTGGTGATTCCCGGCGAGAGCGCTGACGAGGTGCTCCTCTCGACCTACGTCTGCCATCCCTCGATGGCCAACAACGAGCTTTCCGGGCCGGTGCTCGCCACGGCGCTCGGGCAGTGGCTCGCGGCCCGCCCGGCGCGAAGGCTCACCTACCGGCTCGTCTTCGTGCCGGAGACGATCGGTTCGATCGTCTACCTTTCCCGGCATCTGGAACACCTCCGTAGGCGGCTGTTGGCCGGGTTCGTGCTCACCTGTGTCGGGGATGAACGGGCCGTCTCGATGGTGCAATCGCCCTACGGCGACACGCTGGCGGATCGGGTTGCCAGGCACGTGCTCGGTCTTCTCGCCCCCGGCTTCATCGCCTATCCGTTCACGCAACGCGGCTCGGACGAACGCCAATACTGCTCGCCAGGCGTGCGGCTGCCGGTCTGCTCGGTGATGCGTTCGAAGCACAGCACCTACCCGGAATACCACACGAGCCTCGACGACGATCGGCTTGTCACGCCCGTCGGTCTGGCCGGCAGCTACGCCATCTACCGGTCGATCATCGAGGCCCTCGAGAGCAATTGTGTGCCCGACTCCTGCCAGCCGTGCGAGCCGCAGTTGGGGCGTCGGGGGCTCTACCCCGACACGAGCGTGAAGGGCTCGACGGCCACCGTGCTGCTCCAGCGGGAAATCCTCGCCTACAGTGACGGCACGAACGACCTCCTCGCCATTGCTGACATGCTCGGGGCCGACATCCTTGAATGCCGCGAGATCGTCGATCGCCTTCTCGCCGCCGGCGTGCTCCGATTGGCGGCCGGCACCACGCTGGAAGGGGAGAGGAGTCCTTCGTAAGGGGGGATGTGGCGTTCCGGTCCGCTCTATAATGGTTCTTTCCGACGTGATATCCGGTCAGGTCTCCGCCAGAGTCTTCATGCATACCTATATCATCGGTGAGATCGGTCAAAACCACAACGGATCGGTCGATCTCGCCAAACTGCTCATCGAGATGCTGGCCAGGCCGATTGTCGAGGATGACTTCCGGCTCGATCTGCCGCGGCTCGATGCGTTGAAGTTCACCAAGCGCGATCTCGCCCATGAGTTGAGCCGTTCTGAGATGGCGCGGCCCTACGTTTCGTCCCACTCCTTCGGGGCGACCTACGGCGAGCACCGTGCCCGGTTAGAGTTGTCCGACGAGCAGCATTTCGAGCTTTACGGCTACGCGAAGTCGTTTGGGTTCGACTTTGTCGAGACGCTCTGTGCCATCGGTTGTCTCTCAATCCTCGACCACTTCACCCCAGACAAACTTAAGGTCGCCAGTCGGGATCTCACGAATCTACCGCTCCTCGCAGCACTCGCCGACACGCGGATCCCGATCATCCTCTCGACCGGGATGGCCGATCGCGCCGATCTCGACGCCGCCCTCGAGGTGATCACGAAGCGGCATGAACGGATCACGATCCTCCACTGCGTGAGCGAGTATCCGACCCACCCGGACAACACGAACCTGCTCACGGTCCGGTATCTGCAGAGGGAGTTTCCCGGGTACGAGATCGGTTATTCTGATCATACAATCGGGATTTCGGCCCCGGTCGCTGCGGTGGCACTCGGCGCCAGGGTCATCGAGAAGCATGTCACGCTCGACCGGCGGATGAAGGGCACCGATCAGGCCGGATCGCTCGGGCCGGACGGTGTTTCCCGCATGGTGCGCGATATCCGCCTGATGGAGCGATCGATGGGGCGGGAAGCCCTGTTCATCGATCCAGCCGTTACCGCCGCGAAGCACAAGCTCGAGCGATCCGTGGCTGCTAAAGTGGACATCGAGGAGGGGGGGATCGTCCGCGAGGAGGATCTCCATCTGCTCTCGCCCGGCAGTGGGCTGCGCTGGTCGCAGCGGGGGCTCGTCGTCGGTGGCCGTGCGCTGCGGCGACTCCTGGCCGGCGAGCTTGTCCAGGCCGAGGATGTGTCGGCAGCCGCTCCCGCGGAGGGCCGGTAATGGCGTTTGTCTTTCCGAGGCCGGGGGTGGCGGGGGCCGACGGTGGCCAACTGACGATCCGCTTGGTGTTCACCGACATTGACGGGGTGTGGACCGATGGCAGCATGTATTACGACAATATCGACAGCCCATCCGGCGAATTGAAGCGATTCCACACCTACGACAGCGCGGGGGTGAAGTACTGTCGGCTTGCTGGGGTTCCGGTCGTGGTGATCACGGGGGAGTCGACCGAGATCGTGGCCCGACGTTGCCGCAAGCTGGGCATCGACCGTCTCTCTCAGGGGGTGGGCGACAAGCTGACCGAGGCAACCCGGCTGTCTGCGGAATACGGCATTCCTCTGGCCGAGTGTGCCTATGTGGGGGATGACGTACCAGACATCCCGCTCCTCGAGGCGGTGGGATATTCGGCCGCTCCGGCCAACGCGCCGGCGTATGTGGCGGCCCACGCGATGAGGGTTCTCCAGACGGCGGGGGGGAACGGTGCGTTCCGGGAGTTTGTTGAGGGAATGCTGCCGCAGCACCGCCGGGACGAGCTCCTTTCGCTCTGGCTGGCATCTTTACGAACGCCGGCCCACTGACACCCTCGGGATTGTCCGTCGGCGTCCCCTACGGAGAGGCCTTCGCCGTGCATCGTCGCGGCATGGGCGGATGGCTGAGGAAACGACGGAGTGCCGCGATGACGACTTTTTCGCAGATTAAAGAACACTTCTACGGTCGGTTCCCCGACCTGACGGTATTCGATTGCCGTCCTGATCTCAACGTTGTCAAGTGCGCGCTGGAGGCGGCGCAATTCATTGCCCAGGGGTTGAAGTTCCCCCATGACACCCATCTCGTCTGGAGCCCTGCCGCCTTTGTGGCGCGGGGGGTGTTGTCGGCACTTTGGAGGCCCAGCGCACCTGTTCCCCGCGAGGTGCGCGATCGGAGCGTGATGTTCGCCGTCGATACCTCGAGGGCGACGACCGTCGATGGCGTCGTCGTCTCCACTTCCTTCCATCGGCTTGCCACGGCGATCCCGGCCGCGAAGCGGATCGTCGTAACGAACAATCGAGCGTGGTTCACAGGGTGGGGAGATTACGAGGTCGCGGATCATCGGCGGAGCTTCCCCGGCCCCGAGATGATCGCGCTGAAACGGGATCTTCTCGACGTCCATCGTCGTATCGCCGCGACCGGACTGTTGAGCCAACCGGAGGGGATGGCGTTCCAGCACGCCCTGGCCCGATTGCATGCGGGGTACGGCGGGTGGATATCGGCGCTGCGCTCCGCCCGCCCGCGGACGCTTGGTCTCTTGTGCCATTACCACAAGGAGGGATTGATCTACGCGGCGCGCTCCTGCGGCGTCCGTGTCGTCGAGTTCCAGCACGGGCTGATTGACCGCAACGACATCTTCTACTGCATGCCGTCCGCCGTGCGTGACGTGCGGGAAAGGGCGCTATTCCCAGACTCGATGCTGACTTTCGGCCCCTACTGGTCGGAGATCCTCCGCGAAGGCCACGAGTTCGCGGCCACGTCAATCGACGAGATTGGCTATTACCTCCAGCCCGATTCCTCGATCGACGAGGAGACGAGGGCTTTCTGCACTGGCGCGGCCACCGTGATGGTGGCCACGCAACCGAGGACCGCCGATGCGTGCCGGGCCTACATCGCCTTCCTCATCGAACGGCACCGTGGAGACGATGGTGTCCGCATCCTGATCCGCTCCCACCCCGCCGAAGGACCGCGCGCTTACGAGCGATTTGCCGCCGAGCCGAATGTTCGGATCGACAATCGCGGTGGGATCGACCGGTTGCTGCCGCTGGTGCGGGCGGTCGTCTCCGTCTATTCGACGGTGCTCTTCGATGCCATCCGCCATGGCATCCCCTCCTACTCGCTCCATGATCCGGGCTACGCCGACTACATCGGATCGATTTCGGCGACCCATGCCATCCGCTTCATCGACGCCCGCCAATCGCCGTTCGACAGCACGCCCGTCGTGCCCGAAGATCCGGGGCGGTTCTATCTCGACTTCCGCCCCGACGTTCTCCAGCGGCACCTCCTTGCCTCCGGATGAGCCGACGTCCCCTTCCCAGGTCCGCGAGGAGCCCCATGGCCGACCTCTTCTCCGCCTCGAGAGCCGCCAACGTCGCCCGGGCCGCACCGTTGGCCGCCCGGATGCGGCCGCGGCGGCTCGCCGACTACGTGGGGCAGGAGCATGTCATCGGGCCCGGTCGGCTCCTGCGGCGGCTCGTCGAATCCGACCGGATCGGGTCGGTGATCCTCCACGGTCCGCCGGGGGTGGGGAAGACGACGCTCGCCGAGATCATTGCCCGTGAGACGCGGCGTCGGTTTGTCGAGCTCTCCGCCACGGCGTCGGGGGTGAAGGAGGTCCGCGAGGTCCTCGACGCCGCCCGCCGCCGCCTCGAGGACGACGACCAGCGGACGTGCCTGTTCGTCGACGAAATCCATCGCTTCAACAAGGCCCAGCAGGATGTCCTCCTCCCCGATGTCGAGCAGGGAACGATCGCGCTCATCGGCGCGACGACGCAGAATCCGTCGTTCGCGCTCACCAGCGCCCTCGTCAGCCGCAGCCGCCTCTTCGCTCTCGAGCCCCTCTCCCCCGCGGACGTCGCCGCGGTCCTCCGTCGGGCCGTTGCCGACCGTGAGCACGGGCTCGGGGCGGAGCAGGTCTCGATCGACGACGATGCCCTGATGTTCCTCGTCGAGTCGTCCGACGGCGACGCCCGCCGGGCGCTAGGGGCGCTCGAGATCGGGGTCCTCTCCGAGACGCGCCGTCCCCTCGTTTTCAACGTCGACCTGGCCCGCGAGAGTGTCCAGCGCAAGGCGCTTGTCTACGATGCCGGCGACACCCATTACGACTGTGCCAGCGCCCTCATCAAGAGCATCCGCGGTAGCGATCCCGACGCCGGTCTCTACTGGCTCGCGCGGATGCTCGAGGGGGGGGAGGATGTCCGCTTCCTTACCCGCCGTCTGGTGATCCTCGCCAGCGAGGATGTCGGCAATGCCGACCCGCGGGCACTCATGGTGGCGGTGGCAGCGATGCAGGCGACCGAGTTCGTCGGCCTCCCCGAGTGCCAGCTCCCCCTGTCGCAGGCCGTCACTTACCTGGCGCTGGCTCCCAAGAGCAACGCCTGCACGACGGCGATCGCGGCGGCCCGTCGTGATGTTCGCGAACGGGGCGTGATCCCGGTCCCCCGGCATCTTCAAGACCGTCATTCGGCGGCGGCGAAGGCCTTCGGCCGCGGGGAGGGATACCGCTATGCCCACGACCATCCCGACGGCATCGCTGCCCAGGATTATCTCGGGGTCGAGAAACGGTATTACGAGCCGACCGACCGGGGGGAGGAGCGCGATCTCGCCCTCCGACTCGAGGAGATCCGCCGCCGGCTCGCCGGGGGGTGACGGACGAAGGCCGGGGACGATCCGTCGGGCCGTCGATCGACCTCTCGGGCGGTGGGGTGAGGCTTCCCTGTGAAGCGTGTCGGCAGCGAAGTACCATTGAGGCCCGACAGAGATCAGGTCGGATGCCCGGGGGACGATGGGAAGGAATCGATCGCGATGACAGACCCGGAGCCGAAGGAACCAGATGCCGCGACCCCACCTGCGGATGCGGAAGGGCCGCCAGCGGCTGCCGCGGGGCCGGCGGATGACCGGAGTGCTGCGGGGCTGCGCCGCAGTGCCTTCCGCGCCTCCCTCGTCCTCGGCCTCTACACCGTCGTTGCCCTCGGGCTGCTCGTCTGGTCGCTGCAGCGGGGACGCTTCTCCGATGCCGTGCTCCTCCTCGTGGCGATGCTCGTGGCCCTGCCGCCGATCGTCAGTTACCGCACCCAGGTGCTCCGGCGGCTGCGGGTGATCACCTCCGGCGGAGACACGGGGGACAGGACGCCGACGGAAAGTGTCACCGAGGAAGAAATCGACTCTGGCGCCCAGGGCGGGCCTCCCCCGTCACCTTCCGCGGAAGCCTGATCACCCCCATGTCGAACAGCGCCTCCGATGATTCGCTCGCCCGGCCCGATGATGCCGGGGGAGCCGTTGCCGCTTCCCCCCGCTTCGAGGTCTTCGCGTGGGTGCTCCTCGACTGGGCAGCGAGCGCTTTCTCGACGATCTCGATCACGCTCCTGGTCGCCTACATCGAGAAGGTGGTTTTCGCCGCTGAGCCGTGGGGGGTGCCGGGGGGCGTGGTGTGGGCCTGGACGCTGGCCGTGGCGATGCTCGTGACGGCGCTGGCCGCTCCGTGGGTGGCGGCCTGGGCCGATCGGACGCACGGCCACCACCGCGCTCTCATGACGAGCATCGTCGCCGGTGGTGCGGCCTCATTCCTCCTGGCGGCCCTCGCCCCGTCGGCGCGTGTCCTGATCGTCGTGGCCGTCGTCGTCGCCGCCGTCGGGTTTGACATGGCGGCGATCTTCACCGGGAGTCTGCTCCCGCGGATCGCCCGGGGCGCGCAGGCCGACCGGCTCTCGGCCATCGGTTATGCCGCCGGCTATGCGGGGGGGGCGGTAGCCCTGATCCTCGCCACCCGGGTGTTCGCGGCCCGGGCGTCGCTGGGGCTGACCGACGCAGGGGCGCTCCGCACGGCGTTTGTGATCATGGGAGGATGGTGGATCGCGTTCTCCATTCCCTCCTTCTGGATGCGCTTCGGCGCCGGTCACAGCAGCGCCCACGCGGCGACCTCGTCCGGCGAACTGACCGGCTTCGCCCGGGCGCTGCTCCGTGGCGACGAGGGCTACGGGCGCCTCGGCAGCGTCCTCGGCGGCGCAATGCTCATTCTCGGCGCGATGCAGACGGCGGTCAGCCAATTCTCCTCGGTCGCCCTCGAGGAGTTTCATCTCGATCCGCCGGCGCTCGTCGGCCTCGTGCTCCTCGTCCAGTGCGTCGCCCTCCCCGGGGCGCTGGCCGTCGGATGGCTGTCGACTCGATTCGGCCGTTGGCCGATGCTGTCGCTCTCCCTCGTCGGCTGGGGGATCGTGCTCGGGTCGGCGGGGTTCGTGACGACCCGTCCGCAGCTCACGGCGATGGCCGTCCTCCTGGCGCTGGTGCTCGGCGGGGCCGCGAGCGTGATCCGGGCAGCCGTGGCGGTGCTCGCACCGGCGGGTCGCTACGGCGCCACCTTCGGCCTGCTCAATGTCGGCTCGAAGCTCGCCGGATTCGTCGCCAGCCTCGTGTTCGGCGCCGTCTACGCGATCACCGGGCACCCCCGCGCAGGCCTCGCCGCGCTCCTGGTCCAGCTGATCCTCGGGTGGTGGCTCCTGTCGCGGGCCGGCGCCGGGGCGATGGAGGAGGGAAAGGACGACCGATGCGGGGCGTGATCCAGCGGGTGAACGCGGCGGAGGTGATGATCGACGGGCGGACGGTCGGCCGGATCGGGCCCGGGCTCCTCGTGCTTGTCGGCGTCGAGGAGGGGGATACCTTGGCCGATGCCGACTGGGTGGCGGAGAAGACCGCGCGGATGCGGATCTTCGCCGACGAGGCGGGAAAGATGAACCGGAGCGTCGTCGACATCGACGGCGGCCTGCTCGTGGTCAGCCAGTTCACGCTCCATGCGGCCACGCAGAAGGGGAATCGCCCCAGCTTTCTCCGGGCGGCACGGCCGGAGGAGGCGGTGCCGCTCTACGAACGCTTCCTCGCCGCTCTTGAGCGCGAGGCCGGCCGGCCGGTTGCCCGCGGGGTGTTCGCCGCCGACATGGAGGTGAGCCTCGTCAATGACGGTCCGGTGACGATCCTCCTCGATTCCCGACGGCGGGAGTGAGTCGCGACGGCGGGCGGATCGCCGTGGAAAACCGGCTCTTGCCGGGGGGCAGTGGACCAGCGTGATTTTCTGTTAGAATGTTCCTTCCGACGGGTATCGTGGTGGCTATAGCTCAGTTGGTTAGAGCACTAGATTGTGATTCTAGGGGTCGCGGGTTCGAGTCCCGTTAGCCACCCTTCTGTTTTCCCGGCCTTTCCGCCGGATCTTCTGCCAGGGGCGGCGGTTGCGTCGATGACGACGCAGTCGCCCCGACCGGGCGTTGGATCGCTCGATCCATTTCCCCGCGTCGCTTCCGGCTCATCCCGCGACGGCCCACGCATGGAGCATCCAGGCCGCCAGCGCCGCCCGCGCCGTCCAAGCGGCGGTGCGGATCCGGGTGGAGCGCACGAGACGGTGGACGGTGTCCAGCGGAGCGTCTCCGCTACGCAGCGACTCGTGGAGGGGCACCTGCACCAGCGCCGTTGAGAGGATGACGATGACGATCAAAACTAGGCCTAAAATCGCCGCGCCACGGCCGACGGCGGCCGAGGGAAAAAACGCCAGCCACGCCGCCGAGGCAGCCTCGACGACCATCGGAATCAGGACGATCGGGCGGGTGCGACGAAGATTCTCGGTGTGGTAGTCCCGCGCCGCGGCAGGGGACATGCCGGTAAAACCCGGGGTCTCGCTGCCGTGCGACTGGAGGAGGGCGAAGAGCGGATAGTGAACGATCTGGACGAACCAGGCGATTGTCGCCATGGCGGTGCTCGCCATGATCTGGGCGATCAGGATCCACAGCGTGGTCATCGTGCCACGGCTTCGGAAGGTGAACCGATCGTGCCCGGGGATCCAGGCCTTGTCCCAGAGGCAGACTCGCGGTGATGACACCGCCACGCATGCACCAGGATGAGCGCGAAGGGAATCCACCAGATGAGATCGTTGGTGGGAATCGTGATCCCGAATCCGGCCGGCACTTCCCCGCGGAAGACGCCGTCGGCATAGCCGATTGGTCCGAAGATCTTGCCAAGAAAACCGACGAGCACGATCGGCCAGTGCCGCACCGGGTCGGCCGCGGCGGCAAGATAGCCGACGCCGTAGACGCCGACGATCATCCCGACACACTGCCAGATGAAGGGATAGTTGGGAGGATCGATGGACGCCAGGTCGAAAAGCCACATTGGCCGGAGCACGGTGAGCGCACCCCAGAGGAGGTTGTAGACGCCGGCGGCGATCAGCCATTTCCTCATCCACGAGGGCGTCGCAGTGACCGGGGACGGGGGCATGGCGTTGACTTCGCTGGGGGTACGATCGGGACCACTTCTCCATAAAACCGAAGATTGACCGCCGATGTAACGGTCTGCGGGGGCTGTGCTTGACGGCTGCGTTGACGGGCCCGTATCTACCAAATCATGATCTGGCATCTGCCCGGATCAGCTCGGTTTTTCCCCCTCCCTCCATGCCCCGCCCGAGGTTTGCTACCGATGGTCGACTTCCTCGGAATCGGTGTCCAGAAGGGGGGGACGACCTGGCTCTTCCACCAGCTCTCCCGGCATCCGCAGATCGCCTTCCCAGCCGGGAAAGAGGTTCACTTCTGGGACCGGGCCGATGCCCAGTTCGTCGACCAGTGGCTTAAGCTTCTAGAGCCCCCCGCGCGGACCAACGCCGCTAACCAGCCAATCCGCTCCGGTGAGATCACCCCCGCCTATGCCTCGCTCCCGTCGGAATCGATCCGCGCGCTCCAGGCCGCCTGCCCCGACATCCGGCTGTTCATCACCTTTCGCAACCCGCTCGAACGGGCCTGGTCGGCGGCGCTGATGGCGCTGGTGCGTGCCCAGATGCTCGACGCCGAGGTGTCGGATCAATGGTTCATCGATCACTTCCATTCGGCCGGATCCCGCCGCGCCGGTGATTATGCGGCGATCATGGAACGCTGGCTCGCCGTCTTTCCCGAGGAGCAACTCCTCCCGCTCATCCGCGACGACATCGAAGCCTGTCCGGTCGGCACGCTCGAGGCCCTGGCTGACCACCTCGACATCGATGCCAACGGCTTCGCCGGGCTCACGGCCACCGAGCTTGCCGAGCGCGTCGTGCCGTTGCTCACGGCCGATCAGGCCCTCAAACAGCAGCAGGATCTTCCCCCGCGGCCTACGCTCGTGCCGCTGCTTCAGGAGATGTATGCCCCCGAGGTGGCCCGGATCGCCAAGCTCCTGGGGCGCGACCTGAAGCGCTGGGTGGACGGATTCGGCACCCCCGCCGCCCATCGGCCGCAGGCCCGGCACGAGATCCGCATCGGGCTCCACGGCGCCATGGCGGTCGACAAATGGCTTGCCGAAGGGGGCGCGGCGGCGCCTCCGCCGGCCCCTCCTTCCTCACCGGAAGGCCCCGGAGCTGCGCGCGGATGACGCCCCCCGGGCTGTCGGTGATCGTGGTTTTCCGCGACATGGCCCGCGAGGCGCCGCGGACGCTCTTCACCCTCTCGGAGGCCTACCAGCGCGGGGTCGATCCCAGCGCGTACGAGGTGATCGCCGTCGACGCCGGCTCGGCGGTGCCTCTCGACGCGGCGCTCGTCGCGGGGCTGGTTGAAGCCGGAGGTCCGCGGTTCACGCTCCTCCGCACGCCGCCATCCCCATCCCCTAGTGCGGCGATCAACGAGGCTGTCCGCCGCTCCACCGGCGCGGCGGTGATGGTGTGCATCGACGGCGCCCGGATGCTGACGCCCGGCGTCGTGCGATTCACGCTCGATGCCTTCCAGGCCTGGAACGATCCGCTGGTCGCCACGCTCGCCTGGCACCTCGGCCCCAAGATCCAGAACGAATCGATGCTCGAAGGCTACGATCAGGCCGTGGAGGACCGGCTCCTCGGATCGGTCGACTGGCGGGCTGACGGCTATGAGCTGTTCAGGATTGCCGCCTTCGCCGGCTCGAGCCGGCGCGGATGGTTTCTTCCCCTCTCCGAGAGCAACGGCGTGGCGGTCCGCCGGGAGATGTTCGATCGGCTCGGAGGCTTCGATGAAGGATTTCAGACCGCCGGCGGGGGACTGGTGAATCTCGACTTTCATCGCCGGGCCTGCGCGCGAGCCAGTGAGGTTGTCCATCTCCTCGGCGAGGGGACGTTTCACCAGTTTCATGGCGGCGTGGCGACCAACGTCCCCGCGGCCCGCCATCCCTTCCCGATCTTCCACGAGGAATACGTGCGCCTCCGGGGCGAATCGTTCGCCCCACCGACGGCGCTGCCGCTGCTCCTCGGCGGGATGCCGCCGCAGGCCCTGCCGTTCCTCGAGCGGTCGCTCGCCGAGCTCCG
>Ga0114978_10002450_pt1 | contig 15269 bp, 32 predicted proteins | sample S_140212_EF_Meta_FD_87027 | JGI IMG/M metagenome (GOLD analysis project Ga0114978, IMG submission 87027) | Freshwater microbial communities from Lake Simoncouche, Canada to study carbon cycling - S_140212_EF_MetaG | ecosystem: Environmental > Aquatic > Freshwater > Lake | place: Lake... | reverse complement strand
TATTATTATTTTCATATCCAATAAATACCAATAAAAATAGTTATTGTCCTACTAATTTTTGCATTTGTCTCATTATATCTATTTGTTTTGTTTTTAAAACATTAATTCGATTTTCTTGAGATTCATTTAAATTAATATCCTCCCCTTTAATTGCGGAGATTTGATTTGAAACGTTGTCGTGTTGAGACAACAATTGTTCGTATATTACTGATTTTTGTTCGTCGTTCATAAGTTTTTTTTATTTATATTTTTTTATTTTTCTTTTGAAAATTCAAGAAGACCTTCTTGATTTAATTTGTTGTTTTCTTGTAAATTATCAAATAAATTTTTAGAAATATTTAAATTTTTGAGGTCTAAATTTTTTTTTAATTTTATTTCTAAAAGAGTAAAATACTCACCTGAGGTATAATAAGATTCTAAATCTTTAAATTGGCTAAAAAATGGTAATATATGTTCTAATTTTGATGAAATAAAACCAGAACAATAACTATTAACCCCATAAATTTGTTTATCGTACTCATAAACAACCATATCAAAATCATCTAAAGATTTTGAATTATCATTAAGGGTATCACTTGAAATTTGATAATCATAGTTTATTATATGGACTTTTTTATAACCTAGTTTTTCTATAAGGTCTAATCCATCTTTTATTAAACAATAAACAGCATAACCGTGTTCAAATTCAAATGGTATTGTTACTTTATCTCCATTACTGTCTAACTTCCAATAATTATAAATTACGTTATATTTGTCATAATCTTCTTTATATAATAAAGGGTTATTTTTATTATAAAGATAATTATCACATAATTGTTGAGTTTCTTCGTTAACCGGATAATTTGTAGATAAAACAATTGGAGTATTAATAGAATTTAAACATTCATTTAATAACCTTTTTCTATAATTTGTATTGGCATGTGCAATTACTAAACAAATCGAATCGTTCATTATTTTATTACTTTAATTGAATCGTATTTGTGTCCCCAATAACTAATCTCAGATTCTTTATATTGAAGTTCGTCTCTTAAAAAATGTATTTGGTCTTTTTGGTCAACAATAATTTCAGTTAACGAATCTATTAAATCCACACACACATCTTTTTTTGTTGTGTTAGGGGTGTTTATATTTACTGGTTGAAATCGTGGTATCCACATAAATGAACTTGAAAGTACTATGGCCGCTCCAAGTATAATAATTTGTTTTGTTGTTGTCATAATTTATCTATAATAATTAAGTTCTTTATATTTGATATCAGTAAATTTTTTTAATAATTTAGTCATTTCAACTTCTTTATTAATTCGGACTATTAAAGTTTCTAATGAGTTAATTCCATGAATTAATTCGTATTGTTCTTTATTTTTATAATCTTTTGAACGGTCACATGTACTGTTTATAGGAATTAAAGACGCTTTTGAATAAACAACTATTTTTGCGACGGGGTTGTTTTGATAAAATATCGTATCATTTTCAACTTGCCAATTTACTAACTCATCTGTAGTTAGTCGTGAAATCGTGCAACTTGTTAATAAAATTAATAAAATCAATATTAGTTTCATATCATAACAAATAAAAAAAACTTAGTCTATATGTTAATAGACCAAGTTTTTAAATTAATTAACGAGTAGTTTGAGTTTTTACCGGACTAGTGTTTCCTTTAGACGAAGACGTACTTGGGAATTTTTTTTGGTAAGTTTGGTAACTTGAACCGAATTTATTCAAATCATCTTTAGAGATTGTAATAACTTCAGGCCATTCGTTATGACAAAGTGATTGACGAACATTTGGTCTTGATAGGTTAATATCAACAGTCATAACTTGGTCTTCAGTTAAAAGACATTTAATTTCACTTTCTAATGAGATTAAATGAGAATCACCGACATGCCCATTATTAATCGCGTCAGAGACTAATGTAACATATTCTTTTATTTTATCACTTGAGTTAGTACTACTAACTGAAGTTCCGTCTTGTGCTGACGTAACTAATGACGCTGCTAACAAGAAAATTAAAATTGTTTTTTTCATATTATATTTGTTTTATATAAGTATAACAAAATTTTTAATAATAATAAAGTTATTTTTTAATTTGTTAGTTATTTAAAATTTATATGTTCTAAAAGACCTGGAACTAAAATTCCAATTTTATCATAAACATGATAATTAATTTCATTAGTATTTCTAGTTAACAATGTTATTTTTTTGTGTTCGTCTTTTGTTATTGAAATTGTTGATGAGTATTTTTTAATTAATAAAATAAATTCATCAACTCCCATGTTGGGGTTTTCACATAACAAATTAAAGATAATCTTCATAGAGAAAGTTCTTTGAATGTAATGGTCATCAACCCCTTTACCTCCGCTCTTTATTAATCCCTCAGAAACTAAACCTGTTTTAAAATAAGAAATACCAGTTATGTCATATAAAGGATTTCTATTTCTAGAGCAAAACATTTTAAGTAAAATAGGATTATCTTTAATTTCTTTAAACCTTGGTATTAAATATTTAAAATCTTTTAAGGTTTCCTCAATTTGGATTATTTTTTTTTCGGATATTTTCATATTTTACAAATATACAATTTAAAAATGAATTAAACATATTCTTCATTATCAAATATATTAATACTTGATAGTAAATCAAAATTATATTTTTCTAAAATATCAAAACTTTTAAACCAAGTTAATAAATGGTCTTGAATGTCATAATAATTTGACATGGAAAAAAAATCAAAAATCCTATCGTAAATTTTATCCTCAATCATTATTTCATTAATAAAATTATCGTTTGAAAAAAATACAGTCGCTTTTAATTTACCATTAAGTTTAAAATCAATTCTGCCATTTTTTAATGGATTTTTTGATGTTTTTGGTTTTAAAAAAATACTAATTTTAAAATTAGAAAACATATCGTTTAAATATTCTTTAAAAATTAAATCGTATTTTTTTTCATTTATAATATATTTCATCTTCCATAAATATATCTACATGTCCACATTATTGCGAAGTAAATAAATAATAAAAAATGAAACGCACATGACTATTACCAAACACAATCCCATTATTAACACTTCAGCCAAAACTGGTTTTTTATCATTATTTTTTTCCATTTATGTATTAATTTTAATTAATATAAATGTATTAAAAAAATTGATTTTAATCCAATATTTAATATTATTATTTATGTTATACGAACAAAGAAATTTTTGGAATGAAAAAATAAAAATCAGGGTAGTCACATGTCAAAGTGAAAATTATTGGTATTGTAATAATATTGGAGAATTGTTTACGATTGACTCAATATGTGTTAGAGATTATTATGTAAACCATGAAGGTAATTTAAAAGGAATATTAAAAAAAGATTGTGAAATAGAACTATAGATTGTCTAATCTATTTTAGATAACCTTTATCTCCAGCAGTTAATGTCCCAAGTTGAACAACAGATAATTTAAAAAATTTAAAACCCCAGTTACTACCATATAACCTATGTTCTAAATTAAATGTTGTGTCTACTAAATTTATAATTTCCTCACGTGTCGAATACAATAAATCAGTATTAAGGTCATTATTTGAATCATTAAAAATAACAATAATAACTGTTTCTTCAACTACCGGCTCCCCTTCACTGAACCCTAAAACTTTTTTGACAATTTTAAACTTAACATCATAAACAATTGGATACATTGTCATAATATATTTTTTAATTGTTTCATTAACTCTATTCTCGGTTATAAGGTATTTCATTTTTTTTAAAATTAATTATGTTCATCTAAAATAATGTCATTTATTATTATTTGTACATTAGGTATAGTTTCAGAAATTCGATAAGTATATTCTGAAATAATTTCAAAATAATCTTCTCGTTCAAATACATTGGCCATTGGAGTGTATATGTCAACATAAACTTTAATATTAGTGTGAGTAACAATTCTATTTATTTTTATGTCCTGTATTGAATTAACTAATTCAAATTCATGCATTTCTCCAAGCCCCCATTCTTCAGAATCTTCAATAATACTTTGAAATGTTGATTTTATTAAATTATCAATAACCCAATATAATGCGTTTTTCTGTTTATCCGTTAAAACATATTTCATTACCAATTATGATTTTTATTAAGATTATTACTTTGATAAATAATATTAAAATTAGGTCTATTTGTGGGCATACTTCCAAAAAGATGAGACATATGAGACCTTACTTCATTTGTGAATTCGTCAAAATCTATATGTTTTATTGATTCATAATTAATTAAAATATCAATAACAATTGGAGTTTTAACATTAATTAATGGTTTTTTAGTTGTAGGGCTTATTGTGGATTTTGTGACACTTACAACTTTAATATTTTTAATTGAGTCAACAGCATCACAAAAATTATTAAAATAAAAATGTTCATCCACTTCACATTTATCAGTCATTTTTTTTAACGCATCGTTAACAAATGACTGATAAAACTCTAATTTTTTAGAATCGGATTCAAATAATTGTTTGTATTGTTGTTCGTTAATTATAATTTTCATAAAATAATTATTTTTTTTCTTCGCACTCTTCAATAGAATCTAAAAAATTAGTTTTTATTAATTTCCCAAACCGTGTTTTAATTAAATTAAATAAAAATAATTCAAGTTTTTTTAAGTTGTCTCCGGAACTAAAAAGTTCATCATATGAATAATAAAAGGTCCATATTGACCCAGTTGTTAAATCCGATAAATACTCATCATAACGTTCAAGAGGGTTATTAATATCATTAACATAATTACATGGGAATGAATAATCAAAACCTTCCACCACAATTTCTCTTAAATGCTCCATGAGGTCAGAATCTTTTAATCTTCTACGTAACCATAAAAAATTATTTTGTGATTCAGTTATTAATATTTTCATAATTATAAATATACAATAGGGTAAAATGGTTCAAATATAAAAAAATAAACCCCCCAACTAATTAAAGATGGAGGGTTTAATGTTTTGTTATGGGTATTATTTGATACTATAAGTTCTCAAACAATGGGCTCCCCATACAATCAAACCAATTAGGAATGGTACCATTATTCCAGTTCCTCCCATCATACTCAAGTGGATTGCCACCGCACCAGACAAATAAGAAGAAAGTAATACTGCACCATACTTAGACGTTTTAGGGATTATTAACATTACAACACCAGCAAGTTCCAAGACCCCAAACAAAGCAAGGTAAGGTAAAAGGTTCATGTATGTAAAGTTTTTAATCATCTCTTCGGTTCCCATTAATTTAGAAACTCCAGACATTCCCATCATAATCGTTACTAAGGCGGTTAACACCCATCCCAAGTTTTTAAGTGTAAGATATTTTTTCATATTTCAATAATACGTTTTTTATTTAAATAAGTAAATTAATATTTACATATTACGCACATTTTTTTTTGTAAAAAGTTTCAATGTGCTTACCAAAGTTATCAAGACAATAATAATAAAAATAATCAGATTCTTTTGGTGATAATTTTTCTCCTGTTTGTTCTGTAAAATAATCAATAGTTTGGATTGCCAGAGTATCACAAACATCTCCAACAAATTCTCCAACATTATCCCAATCACAAGGATTTTCATATTCTAAAATATCGTAATCTAAAAAGTCTTGAAGAAAAATTTTGTCAAACAATCTTCTACGAAGTCTAGCCGTAGGAGAACTTTCCATTATTAACTTAACTTGTTTTTCTGTGATTATTATGTTCATGATAATAAATATACCTCTTGTTTAATAATTAAAGTCAGAACGGGGAGTCTTGTTATTATACAAATTAATTATTCGACCTTTATAGTGGCGTTCTAATCCATTATGTATTTCATCATACCACATTTCGCCTTCAGGCATTGTATTATATAACATAGGGTGAAACTCATCCATCATATAGCTTATTGTCCTATTTATAAGCCGAACCAATCTATTGGTTTCATAATAGAATTTCTCATGAACCACATCCTTTAATGCTTCATAATAACAATTAATAAAAATTTGTTCCAAGTCATTCCCAGAAATTCTTCTCAAAAGTCTTGAGGATACATTTCTTTCTTCCCTTATTATTCTTCTTATTGATTCTCGTAGTATCATATTAATCTTTTCCCAATAAAAAAACTTTTCCATACACGTCATCAATATTATTGTCAACACATGGAGTTCCAATTTGACAATACCCTTGGATATGTGGTATGGTGACCCTCAGTGAACCAGTAGAGCATTTATATTTTTCTGGTAACGCGTTTATAAACAATTCTAATAAATCTTGAACTTTACTTTTTTCATTTGACCAAAAATCAAGATTAAATTTATATTCTTTAGTACTTGGTTCCCCCCATTCAAATGGGATTCCAAATGTGTTATACGTGTCTGTATTCCTGAGATACCCTCTGTAATTTATTTCACGATTATAAAACTTTGACACAAGTTCATAATCAACTAATAACACAATAAATAAAACGGTTTTATAATTGACATTGTCTTTTTCTAAAAAGAATCCTTTAATAAATGGATACTCCTTACTACAAGCTTTAAGAGCTAATTGAATTCCCCTTATTTGTTCTTTTGTTAGTAGTTCTAAATCCATTTTTAATTATTACTGTCCAATATAAATACTTATGTCTCAAATAAAATAACTTTTTTATGGTTTTTTAAAATTTTAAACAAGTTATTGATTTACCCGTGAGTCACCATATCACCAACGGAGGAAATTGCGTCCCAGTGACGTTTTGCGTTAGAATCAGATGTTCCGTTAACCACGCCGTACCCTCTTGATGAGTTTTTTCCAACATAGACATTTCTTGCAGGGACTCCATTATTAACTGCCATATTAACAACGTTTTTTGTACCTTTATCTATTGCGAATGGTTCAATAATATATAATTGGTTTTTATTTACATAAGATGAGTTACTCAGAACTTCTGCTTTTTTACATCCAGCACTAAATAAAAACACCGGAATACCTGGATTAGATTTTAAATACCTCAATATGTTATCATCACTTTCATCATAATCAAACCCTTTAACAGGTTTACCAATTGCATTACTTAATATTGAGGTTTGTTCAGATGTTGACTTATCTCCAGGACGATAATTTAACCCGCCAACTAATACGGCTTTATTAACCAAGGTTGGTTTATTAACATTTATTTTTTCATCTTTAGATTTATTTGTTTTAAATGGCTTACCAAATTCTTTTCTACATGCCTTATCGGTTAATTTTCCATACAACCCATCGACCCCATCATGGTTTTTTCCAGATTTACCAAGATTATATTTCCCTTTTTTTTTAAGGTAAAGTTGAAGTTTACGTACCATTGGGTCAAACACCATTTTACCATTCCCTTCTAACATTAATATATCGTTGAATTTCATATATATAAATATAACAAAAAAGTTTTAATTACCAACGTAATACAAATGCCAAGGTTCCTTCATTCTCATGTTTCCTCCTAACATATATGGTAATATAAACCCCCACTTATTAGGTCGATTAAAATTCCCATTTGGCCACGTTTTTTCCCTTAAACAAATTGTATTTCCACCATAATCAATAGCCAAACCTGTATGATGTTGACTATACCCAGGGATTGCCACCCTTTTCATTGCAAAATTAATTCTACTCCCAATTGGTTGTACCTTAGCTTCCTTAATAAACATGTTTTTTTGAGTTTCATAAGTTCTATATGATACATCTTTAATAAAAATATCGTCACATCCACTTTCATTTTTCATTTTATTAAACGCGGTTACAACCTCAGATAGTAAACCATTAGATTCGGTTTTTATTTCCCCTGATACATTTATTTCGTATTCAAAATGTTCTTTAGTGAAATTTTCACCCAAAGTATTTTCAATTTCTTTAAGAATTTTTTCTAATCTAGAGTCGGTTACGTATTGTGAAATAATGTCTTCTTGCTCATTAATCAATCCATACATTTCACGGATATTGTTTTTTTCTGATTCTGTTATAATAAATCTTTTCATGTTAAAAATTATGAAAAACTTGTATCGTTATCGTTATTAATAAAATGTTCCCTTTCATATAAAAATGTTTTAACCTTAAGTCCGCTACCGTCTTCAAACCATTGTTTAAAAACTGGTGGCCACTTATTACCAAATAAAGCTGTTAATTTATCTGTTAACCAATCGTTTACAGCCAAAACGTTTTGATTTCCATCATATTCCCTATAATACGCATACGCTTCATCGTCCTCAATTAAAAAATTATAATTATTCCACTTTGCAACTTGACTTCTATAATAATCAATAGATGCCCAACCATAATTAGGAATAAAATTTTCATCCAAATAGTTAACAATAATTTGGTCTATCCTAGATTCGGTTATTATAAATTTCATATTACATAAATATCTATGTGTCCAAATATTTTGCGGTAATCCCCTCGGTGAATATAAACCAATCGTGAATTTTAATTTGGCCTTCCTTTTCGGTAAGACCAAACATATTAGATATCAACATAAGAAAATCTTTTTCAATATATAACCTACCATCATCATAATCATATTCAACTAACACTTTTTCGTCATTTCCTGAACTATAATAAACTATATATGAGGTAAAATCTGTATTTGCACGATTTTTAAGATAACTATCAATAACGTCAAAAATTAACTTATCAAGTTTATGTTCACTAATAACATATTTCATATTACATAAATACATTAATCAATAAAAAAATGAATTAACTTTAATTCTCATCCCTACGAGGGGCGTCTTGTCTCCAAAATCCTTCTAAAAATGGAGATTCCATAAACTTCGGTAAAACCTCCTCTGTTACTGTAAACCATTCGTAAATTTTTAATTGAGACTGTTGGGGGGTAAGACCAAACATGTTAGCAATTAACATAACAAAGTTTTTGTCAATATATAACCTTTTGTCTTCATTGTCATATTCAATTGTGGCCTCAAAATCTTCATGCTCATAAAATCCGCTTTGATTATACATTATATATGAATCAATAATTTGTCTATGTTTTTTAAGAAAATCATCAATAAATTCAAAAATTAATCTATCAAGTTTATGTTCACTAATAATGTATTTCATTTAATATAAATATATAGGTCTTTAATTGTTATATATTTTAGTTCTATTGTATATTTATAATAAATAAAAAATTATTTTATGAAAAGATTTATTATAACAGAATCAGAAAAAAACAATATCCGTGAAATGTATGGGATGTTAAAAGAACAAATAAAACCTGCAAAACCTGAGAAACTGAGTAAAGATTTAGGTCCGTTATCTCAAGGGGTTAAAATTAACGGATTAACTTATAAGTTACCACAAATTAAAAATGAGTCCGATTTACACAATTTTGTTGCAGGGTCGGATAGTTCTGGTCTTGGCGAGTCAAACGAACTTTTTAAAAATTGTGTCGTAACATCAATAGACCCCAAAGACAAAATTTTTTGTGAAAAGTTTAGATTTTCCAAACATAAAGAACGTGAGTGGCCCTATGACAATAAGGGTGATATCCTTTTAGGAATACGGTTAATTTTATCCATTAACGAATTTATAAGAATTAACGCTATGCGTGGAACAACGAAACCTATATCTTTTTCATCATTAAAAGGTTCTGTTGAAGCATTGAAGACCAGTAAGGATTATCAAGCAGCTATTAAAGAAAATATAATATCCGGTGTTAATATAACTACAGAACAACTTACGTATATATTGGACCTGTTAATTGCAGATTTTGGCTCATCTTCTTCCAAGGTTATGGATTATTATAAACAACAATTATCCCAAAGAATTGTTTAATAAAATAAAAGGGGGTTTAAACCCCCTTTTATTATTTTATAGTGATTTTTACATTTCTATCAAATATTCCCCCATCCACAGTACTTTCATTATCTCTTACATTTTGTCTTATTGCTGAATAAGTACCATCCACATTTTCAGAAATTAATATTTTGTAATCTTGAATACTCCCTTCCCCTCCACTAAATTCAAAGTAGTACCCTGATTTAAGAACTTTAAATTTTTTAAGTTTTTCTACCCTAGTTATACTTTTTTTAGTTACCCAATAAAGGGTTACAGTTTTGGTTTTTAAATCTACAATAATATCATAATTAAAAACCCAAGTATCTATGTACACAATTTTATTTTGGTCTTTAGCCGTTTTAAAATTCAAACCTAACTCCCAAGACATACGTTGAATAGTGTCTTCGTGAATTGTTAAACTTCTAAAAGGTGTTTGTCCTAAACCAATAGTTGATAAAACAACTAATACTAATGTTATCAATATATTTTTCATACTGTAAAGATATTAAATGAATTTAACATATCCAAATTTATTTTTAATTATTAAATATTTTACATCTTTAATATATTTATAATAAATAAAAAATTATATTATGAAAAAAATTATAAGATTAACAGAGTCTGATTTGATTAGATTAGTAAAACGAGTTATTAATGAACAAACAACACCATCAACTGGGATTGGTAAATCGGTAGCTAATGAATTTATAAAAGCCCTTTCTAAACCAATTGATGATGAACAAGGAGCTGTAAATGCGGTTAATAAATTAAGAAATAAAAATGACGTAATTGAATTTGAGAATGAGATAAAAAGAAAAAAAAATATGGATTTTTGTTCTTATTTTAATGATGAAATGTCAACGTTAACTCGTAAACCATTTAACACTATTCAGTCAAAACTCAATCAACTTGGACTGTATTGTAAAGCTGACAGTCTTGCTAGTGACATAGGAGATTTTTTTACTGACGACGAACAAGGTTCGTATTGATACGTTATAAATGGACTCAATTAAAAATAAATATGGATACGGATAATATCTGAAGATGTTTATGTAATAGGGTTTAATAAAAGAGTTTTATAAAAGAGAGTCAATTGACTCTCTTTTATTATTTAAATACAAAAACCAAATAATAAAAAAAACAATTCCACCAATAACACCTCCCATATGTGCTGCTATTGTGCCTAAGTAATCAATGTTATGTTTAATTTCTTTATTTATAACATTAAAAACTAATAGTAACACTAATAAATTCAACAATATTGATTTTTTTCTTTTAATAAAAAGGAAAAGATAAATAACCATAAAGGCATAAATAGAACCGGACGCCCCATATAAAAATCCACTAGTGGTAGGATATACTTCAAGTAACCTTTTTTGTCTTTTATTGGTGTTATCAAATGTACCCATTTCCATGTACCCATTTTCATTTTGTTTAATTTTTTTTACATCAAACCCCGTTTTGGTTAATTTATCAACAATTTCGTTATGCTGATTATACATTTGGTAGTTAAATAAAAAAAATGAAATTAACCCTGAAAAAACGTATACTTTTATGGTGTTATTATTCCCAATAACTCTTGATACTGCCGGAGCAAAAAGTAATAACGTAATTAAGTTAACTATTATGTGGTCAGGATTTATATTATGTGAAAACATGAATGTGAATATCCGATATAGTTCAAATTTTTCAGTCCATACGGGGTAAGCGCCAAAAATGTAATTTAAATTATATGAAAAAACCCAATCAGTTATAATAAAAATAAAATATACTACAATATTAATCAATAATAATACTTTTATTGATTTTGGTAAATTTGAGATGTATGTTTTAATTCTGTTCATACTGTAAAGATATTAAACGAAATTAATATATCCAAATTTATTTTTAATTATTTTTTAAATTGTCAAGCATTTTAATTAATAAAATTGAAAAAATAAAATTTGGGACGTACAAGTTAACAAACCCCCATATAAAACAAAAAACCCACTTTTATGGGGTGGGTAATTATATTTAATAAATTATTTTTATATATGATAAATTATGAGTATTTTAGTACATAACAGGCGAAATGTTTCCAACACATGCCAGACATTTTGTTGTTAAATCCATTATTTTTTTAGCGCTACCCATAGGGTCAGAAAAATCAATACCAAGTTTTTCTTGTGCAAAAGGGATAACAGCTGATACGCAAGATTGAATATTTGTTTTATCTGTTGGGTTTTTTTGTAATTCAAGACACGGTCCCAATTTAGTTAACTCTTTATTAGATATATTTGTTGCTTTTGATAAACAATTTAATATGTCACCTTGGTTACTTTCTTTTATAATTCGTTTAACAAGTTTAGTTAAATCTGATTCAGTTAACCTTATAGTTTTTTTCATATTATATATTTATTATATAAATATAATAAACTTACAATTAATTATCAGATTCTAACATTCTTTGTTATCATATATCTCAATTAACTTATCATTAAACATTTCAATAAATTCAAATTTTACTTCATCATAATCAGAAATTTCATTATCCATCATACTCATATAAAAATTAAAAACTCGATAAATTTTATATTTAAACGTATCAAATGATTTTTCACCACAAGGATTGATAGTTGAAATGGCTTTTTTAAAAGAATGATTTACAATATCATGTCTTCGTAATAACCACCATTTATTATTTTGAGATTCAGTTATGATATATTTCATATTACTTTAATTTTGGAGAGGGACAATTATCTTCGTAATACTTTATTATTTTGTCTTGATATTTATTTCTAATATAATTAACCATATCAAGATATTCATGGGCCCATTCTTTTGAATTATCATAATTATCATCTATATTAGAATAATGATTATAATACATAGCACTAATTGAATTCTCCATAATTGTTTCAAATAAGCTTACCCCGTTTTTATATATAATACATATATCAATACCACTGTACGTCTCTATTCTATGTTCAATTTCATTGAATAAAGATTCAACTTCATAATCCAACATTTCCAGTCTTCTTTTTAAAAAATTAGATGGTTTTCTTTCTTCCCTTAATATTCTTCTTATAGTTTCTTGTAGGTTCATAATAATATCTATAAATACGAAGATATACAAAAAAACCCCACTCTTATTAGAAGTGGGGTTTTTAAAAATAGGTTTATTTGATTATTTTTGTTTTTCCTTACTTAAGTTCATAATTGGAATAGGTGTTCCCACAGGATAAGGAAATCCAATCTTAGCTGCAGTAATCGATGTCATCCCCGTTTTAACAGGAATAGCTTTACGTAACGGAACCGCCGCCTCATTAAGAGGACCATATACTCTAGCCAATATAATACCTGTCGATGTTGTATCAAAGATAATACCAGGCATTGCAAACATATTACTTTCACTCGTACTTGCAGAATCAGTGTTCACAATAAATGAACGATTTACAGGTGGCAATAATTCCCATGATTTAGTAGCAGGATTAAATTGAGGTATTGTAGTTGTCGAATCAAAATACCAAAAACAAGACCATACCGTTTTATCAGTTCCATCAGGAGTTTGAAAGTTTTCTCCCACATTGAACTTTCCATAAGTACCACTAATCCCTTCCATAGCCAAATTGGAAATAGATGGACCATTTAATACCGCACATATTGCGCATCCTTCATCATACTCAACACCTTGTACGACAATCTTTTTTCCCGTAGGAATGGCTCCCGATGCACCACAAAAGGCAAAAAGCCCTTGGTGAACCTTAACCACCGTGTCAGTTTTAATGTCTTCTACCGTTTCAGTTTTTGAATCGGTTTTTGTTTTTGTGTTACAACTAAATAACATAGCAGCTGTAACAATTGTTAAAATAACTTTTTTCATAAATAATTTTTTATTATAAATATATCAATTCAGAAAAAAGGGGCGGGGGGATTGACTACGACCGAAGGGAGTTCGGGTGGAAAAAATATTAATACACGCCAACCATTTTACAATTACGTCTCCCAATAACTAACACTAACTATCCTAACATTAAATTTATTACCAAACCATTGTTTTATCGCAATCTCACAATCATTAATTGACGCATCAAAATAATTCTCCATGTCAGCCCAAACATCCTTATGAACATCCAACTCGGTGGTGATTTTTGAATACAAAAATTTAAATGAACTTATGGTTATACCATTATTGTGGTAATCACCATTATTATCATAGTCGTCAATATAATCAAAATATTTAAATGGATCGGTTCTAATATTATAATGATTAGAAACCACCTTCTTACCATATAAAGTATCCAAACATATAACCATTCCCTTTATTTTGTGATTCATATATTATAAATACAAAGATAAACAAAAAACCCCCATTATAAAAGAGGGGGTTAATTTCATTTTAAAACTTTAAATAGTCACCAATTAATGAATCCAAGTCATTTTTTTCATCTTCATCCAAGTCTTCATCCATCATAATATCTTCCCTCATTCTTTCTAATTCCGTAATCGAATCTTCAATATTAGTCATCTCGGATTCAATTTGTCTATAATACATCTTATATAATTCAACTGGATGTCCGTCATATGGGGATTGTTCATTTATAACCTTCTTAACAATCCTGTTAAGATCTGATTCAGTTAATTTTTTAATATTTTTCATAGTATAATTTTATATATAAATATATCAATTCAGAAAAAAGGGGGCGGGGGGATTGACAACGACCGAAGGGAGTTTTCGGTGGGAAAGATAATTACTATAAAATCTTACTCCCCTTAGCATTGTTGTCCTTTCTCCATAATGGTTGAAGATTTGTATAATGACATAACTTAACATATTCCTCCTCAGTAGTTACAGAAGATAGGGGTATGATATGATCAATATCCCATTCACTCATGTTATCCCAACTCATACCATCATAGAACTTACTCTCAAAGTGTTTCTTTACATTCTCATAAGACTCTCCCAATATTATGTACGTTGAAGATGTCTTACCATATCCTCTCTTACGGAATGCACTACGGATATTCTTCCTCAATCTATCCTTGAATCCTATTAACTTATTCTCCTTCTCTTGTCGACGCTTTCTCTTAACCTCACTCTGACGATATTGTTTATCAAACTCGGGATCGTCAATACGTTGTCTCTCCCTTCTTTCTCTTCTTAATTTAGTCTCACAATTCTTACACTGATTCCTACCTTCCCTATAGTCAGATTCCTGTTTTAATACATTACATTTAATACACTCTTTTTCCATATAACAAATTTAACGGACATTTCCCAATATTCCAAAATTTTCCAAAAATTATTTTCCCATATATAAGATGGTTTTTAAATAAGGGGTTCGATTTATACAGAAATAAAAAACCCCCTCTCGTTGAAGAAGGGGTTAACTGTATGTTTTTTTATATTAAAAATAACTTATTATACGGCGAAGATCCGAAAGCAAATAGTCTGTTTCTTCCTCATCCAAATTTTCCTCTTTTTCAATATCATCATAAAGTCTTTCCAATG
>Ga0114978_10002446_pt1 | contig 15280 bp, 13 predicted proteins | sample S_140212_EF_Meta_FD_87027 | JGI IMG/M metagenome (GOLD analysis project Ga0114978, IMG submission 87027) | Freshwater microbial communities from Lake Simoncouche, Canada to study carbon cycling - S_140212_EF_MetaG | ecosystem: Environmental > Aquatic > Freshwater > Lake | place: Lake... | reverse complement strand
TCATCTATGCGAGCTTTTGGCACGCCAGGCGGTGCTACGAATGGGCGCAACATTATGAACTGGGATTCAAAAGCATGAAGGAGTTTTCTGTCTTTGTCATCTGTTACATATTCAACCAGTGCTGGAACTTCCTTATATTCTGGTAGACGGGCCGTACCGTTGCCAAACTGGAGCGTTGGATAGATGCCGCTGCCTGACTGTAACCAGTTGGGCTTTTGCGTTTTGATACCAATCAAGCTATAGATGACTCCATCCACTTCCTTGCGCTCAAGCGCGAGACGGTTAGCACCTGTGGTAGGATAACCACCGACAATCTTGAAATTGGTGCCAAGCATTCTGTTGACAAACAAAGCCATGTTGCCTGATGTGGCACCCTCAGCACCTACAACGAAGTCTGACCGAAACTTCGGTTCATTGGCCCATAGAATAACAGCATCCTTGCGCCCGTCTGCTACAGATCCAATCCAGTTGAAATGATTTGGATCAAACTGGACACCCTCACCGCCCAATAGTCCAACGAATGGAATCTCTTTATAGACAATGCCAATAACACTACCATCTCTCGGTGCGATATTGTACAGGTAGTTGGCTGCAACTAAGCTCGCAGCGCCTGGCATGGATTGAATAGTTATAGTAGGATTGTATGGTAAGTATTTACCGAGATGCCTGGATAGAATTCTGGCGTTGATATTATAGCTATCGTCATTGGATGGAGTGATTATTTTTAGCTCAGCCGCCGCAGCCGCAAGCGAGATGAAGCCAATAAAGAACATTGCGATCAAACGAATCATAGCACTATATAGACTAAATAGTCAAGAACATAAATAGCAGAACTAACTCGGAGTGATAAATGGCTATTCCAGCATCAAGACAGGAATTCAAAGACTATATCCTGCGCCGCCTCGGAGCGCCAGTTATTGATATCAATGTGGATGACGAGCAGGTCGAAGATCGTATCGACGACGCTATTGCAAAGTACCGCGATTACCACTATGATGGCACCGAACATGTTCTCTATAGGCATGTGGTTACTCCTACCGACATTACTAATCGCTATCTCACACTTCCGGAAAGCATCATTGGCGTTACCCGTATCTTTGATCTCGGCGATAGCTATAGCACGACCAGTATGTTCAATGTCCGCTATCAGCTTCATCTAAACGAGCTATTCAATATTACCAGCGTTTCTGTGGCACCATATGTTATGGCTATGCGCCACATCGAGACGCTGGAAGAAATCTTTGTCGGTAAAAAACCTATCCGTTTCAATCGCCACACTAATACCCTACACATTGACATGACATGGTCCACCGACGTACAGCCAGGATATAGTATTATCGTGGATGGATATGCAAGTTTGGATCCGAACACATATACGGATGTATGGAACGATTCATGGTTAAAACAGTACGCGACCGCGCTCGTGAAGCGCCAGTGGGGCGAGAATCTAAAGCTATATGAAGGCATGCAGCTTCCTGGTGGTATTACATTTAATGGACAGAAGATTTGGGAAGAAGCAAACGATATGATAACAACGATGGAAGCATCGCTGATTAATGACTATAGCTTGCCTGTTACGGATATGATCGGCTAAGAATGACAACAAACAAATACTTCCGACCATTCACATACGGGCGCCAGCAGGATCTTGCTGAGGATCTTATCGTGCAAGCGATTAAGATTTATGGTCTGGACGTAAAGTATTTGCCGCGCACACTTCAAAATGTGGATCCACTTCTTGGTGAAGATCCAACATCGACGTTTGACGACGCGATTGACATTGAGGTATATGTCAAGAATGTCCAGGGGTTTGAAGGTGAGGGTGATTTCCTATCCAAGTTTAATCTCCAGATCAATGACTCCATCACGTTTACGATGGCTCGTAAGCGTTGGAATCAAATCACAACCGAGAAACTCATAACAGAAGTTGGCTACAATTATCAGGTAGAAACTGCTGATACGAATGCTTGGGGCAATACCCAGTGTATCATGCTGGAAACTGGCAATGGCAACAACTATAGCATTACGACACCTCGTCCATTTGAAGGCGACTGGATCTATTTTCCACTGAATAAGAAGCTATACGAAATCAAGTTTGTTGAACACGAGGCTATCTTCTACCAGCACGGTAAACTATACACATACGATTTGAATTGCGAACTCGTGGATCGTATTGGCCCAGATGCTATTGCTACTGGCAACACTGATATTGACGCGATTGGTACACGTTATGACCAGAATATCCTCATCTATCAGACAATGCTGGAAGATGGCACATATCTGATGAACGAAGATGGCGGATTCATGTTGAATGAATATCGCATAGAGGTACAGACACTAACAGCCAATAATGAATACTTCACGCAGAAATCACTGGAGTTTATTGACTTCAGTGAACGCAATCCATTCTCAGAGGTTGATAGGTACTAATGTTCGGATCACAGTTTTACCACCAGTCACTGCGAAAATATGTTATCATGTTTGGTAACATGTTCAACGATATCGTGGTCAAGCAATATAATAAAGATGGCACCACTGCGTCAGCGGTTGCGGTGCCTATCGCATATGGTCCAAAAGAAAAGTTCTTGACTCGTACGGAACAAGATCCTAACTTGGATCAACAAATCTCAATTCAGTTACCTCGTCTTGCATTTGAAATGACCACACTCAACTATGATGGCACTCGTCGTCTTAATACTAAAGGCAAAAACATCATAGTCACATCAGATAATAACAAAGCTGATTACCAGCATATGCCAGTGCCATATGATATGACATTCAATCTCTATGCGTATGTGCGTAACGCAGACGATGGCGCACAGGTTCTAGAACAGATTGTGCCGTATTTTGGCCCTGAGTGGACTAACACCGTTAAGTTAATTCCTGGCATGAATATCAACATGGATATTCCTACCGTTCTCAATACGGTTTCAATTGAAGATACATATGATGGTAGCTTTGAGAACCGTCGTGCTATTATTTACACGCTTGATTTCACAGTTAAAGGATATTTCTACGGACCAGTTCGTCGTCAGGGTGTTATCAAACGCGCACAGGTGGATTTTGGTGTGGTTGCAAACTCTTCTGGAAAAATTACTCTCCAAGATATTGCTCGCACGGGTCGCAGTTCGCGTGTGGTAGTGACTCCTGGCCTTCTAGCAAACGGATCACCAACGACAAACAGCGCAGCGTCTATTCCATATTCGCAGATTTCGTCAAATTCAAATTACGGGTTTGCATCCAACACATTCTTCTTCACAGATGGATGGAAATACAACCCGAGAACAGGTAACGATGAGTGACAAAACTATATTTGAGAAAAGCATCGAAGAGGCATTAAATTTGCCAACAGAATCTCCTGCAATGGTTCAACCTGTGAAACACATCCAGGTTGATTCCGATCTGGATAGCGATTTTGCTACAGCAAGAAATAACCTACACCAGATTATTAACCAGGGTAGCGATGCTCTGGAAGAAGCTCTTATTGTAGCCAAAACATCCGAGCATCCTCGAGCGTTTGAAGTGGTAGGCCAGTTAATTAAAACACTGGTGGATGCTAATAAGGATCTTCTGGACATTCAAAAGAAACTAAAAGAGTTAAAGCGGGTTGACGAAAAAGATCCGACACCACAGACAATTAATAATTCGATTTTTGTTGGCAGCACATCCGAGTTGCAACAATTAATCAACGGGAGAAAGTGATGCTAAAAAAGATCCTACAGGACACAATCCGAAATCCAAATCTCGTTCTTCCTACGCCTAGTCAAAAAGTAAAACGTGAGCCAACAATTGAAGAACTTGTAGCCAAAGCCGCTGCTAATCCTAAGAAAAATAAAAAATGAGCAAGACGTATCTCGGCAATCCAAATCTTAAACGATATGGAGTGCCTATTCAGTATACCAAAGAGCAGGTTGAAGAGTATATAAAATGCGCGAAAGACGTTGAATATTTTGCCCGTAATTATGTCAAGATCGTCAACGTGGATTACGGCCTTATGCCGTTCAATATGTGGGACTTTCAAGCGAAGATGCTCCACACGTTTGCGGACAACCGCTTTTCTATCTGTAAACTCCCTCGTCAGGTCGGCAAGTCTACCACATCTATCGCATATATCCTCTGGCTCATTCTATTCACAGACCAACAGAATGTGGCTATTCTCGCGAACAAGGGCGCGCTTGCGCGTGACCTATTAGCCAAACTTCAGCTTGCATATGAATATCTTCCGATCTGGCTTCAGCAGGGCGTTGTCGTCTGGAACAAAGGCAACATTGAACTAGAGAATGGATCAAAGGTTCTCGCTGCTGCTACGTCATCCAGTGCTATCCGCGGTGGCTCATTCAACTTGATTTTCCTTGACGAGTTCGCGCACGTCCAGCGCAATCTAGCGGATGCGTTCTTTGCGTCTACTTATCCTACAATTTCATCTGGTAAGACGACTAAGATTATAATCGTTTCCACACCTCTCGGTATGAATCATTTCTACCGTATGTGGACAGATGCTATTGAAGGCAATAGTGAATATGCACCTGTTGAGATCCATTGGGCTGACGTGCCCGGCCGCGACGAAGAATGGAAGAAGCAGACGATTGCCAACACCAGTGAAGAACAGTTCCGTCAGGAATTTGAGTGCGAGTTCATCGGTTCATCCAGTACTCTTATTAACCCAGTAAAGCTCCGTGAACTGACGCACGTTCGCCCTCAAAAAGATAAGTTTGGGTTAGACTATTATGAGCTACCAAATCCAAACAAATCCTATATTATGGTCTTTGATGTGTCCGAAGGTGTCGGCGGCGACTACTCAGCCCTGTCCGTCTTTGATGTATCACAGGTGCCGTACCGACAGGTAGCCAAATATAGGGACAAAAACGTCTCGCCACTTCTGTTTCCAGATGTGGTTTATCGGTTTGCTCGCTGGTACAATAACGCATATGTCCTAGGTGAAACTAATAATATTGGTCAACAGGTGGTAAATTCGCTGTTCATGGATCTGGAATATGAGAATGTGATAGCGTCGTTCTCTAAGGGAAAAGCTATCAAAGTTGGTGGTGGATTCTCAGCTAAGTCGGCCTTCGGTGTGCGTACCACGAAACAGGTCAAGAAAATTGGCTGTTCAAACTTGAAGACGATTATTGAGAGTAATAAGCTTCTGATAACCGACTTTGATACAATCGAGGAACTGACGACATTCGTAGAGGATAAAGACACCTACAAAGCCGAAGAAGGTTGCCACGATGATTTGGCTATGACTCTGGTTCTTTTTGGGTGGCTCATAACGCAGACATATTTCAAAGACCTAATGAACAGTGACATTAGGCAAAATTTAGCTCGTGAAACTATGAAGGATGTGCATGACGACTTACTTCCGGTAGGATTTATAGACGATGGTAGACAAGAAATAGAGGCTATTGACGATCCAATACCAACTGGAATGGGTTTTGGCGACTTTCGGTTTGGGTAACAAAAGCCTCGTTTTTATAAATAAAAGAACAAGAATAAATCGAAGAATACCTTCGTCTATAGAGGAGATAAGTCTATGCCATTTCAAATCTCTCCCGGAGTTAACGTAAGTGAGATTGATCTTACTACGATTATTCCGGCAGTCAGCAGTACAACAGGAGCATTTGCGGGACACTTTTCTTGGGGTCCAATAGGCATTCGTGTTCTTACAGACTCGGAAAATACGCTTGTTGCTAATTTTACTAAGCCTGGTTCAAACACAGCGGTAGATTTCTTCACAGCAGCAAACTTTTTGTCTTATGGCAATGCATTGTATGTAACTCGCGTGGTTCGTGATGCAAACGCATCAACTCGCTCATCCGATACGTCTGTTGCTAGAAATGCACATGCTAACGCAAATAACAATACAAACGTCATCATCAAGAATGAAGAAGACTACGGGCTAAATTATTCTACCGGCGTTGCATCAACTGGTGGTTGGATTGCTAAGTATCCCGGTGTTATAGGCAACAACATCAGAGTTTCTATGTGTGGATCTGCAAACGCATACCAGTCAACACTTTCTGGTACAATTGCTTTTGCTAACGGTTCAACAACAGCAACAGCATCGGCTAACCAAGCTTTGGTGTTGACACCAGGCGATATTCTTCTTGCGGGCCCCGATAAAATTGAAGTGGTAGTATCCGGTCTTAACGCAGCTGGTAAAACCATCACACTAAAGAATGTTTATATCGGAAATGCTATTACACAGTCGTCAGTCGTTCGTCGTTGGGAATTCTTTAACAGAGTCAGCAATTCACCAGGAACATCCGCTGATGCTTCTCGCCACGGCGCAACTAACGATGAAATGCATATCGTTATAGCTGACGAGGATGGTGGTATTAGTGGATTTGCCAATACAGTTCTTGAAATTCATGAAGGCCTATCAAAAGCCATTGATGCTCGTAGTGAAAACGGCACAAACATCTACTATAAAGACTACATCAATCAGAATTCTAGATGGCTTTGGTGGTCTGGTCATCCTAATGGATTTAGAACTGGCTTTAAGATTGCAGCATCTATCAATTTTAACAATACTACAGGAAGTGCGGCTTCTCGTCCACAGAATGCGTCACTAGGTAAAGGTCGCGATGGTTCTCAGCCGCGCGAAGCAGATTATATTAATGGATATAATCTTTTCCGTAATGCCGAAGATGTTGATGTTTCGCTACTTATTTCTGGTGCATCCACTCAGACACGTGCCATTCACATCATCAATAACATTGTTGAATATCGTAAGGATTGCGTAGCTGTATTTTCACCACGTTATAGCGACTGCGTAAATAACAATAGCTATTCTGGTAAAGAACAGAACGACATTATTGCGTATCGTAACCTTCTTCCTTCAACTTCATATGCAATTATGGATTCTGGTTGGAAATACCAGTACGATAAGTATAATGACTTGTATCGCTACATTCCTTCGAATGGTGATACTGCTGGTCTTATGGTTCGTACGGACAATGATCGCGATCCTTGGTGGTCACCAGCTGGTTACAATCGTGGTGGCATCAAGAATGTTATCAAGATGTCCTACAATCCAGGCAAGGCCGATCGCGACCAGCTATACAAGAACGGTATCAATCCAATTGTGACATTCCCGGGTCAGGGTACAATCCTATTCGGTGACAAGACATTGCTTTCTAAGCCATCAGCTTTTGATCGCATCAATGTTCGTCGTCTATTCATTGTTCTTGAAAAGGCTATTGCAACCGCTGCTAAGTTCACACTGTTTGAATTCAACGACGCATTCACACGCGCACAGTTCAAGGCCATGGTAGAACCATTCCTTCGTGACGTTCAGGGTCGTCGTGGTATCACAGACTTCCGTGTAGTTTGCGACGAAACAAACAACACAGGCGAAGTTATCGACCGTAACGAGTTCATTGGTGATATCTACATTAAGCCAGCTCGTTCAATTAACTTTATCCAGCTTAACTTCGTGGCTGTACGCACAGGCGTAGATTTCACTGAAGTGGTAGGAAAGTTCTAATTTTGGCGAATAAATAAAGAGAAAAGGTAGGGAGACAAATAATATGCCCTTTAATGTAACAACTTTCGCTTCTCTAGGACTTCCATACGGTGGCGCAAGGGCATCTCTTTTTGAGGTGTTCTTGACACTCCCAGCTGGACTAGCAAATCCTACAGCAGAAGCACAGTTTCGATTCGTCTGTAAAGCCTCGTCGATTCCACAATCAACAGTAGGGCAAATTGAAGTGCCCTACTTCGGTCGCAAGGTCAAGATGGCTGGTAACAGAACATTTGACAATTGGACCGTAACTATTATGAATGACGAAGATTTCTCAATCCGTCATGCGTTTGAAGATTGGTCAGCAGCAATTAACAGCCACGAAAATAACCTTCGTGACCCCGGTCTTATTTTTGAGTCTGGTCAAGCAGCATATCGCTCACGCGCTACTGTTCGCCACTACGCAAAGACAGGTGTATATGGTTCTGGTACAGCGGCTGGTGATGCGGCTATTCCTACACGCATATACACTTTTAACAACATCTTCCCTCTAAACATTTCAAACATTGATCTAAACTGGGAAACAACAGACGCGATTGAAGAATTTACCGTGGAGTTCGCATACGATTATTGGTCAGTTGAAGCCGACCTACTCGGCAACTTGATTGACAATTAAGATCGCTTTAGTTTTCCTATATAATTGATTAGACCTTGAAGGAAAATAAATGGCGATTGAACTTTTTGGATTCCGTATTGGAAAGGTGGACGATACATCTGAGGTCAGACAGGCCGAACAGATACCATCGTTTGCCCCTCCACCAAATACCGATGGCGCAATTGAAGTTGCGCCAGGCGGTGCTTACGGCACTTACGTCGATTTCGAAGGTACTGCAAAAAGCGAAGCGGATCTAGTAACCCGCTATCGCGAAATGGCGTTGTATCCGGAAGTAGAAGCAGCCATTGATGATATCGTAAATGAAGCAATCATTACAGATGATAATGCTGAACCCGTATCGCTGGATATGGATGATCTAAAACAACCAGCATCAATTAAAAAGAAAATCGAAGAAGAATTTAAAAATGTCCTTGAGCTATTGGATTTTTCCAATTTAGCTTATGACATTTTTCGTCGTTGGTACGTTGATGGCCGTATGTTCTATCATATCATGGTTGATATCAAGAACCCTCGCGCAGGTATCCAAGAGCTTCGCTATATTGACCCAAGACGCATTCGCAAAGTCCGTCAGCCAATCAAACGCACACCAATCGTTGGTACCAATGCGAAGCTTATCGTACCACCATATGAAGAATACTTCCTTTATAACGTAACAGGCCTTCAGTCTGGTACAGCCACACAGGGCGTAAAGATTGCTAAGGATTCTATCTGCTACACACACAGTAGCATCATGGATCATCGTAATCGTATGGTTCTTTCCCATCTTCATAAGGCAATCAAGCCACTCAATCAGTTGCGTATGTTGGAAGATGCGGTAGTTATCTATCGTCTCGCTCGCGCACCTGAGCGTCGTATTTTCTACATTGACGTTGGTAACTTGCCTAAAGCAAAAGCCGAGCAGTATGTCCGTGATATGATGGTTCGTCATAAGAACCGTCTTGTCTATAATGCTGAAACTGGTGATGTTCAAGATACTCGTAAGTTCATGACGATGTTGGAAGATTATTGGCTTCCACGTCGTGAAGGTGGTCGTGGTACTGAAATCACTACACTCCCAGGTGGTGAAAACCTTGGGCAGATGGATGACGTTGAGTATTTCAAAAAGAAACTATACAAGGCCCTATCCGTTCCTGTGTCTCGTCTTGAGCCAGAAGGCACATTCTCTATGGGTCGTCAGGGAGAAATCTCACGCGACGAAATTAAGTTTGCAAAATTCATTGACCGTCTGCGCCATAGATTTGCACATCTGTTTGACCATCTTTTAGAAATCCAGCTTGTTCTCAAGGGTGTAATGACCCGTGAAGAGTGGAAGGACATGAAGAATGATATCCGCTATGATTTCCAGCGCGATAACTATTATTCAGAAATGAAGGAACAGGAAGTTCTTAACCAACGTCTTGCAACTCTACAGGTTGTGGATCAGTATGTTGGTAAGTATTATTCGGTTGAATGGATTCGTAAGCATGTTCTTCGTCAGACTGAGGAAGAAATTGAGGAAATGGATAAGCAGATTGCATCTGAGCCAGATCCAATGGGCAATGAATTAGAGATGCAGAAGCAAGACCACGAACAAGAAATGCAGAAAACTCAGCAACAGATGGACATGAAGGACATGGAAATCAAAGGCAAAGAGTTGGATGCTAAAGCGGCTGCATTAGGTGCTAAGAATAAACCATCTGATAAAGCAAAGGCCGTTGCAAAACCTGCTGCGGCTGCTGCACCTAAGACACAGAAAGTAGAGATCAAAGTCTCTGGAGATACTAAGAAGAAAGCTTCGGTAAAGAAGGAAGAGTACGAACCATTTGTGCCGAAACCTCTTAGCGAAGAAGATAAACGCCTTATTGAGAATATGACTCGCGCAATTGAAAAGGTGTCTAAAGAAGATATAGAGGACATGGAAGAGATCAAGGATGCACTGTAGAGATGAAGGGACTAGAACAAGCTCAACTCCTTTCAATAGCTTCTAAGTTTGCTAAAGCGGAAACCGACGAGTTGCGCCGCCGCTTTGTTGCGGAAAATTCCAACACCGAATTAGAGAAAGCAAAGATCCTATCTGTCGCTTCAAAATTTGCGAAATCAGAAGCCAATCAAGTTAGAGAAGAACTTATCCAACATATAGAAGATAAGTTCCACAGAGAATATTTTGTCCCAGGATTACAAGGGCAGCAGGGTATACAAGGAGAAATTGGTCCAACAGGCCCTCGCGGGTTTCGTGGTGACCAAGGAGAACGTGGTGAAACTGGTCCTGAAGGAATACAGGGTCCTATTGGAGAACGCGGAGAACGCGGAGAAAAGGGAGAGCATGGCGAAAAGGGCGAAGAAGGCAACCGCGGCGAACAAGGAATTACAGGTATTCCTGGAGAGCGAGGAGAACGTGGAGAACGTGGAGAACGAGGCGAGCGCGGAGAACCAGGAGTTGCTGGTCAACGTGGAGAGCGTGGAGAGCAAGGACTCCCAGGTGTTGCTGGTGAACGCGGAGAACGAGGTGCCGACGGAGCTAGAGGTGCTGATGGAAGTCCCGGCAGTCCAGGCCGCGCCGGTGAGAGGGGCACTCAAGGGCTACCTGGCAAAGACGGCGCCCAGGGGTTAACGGGTGAAGCTGGGCCTATAGGACCAGTTGGACCTGCTCCTGACATAGCCCCACTAAAAAGACAAGTAGAAGTATTCTTGACGGCTGCGGAAAATCGCTTATCAAGAATCGCATATTCAGCAACGATGGGAATATCACGCTCACCTGGTTCTGGTGAAGTTAATCTACACAAGTTGGATGACGTTGACTACGCAAGCTTGAAAACAGCTACCGAAGGCCAAGCCCTTGTCTATAACGCAGCAACTCGTAAGTGGCAAGCAGGAACAGTAGCATCTGGTGCAGCAAATAACATAGCAACTGTATCAACGACAACACTTGGTGAACTAAGAGAAAACGATTTGATTGTCGTCAATGTCACAGGCGGTGTTGTCACATCAAACACAGTTGGTATTTTAACGACGGCATTGAATAATGCGTTGGCGCAAATATCAGCACTAGAGGCTCGTATAGTAGCGTTGGGTGGATAATGGCCATCACAACTGCAAACTCTTCCATAAAATTCAAAGATGTGAGAACCAAGATCAATGAGGTCATTGGTAAAGTAAACACGCTTGGGAACACGTTTATAACCAGCACAGTGACTAATATCACTGCCGGTGATTCGTTGTCTGTTGTGTTGACTGCAAACAATCAGTTTCCTGGTGGTGTATTCACGATTCAAAAGCTAGGCGCAGAAGCATCTTCTTTCACAAACACATGGGCATCTGGCGGTTCTACCAAGAATCAATATACCGACTATGCTAATGGTACAGTGAACACACAGAATATCGTATTTACTATTAGCTTGACAAATTCTACGTTTAACATACAGGACGGAGACTATATCAACATCGCTGGTGTTACGAATCTAAGCGGAACATTCCTAAGAAACACTCTTGGTCTTTCTGGAACAGGCGGAACATACACACTATCGTCTACACACTTTTCATCCGCAATTCAGATAAGAAGCTCAACGGCCATAACATATAGCTTGACGACCAATCGTTCGGTAAGAACTGGATCTGGCACAACTCTATCCGGCACTGCACCTACTGTTTTCAATGTGTCATCTATCACAGCAAATTGGGCAACAAATCCAGTTAAGTTTTGGCTTACGAGTCAAGCATTCAACTGGTCTTTGGCTGTAACAGGAACAACCGTTGCTGGTACTACATCATACACTGGTGGTGGAACTGCGACATTAACTTCTTCTGGTGCAACAGCTGGTTCCAGCGCAGCAATAGACAGCACGTTGAGTTATACGCTATCAACTCAAAACTATAGCGGAACTGGTCTCAATGGTGCTGGTACCGCAACATCGGCAAATAGAACTGTCACACGCGCACCCGCGAGCGTGTATTATCCACTGTTCTGGAAAACTACGCAATCAAGTTCTAATCCAACATTCACTACAAGTGATAGTCATAATAACTCAGCATTTGCTACAGGGCAAACTGTGGTGACTACTGCTACTCCTGCTGATTACACATGGATTGCTACTCCAACATCTGCTGCGCGCACATTTAAATATATCTTCTTGGGAAGCGACGTTGTGCTTACGCCAGCTGTTACTTACACCAACCAAACGATTTCTGGTTCTACTTACAATGTTTACGGTTTTGGTAATTTCTCTGCTGCAACAACAATATATGTGGTAACATAAGAAATGGCTGTACTTTCGTTTCCAACACCAACAGTATTTCGTAATTTAGATACGCCAACAGCTAACACTGACGCGACTACGAAACTGTATGTTGATCAGAGAATTGCTAATGTTGCAACAGGTATTATAGTCAGTGAAATTGATGGCGCAAATACTATCACCAATTCTTTCACTGGTATATCGGCGATTCGTTTCGATAAGGATACTGGATTTTCTGTTGCTGGTTGGGGAACTGGTACAGTCAAGGTAAGTCTAGGAAGCTCGTTCAAGACATGGAATGTCTACGGACAACCTTCTCTTGTAGCAGTAGGTGAAGATACAGTTAGATTTGTTAGTGGTAATGGAATCATTATTAGGACCAGTAACGCAGCTGGTAATAAGACGATAACATTTAGTGCGAACAACACCGCGATTCGTTTATATGTCGCTAATCAAATTGCACAGATTGTTAACTCAGCTCCTGAAGTATTGAATACGCTACGCGAGCTCTCGATGGCGATGGGTAACAACGCTACCTTCGCTGTAAATGTATACAATTCGCTAGCAACTAAGATATCTAACAACGTAACCACAACGATAGCTGTTCGAGACATTATTCCAGCTGCGAATAACACATATTCGTTAGGTTCACCGAAAAGACGATTCAAAAGCCTATATGTGGCTTCGAATACAATATATATTGGCAGAATATCACTTGGTGTTTCCAGCAATGGAGTTTTCCAAGTCACTCAAGCTAACAATCTAACACAAACAATTGTTACTTCTTCGAGCACTACAGGAAAAACAAATCTATCAGAGTTGGTTCTGCAAACTGTCTTAGGAACAAAGTATGGTGGAACAGGCTTATCTTCATTCACTAAGAATGGTGTGATGTTTGGGGCTAATAGTTCAGTGATTGGATTTATAACAGGAGCAAGCGGTGCTGTGATGCAAATCACTTCGAACGGAACTCCTGCATTCACAGATTTAGACGGAGGTTCTTTTTAAGGGTAAGCCATGGAAACAGATAAAGAATCAGAAACCATCAATCTCTATATTGAGCAACAACAAAACAAGATTGGCAATCTCATGTCAACGATAGTTTTGCTTGAGACCAAGGTTGCTTATCTTGAAAATGAAATGGGTAAGATCAGTGTAAAACATACAGATGCAGTTGCTGACGTGATCGCGCAAACTCGTTTAGAGATAGAAAAACTAAAAGATATAAATAGACACTATAAAGATGAATTAATGATGATGAGCCCACGTCCTATCATAAGCAAGAAACAAGGGTCTACGGGTACGGCTAAAAAAACTACTAAGATCACTACTGGCTTTGATATTAAAGGTGAATACGAATCAAAAAAGGGAAAACGAAAAGGTATTATACATTCAGGAGATGTGGTAAGTGTTAAACATAATAATGATCTTGTAGGTAAAATTCTTGAGAATGTTAAAGCTCCCGTTAGAAAAAGTATCAGACCTTCCGATTCTAAATCCGACAGAGTTCGTATATCGCCTATATTAGAAAAAGAGGAACCCGTCGTTGTAACCCGAGTCAGAACCGGCTTGTCAAAAGGTTCAGAGCTAAAAAGGAATTAAGAAATGGCTTCAATTATCAAAATCAAACGCAGTAGTACACCTAGCTCAGTTCCAGGTAGTCTATATGCAGGCGAACTAGCGGTTAACTTAGTAGATAAGAAACTCTATACATCGAATGGTTCTGCTGTATTCGAAATCGGTGGTTCTGCTTCGTTCAACATTGGCGCATATATTACGGTAGCTAATGCTAACGCTAAGTTTGCTACGAAAGCTTATGCAGCTTCCAATGCAACATTCCAGTCTGCTCTTGCGAATACCAATTCGTATATCGCAACGAAAGTAAACACAACTACTTTCAATAGCGCACTTGCGAATACCAATTCATATATCAAGTCACAGCTTGCTAACACAAATGCCTACATCGCAACTAAGGTAAGTAATACTACCTTCAAGCTTGCCTTAGCTAATACTAACAGCTACATTGCGACTAGAGTAAGCTCTACCACTTTCAACTCTGCTCTTGCGAATACCAATTCGTATATCGCAACTAAGCTCAACACAACTACACATAACACTGACCTTGCGAATACCAATTCGTATATTGCAGCGAATGCGTTAATTGAGCGTCAGCATCTTGCGAATACCAACAGCTATATTGCGACTAAAGTATCAACAACCACTTTCAACAGTGCGCTTGCAAATACCAATGCATATATTTCTACGCAAGGTCAGCGTATCACGCTTGTTAATACAAATCTAACAGGCACAAACACTGCGCTTCGTTTATTGATTGCTGATAGACTTCAGATGTCTAATGCGGCTTTGACGTATCAGACAAAGAGTCAAGCCAAACTTGATCTTGCAAATACCAATTCGTACATTGCAACTAAGGTCAATTCGACTACCTTCAATTCGGCTCTTGCTAATACCAACAGCTATATTGACACTAAGGTAAGCACAACCACATTCAATACGGTATTGGCTAACACCAACTCATATATTGCAACAAAGGCTAGTGCTTCTAACCCAACTACATCTGGCATTTTAGCGCATACAGGACGTGCTACTATCAGCACAAACCTTGTTGTTTCTGGTAATACTAGCGTCACTGGTCTTAAGGCTAACAACTCGCTTGGATCAACTGGTTATATCCTTCGTACAAATGGTACGACCGCTTACTGGGATGCAATGCCCGCGCAAGCTCAGTATCTGCAAGTAGCGAATGCTGTTGCCACTTATGCAACTAAGTCTAATCCAACTACTTCTGGTCTGTTAGCTCACACAGGCCGTATGACAATCAGCACCAATCTTGCTGTTTCTGGTAATACTCGTATTACTGGTTCTGCAATCATTGATGGTGACTTGACGGTTGAAGGTGCAGTTACT
>Ga0114978_10002445_pt1 | contig 15280 bp, 14 predicted proteins | sample S_140212_EF_Meta_FD_87027 | JGI IMG/M metagenome (GOLD analysis project Ga0114978, IMG submission 87027) | Freshwater microbial communities from Lake Simoncouche, Canada to study carbon cycling - S_140212_EF_MetaG | ecosystem: Environmental > Aquatic > Freshwater > Lake | place: Lake... | reverse complement strand
TTCCCCCGCCGCCCCTGCATTGCCTGATCGCCTGTCGGCCGACGCGCGCAGCCCCTTTCACATCGCCGCCGTGTTCGAGCGCGATGTGGGCATCAAGTTCAACGACAAAGACCGCCATGACGTCGAAGAATATTGCATCAGCGAAGGCTGGGTCAAAGTCCCTGCCGGCAAAGCGCTAGACCGCAAGGGACACCCCTTGCTGATTAAATTAAAAGGCCGGGTTGAGGCGTTTTACCGCTAAAAGCGCTGGCCCCGTTTGTTTTATTTAGCGGGGCGTCAAACCTGACGCGCTGAGTTTGTCCTGGGTTTTTAAATCAAAGTCCGTGGCGTCATGGCGCTCATGCAGCTGGTCGGACAGTGGGCCGTTGACACGGTTCACCTTGCGGCCGCGCTGCACCGTAGGTCGCGCCAAAATCTCTTGCGCCCAACGGCGCAGGTTTTTGTAGCTCTCAACCTGCAAAAATTCACCCGCGCCATAGGCCTCGCCCAGCACCAGGTTGCCATACCAGGGCCACACCGCGATGTCGGCGATGGTGTATTCATTACCACCCACATACGGGTGCTCGGCCAGTTCGCGGTCCAGCAAGTCCATCTGGCGCTTCACCTCCATCGTGAAACGGTTGATGGGGTACTCAAATTTCTCGGGCGCATAGGCATAAAAATGCCCAAACCCGCCGCCCAAATAAGGCGCAGAGCCTTGCAGCCAAAAGAGCCAGTTCATGACCTCTGTGCGCGCGGCTTGTTGCTTGGGCAAAAAGTGCCCAAACTTCTCGGCCAGATAAAGCAGGATGGCACCGCTTTCAAATACGCGGCTGCCGGTCTGTGTATCCAGCAGCGCAGGAATTTTTGAGTTGGGGTTGACCTCCACAAACCCAGTGGAGAACTGCGTGCCCTCGCCAATGCGGATCAGGTGGGCGTCATATTCGGCCCCTGTTTCGCCCAGCGCCAACAACTCTTCAAGAAGGATGGTGACCTTTTGGCCATTGGGTGTGCCTTGCGAATAAAGCTGCAAAGGGTGACGGCCGCGCGGCAAGGTTGCCTCAAACGTGGCCCCAGCCACCGGGCGGTTAGTCTTGGCCCAGGTGCCGCCGTTTTCAGCGTCAAAGGTCCAGACTTTGGGAGGAACGTAGGTGTTTGCTTCTGACATTTACTTGGGTGCTTTCATTGAACTTTGGGCAAGTGGGTGTCGCCCTTTGGCGCCACCAAAAATTCTCCAATACCCCAGATTTTGCCCGCTTTCGTCACGTTTAGTCATTGCAATTGCTTTCCCCCGTTGCTGCAACCCCGCAACCACAAGCCAGAAATTTCTGTCGAGTGCTCGTATCCGGTCATGCCCTTCGTAAATCCCACTCCATCATCCGACCACCCCGAAAGCTCCAAAGCGATCATCCGCATGCGATTGATTTTTTAAATCTGGTGGCAATGGTTTTCTAGTAAGCAGTCGTTGGCGAGCTTGCTTCGCAAGTTAAGAGTTATTGTTCACTAAAGACCTGTAAGAGTCGCTTGTGACAGTCTGTTTTCGGCTGTCCAGAATGCCTTTTGTCAAAACGATCCAGTCAATTCTTGACCTCGCCTAACTAAGGCCAAGCCAACCAAAGATTTCACGCTCTGTAAATTAGTTTAAACCTAACGCATCCATCAAGGGTTAACCATTAGTGTTAAAAATATACGTTCAGCATAAACTAATACCAAGAGCAAATGAGTGCGGGCATTACTAAGTGGAGAAATCGATGAAATCTGTAGATACAAATGACTATGACGTGCTGGTAGTTGGAACCGGCGCTTCAGGTATGTCGGCGGCAATTACTGCGGCCAAGCAAGGATTGAAAGTGCTTGTAGTCGAAAAAGCACCTGTTTACGGTGGAACCACTGCTCGATCAGGCGGCTGGCTGTGGGTGCCTGGTACAAAGTTAGCCACCGAGCAAGGTATTCACGAACCATCGGGCGCAGCACGCGCCTATTTGCAACACGAAGCGGGTTCACATTTCGATTCATCTAGGGTTGACGCATTTCTTGAAAATGGTCCAAAAGCAATAGACTTCTTCACAAGCAATACGTGCGTGCAATTCGATATGCCGCCGATCTTTCCTGACTATCACGCTGAAGCTCCAGGCGGATTACCTGGTGGTCGGTCTATGGTCACCCGACCCTTTGATGCGCGAGAGCTTGGCGACAGGATTGCACTGCTGGCACCGCCCGTGCCCGAATTGACTGTATTTGGAATGATGCTGGGCTCTGGCAAGGAGCTATGGCATTTTCTGAGAGCGTTTAAATCGTTTGAGTCCTTCTTCTATGTTGCCAAGCGGTTTAGTAGCCATCTGCTGGACGTCATGCGTTATGGCCGTGGAATGACTCTGACCAATGGCAACGCACTGGCTGGCCGTTTGGCCAAGGCTGGTATGGATCTGGATATTCCAGTCTGGTTGTCCTCGCCGGTAAAGCGTCTTATTGTTGAGGGTGACGCTGTCGTAGGCGCCATAGTAGCGCGCGAAGGCGTAAATATTGAGGTACGTATCAAGCGTGGTGTCGTGCTTGCGGCAGGTGGCTTCCCACACGATGTAGAGCGTCGCAAGCAACTTTTTCCACATGCTCCGACAGGACGCGAGCACTTCACCCCGTCACCAGAGCTCAATACAGGGGATGGTCTACGCCTAGGTGAGTCAGTTGGAGGATGCGTAGATCCAACAATACCTAATGCGGCGGCATGGTGCCCAACATCAGTGTTAATCCGTAAGGACGGTACAACGGGCGTAATGCCGCATTTCATCGATCGTGCAAAGCCAGGGGTCATCGCAGTGACAACTGATGGGAAACGGTTCACCAATGAAGCATTTTCATATCATGATTTTGTCCAGGAGCTGGTTAAAACTTGTAATGAAAAAGGCTTAAAAGAGTACACGTGTTGGGTAATTTGTGATCATAAACACCTGCGTGAGTATGGACTCGGCAGTGTCGCTAAATTCCCATTACCAATAGGCAAACACCTGAGTTCGGGCTACCTCAAAAGTGGATCGTCGCTGGCTGAGCTGGCTCAGGTTATTGGTGTGTCTTCTTCTCATCTGACCCAGCAAGTAGAAATTTTCAATCGAGACTCAACGGTTGGAATTGATACTCAGTTTGGAAAAGGGAGCACAGCTTACAACCGCTATCAAGGGGACTCGCTCGTCAAACCAAATCCTTGCATGGCTCCGATATCAACCGGTCCTTTCTACGCGGTAAAAATTGTAGTTGGTGAAATTGGTACTTTTGCAGGTTTAGCTACAGATTCATCATGCCGGGTGATTAACAAAGATAGTCAGGTGGTTAAAGGCCTATACGCAATTGGTAATGACGCGGCCAGCATCATGGGCGGGAATTATCCAGGTGCAGGTATCACCTTGGGTCCTTGCGTGACCTTTGGCTATGTCGCAGGTATGGAACTATCTCGCGCACCAGAACTAGAGATTTCAAACAGCGTACCAATTGCCAAACAGGCTGGATGAAACGTAACAAAAAAACACATCATGAAAATCACAGAAAAAATGGCCCCGCAGGTTCTGTCTGGGCGGCTGGCTTTAGTAACCGGGGCCGGCCAAGGGAATGGCCGGGCGATCGCGAGAGGTCTTGCCAAGTCAGGTGCAAAAGTCATAGTGACCGATCTAAATCCTAAAACAGCAAATAGTGTGGCGGAGGAAATTAGACAAGCGGGTGGTGTGGCATGGGGGTATGCCCTTGATGTAACCTCAGCCCAAGCGTGCCAAACCCTAGCTGCAGAAGTTCACGCGGTTGTTGGGCAAGTGGATCTGCTTGTCAATAATGCGGGCATCATCATTCGGGAAGGGTTAGACAGTTCAAATGTTACGGCTAATCTTGAACGTACGTTGGATGTGAATGTGATGGGCACATTCAACCCAACACATGCTTGGTTGCCGGCGCTTCGCGCAACTAAGGGCTGCATTGTTAATGTTGCATCGATCGCATCAAGCGCAGGTTTGGCTGGCATCGTAGGTTATTCCCCTTCAAAGGGCGCTGTGAAACTAATGACGCAGGCAATGGCTGTTGAGTTGGCAAAAGATGGTGTTCGAGTCAACGCAATTGCGCCTGGTGTTATTGCAACTCCAATGACGGAAAGTACACGCGATTCACCTGAAAAGCTTGAAAAATTCATGATGCGTACACCAATGGCGCGCGTTGCCCAGCCAGAAGAGCTCGTTGGTCCGGTCGTATTTTTGGCTTCAGATATGGCTAGTTACGTCACAGGGGTGACCCTTGCAGTAGATGGTGGGTTCCTGGCTGGTTGAACTCACATAAAAATTTCACTGTTCGCACAGCGAAATTCCCGAGCATATTGCTCAATAAACTTAGGAGACAAAATGAAAATCAAATCAATATTTAAGAAAACTGTTTTAGTCGCTGGTATGGTCGCTGCGGCCCTGGTACAGGCTCAAGACATAAAGCTCGGCTTCAATGGTGACTTGTCAGCATCACCTTCCGCGCAAAGTGGCAAGGCTGGTGTAATCGGAATCCAAGCCGCCATCGACGATATCAACTCAGCTGGCGGCGTGCTGGGACGCAAGCTTATTCTTGTCATCCGCGATGACCAGTCTCAGCCGCCAAAGTCAATACAAAACATGAGCGATCTTGTTGACAATGAGAAAGTCGCTGCTGTATTTGGACCAACTAATTCCGGTAATGCTCTGGCATGGCGCCACATCCCCAATCAAAAGAAGGTTGTGTCCATGGGCATGATCGGGTCAGGAACTGATATCACCAAACCGATGAGCCCAGGTGCAGATAATTACATGTTCCGTGTATCTATGGTGGACCGAGAGCAGGTCGCTGGACTTGTCGCCTACGCAAAGAAGAGTGGCACAACAAAAATTGGACTGATGGGTGAAACCACTGGCTATGGGCAAGGTGGTCTTAAGGACTTGGAGGAGATTGCAAAGATGCACGGGATGACTCCACTTGCAACCGAAAAGTTCGCTGTCAGTGACACAGATATGACATCGCAGCTTAATAAAATGAAGGCAGCTGGTGTAGATACTGTTTTGGTTTGGGCTCAAGGCACCCCTACGGGGCAACTGCTGCGTAGCATGGAGAAACTTAACTACTTCCCTACCTTTCTAACGTCATGGGCCGCAGACAACATCACTTTCTTTGATGCCGCTGGAAAAGGGCTGGCGGGTAAGCCAATTTTTATGCGGACAATGGTTGCGCCCTCTACCCCGGCTCAGCAAAAACTATATGACCGAACAGCGGCCAAGCTTGCGGCACCTAGTGCATTTCCCTTTGTTATTCATGGCTACGATGCAACTCTTCTCATTGCTGCTGCTATCAGACAAGCTGGTGGTACAGATGGTGTGAAGATGCGTGAAGCGTTAGAAAACCTCAGCGCCCCAGTTCAAGGCGTCATGAAGATGTATGACAAACCGTTTTCTAAAACGAATCATGAAGGACTCACTGCAGATGATTTGGCATTCGTCAAATGGAATGATGACAAGCTGACACAACACAGCGATGCCATTGTGAAATCTTTGGCTAAAGCTGACTTCAAACGCTGATTTAATTAAAACAGGAAGCTTGCGGGGTATTACTCCGCAAGCCCTCGACTAGGAATCGTGATGGATATTGCAATCTTGCAGGCTCTGCTGAGCGGCTTGGCCGTGGGCAGCTCTTATGCACTGGTGGCCTTGGGCTTCAGTGTGACATTCACAACGACAAAGACTTTGAATTTCTCACATGGTGAGTTCGTTTCAGCGGGCGCTTTTATCGGCATGAGCGTTTTGTTTTTGGCGGTGGGCAAGCCACTGACCTCCACCTCCTTCGGTGGTGTACAACCTGATGCAATGATTCAATTGCTGGCTCTTCTCGCTGCGTTAGTCGTAATGGGTGTACTCGGTTGGCTGTTATTTGTTCTTGGTGTGAGGCCATTTGCAAGTCGTCCCGGCATGGCGTGGGTGATGAGTACCCTTGGGTTCGGCGTCATCCTTCAAAGCATTGGCCTTGCTATTTGGGGGCCTAAGCCTGTGGTAGTGCCAAGCCCAGTGGGCGACGATGTGATACGAATGTTTGGGATCGGAGTTCGGCCGCAAGAATTGCTAATGTTGGCGGTATCTTTAGTCGTGATGGTGATATTCGACCACGTCATGCGTAAAACGATGGTTGGTAAAGCCATGCGTGCAGTTGCACAGAACCCCAGCGTAGCAAGTCTGATGGGCGTGAATGTTAATTTAATGATGATTGGGGCTTTTGTTGTCAGCTCGGCTCTGGCGGGTCTATCTGGGTTTATGTTGGCCCCGATTGCACAGGCATCGCTTTTCATGGGGCTTGCCGTTGGCCTAAAAGGATTTTCTGCAGCAATGATTGGCGGCCTTAATAACGCACGTGGTTGCGTGATTGGTGGTTTCCTTCTCGGTGTTCTGGAGTCTTTCGTTAATCTTTGGTCTGCGCAATGGCGAGAGGTAGCAATTTTCGCACTTGTAATTTTGGTCTTGGCAATTCGTCCGAATGGTTTATTCGGAAGCAACATGGTGGAGAAGGTATGAAGGGGCTCAAACATCTTGGCTGTGTGGTCGGCCTATCTGTGGTGTTATGTGCATTAGTGGGTTCTATTAATAATGACTATTACCTTCGCATCGGCTTCATGATGAGTGTGTATTACATGTGCGCGGTAGGTATGAATGTACTGGTTGGATATGCCGGGCAAAAATCCCTCGGGCAGGCCGGGTTGTTCGCTGCTGGAGCCTATGCGGTGGCGTTGCTCACGACCAAAACTGAGATCAGCCCATGGCTAGCGCTGGTACTTGCCGCTTTAATATCAGGTGTTTGTGGCGTGCTGATCGCCTTGCCATCACTACGTGTCAAGGGCCCTTATCTTGCCATGGTCACACTGGCCTTTGGCATTGTTGTCGAAAAATTGGTCTCGGAATGGACGGACGTTTTTGGTGGTGCCCAAGGCTTGTTTGGTATCCGTCCATTAACCTGGAATGACGCACCTTTTTCGACACAGCAATGGGTTTGGTTTTCGATTGGTCTCTCAGCAGTCATCCATTTGCTGTTGCGGAATTTAGTACTGGGTCGATTTGGTCGGGCATGGCTTTCGTTGCAGGCAGATGAGATCGCATCGGCCTCGATAGGTGTTAGGGTCTATCAAAGCAAGGTGACGGCTTTTGTGGTGGCAGCTGTGACATGTGGCATCGCTGGGGCCCTAGTAGCTCAGCAGAATCAATATATAAATTCTGACTTTATAAACTTCCACCTGTCTATTTTTATTCTTTTAATAGTCCTTTTCGGTGGCGTTGGAAATGTATATGGTCCTTTTGTTGGGGCTGTATTGTTGACGTTGATTGATGCTGCGCTGTCTAGCTGGCCATCTGTGCAGCACTTCGTCTACGGCGCACTATTGTTGTTTGCGCTATTCGTTATGCCAGGTGGCGTCATGGGAACACTTACTCAATTATGGAGCCGTCAACGTGCTCCAGTTGGCGAACGCATCCCTTGCTCTGAAGAGATAAAGCTGCAGTTTTCCAGCGAAGGTTCCGACGACCTTCTGGATGTGCAATCTGTCTCGAAGTCTTACGGTGGAGTAAAGCCTGCGCGTGATGTTTCGTTCCGACTGAAGCGGGGACATATCCATGCCTTGATTGGCCCGAATGGCGCTGGAAAGAGCACCATGATCAATATGCTGACTGGCATTGTTAGGCCAGACAAAGGGCTCATTAAGTTTGTCGGCCAAGATGTGGTCGGGCGCCAAGCGCAGGCCATCTGCATTTTAGGTATGGGCCGAACCTTCCAGAACTTACGTCTCTTCGGTGAATTGTCTGTATTGGACAACGTCATGCTTGGCCGGCACGCGCGGATGCGAAATGGTTTTATTAGCAGTATGTTGTCTCTGCCGTTCGCACGCCGTGAAGAGGCTTCAGCTCGCGAGCGCTCGCTGGCGCTTCTGCAAATGCTGGACCTGTTGAGCTTGGCGGATAAACCGGCGGGTAGCTTGTCCTATGGTCTACAGCGTCGCGTCGAATTGGCTCGGGCATTGGCCACCGATCCGCAACTCTTGTTGCTCGATGAGCCAGCTGCTGGATTAAATCCTCAAGAAACCTCTGAATTGGGCGATTTACTTGTTCGTATCAGCCGCATGGGCTTGACGATTCTGATGGTTGAGCACCACATGGATCTTGTGATGCGAATTTCAGATCATGTGATTGTTCTTGACTATGGTGTGAAGATCGCAGAGGGGAAGCCTGCAGAGGTGCAGGCAAATGCAAAGGTCATTGAAGCTTATCTCGGGAGCGATGTAGATGCAGCGCTTGTCAACTGAACCTTCTTGGTAAAAACCATGTTGAAATTAGAATCTGTTGAGCTATCGTACGGTGCAATCAATGCAGTCAAAGGCGTCACATTGGAAGTCAATTCGGGTGAGGTGGTGACGATCATTGGTGCCAATGGTGCGGGTAAGAGCACCTTGCTTAAAGGTATCGTGGGCCTCGAACCTTTGGTGGGAGGACGAATGATATTTGAGGGTCAGGATTGCACTCTGGTGCCGTCCCACAAACGCGTTGGTTTGGGGATAGCGTTGTCACCTGAAGGCCGAGGGGTTTTTCCTGATCAGACAGTTCGTGAAAACTTAATGCTGGGTGCCTATTTATTCCGATCAGATACTGCTCGCGTAGAACGGTTAATCGTCCGCGAGTTCGAAAGATTTCCCCGATTATTAGAACGTCAGGATCAGATGGCGGGTACGCTATCTGGCGGAGAGCAGCAGATGCTTGCCATTTCGCGCGCGCTAATGAGTGAGCCGAAGTTACTGCTACTGGATGAGCCATCTTTAGGTTTAGCCCCACTGATCATTGTTGAAATTTTTCGGTCAATACGTGCGCTTCGTGAATCAGGATTGACCATTTTGCTTGTTGAGCAGATGGCGAATCAAGCGCTTGCCGTCGCGGATCGTGCCTATGTTCTAGAGACCGGGCGCGTTACGATTGCCGGGACGGGCGCAGAGTTGCTCAAGCATCCCGCCGTACGGGCTGCCTACTTGGGTACTCACTGATGGAGAACAATCCGGAGTTACCGTTACTGTTTCAACCCTTATCAATTCGAGACTTAACCTTAAAGAACCGGGTCGTCATCGCGCCTATGATGCAACATGCAGCATCTAAAGGACTGGCTACCTCCTGGCATTTGGTTCATTTGGGGAAATTTGCTTTAGGTGGTGCAGGCTTAGTGCTAACGGAGTGCACGGCTGTATCCCCTCTGGGCCGAATTGGCAAGGACGACCTTGGTCTTTGGACTGATGCGCAAGCAGATGCGCTAATCCCAATTGTTGATTTCGTGCACTCTAATGGCGCCGCTATTGGTGTGCAGCTAGGTCATGCAGGTCGCAAGGCCGGCAGTATGCCCTTGTGGGACGGTGGGGGCATGCCGCTAGATCCTGAATATATGGCAAGCCTTGCCCCAGACTGGCGACGAATTGGACCTAGTGCGATTGCTGCGGCTACCGGATGGTCGGTTCCTGATGTGATGAATTCGGCTGCGATCAATCGCGTGGTCGAAGAATTCCGCGTAGCCGCTTTCCGAGCACACAGGGCCGGTTTCGATGTTGTCGAATTACATTTTGGTCATGGTTACTTGGTGGCGAGTTTCCTGTCTCCTGTATCCAATAAACGCCAAGATGACTTCGGAGGTGATCGTGATGGGCGCATGCGACTGGCGTTGCAAATTGTCACGGCAGTTCGAGAAGTTTGGCCATCAACAAAGCCCCTGTTTTGTCGTGTCTCCTCCGTAGACGGCGCTGTGGGTGGCTGGAACATGGAAGACACTGTTGTACTTGCCGTTGAATTGAAAAAGTTCGGCGTCGATGTCATTGACTGCTCATCTGGAGGGCTTTCCGAGCAGGGGGCTGCCTTGCCGGTGGCACGTGGCTTGGGTTTTCAAGTTCCATTTGCTCATCAAGTCCGCAACGAGGCAAATGTCCTTACTCAAGCGGTCGGAATGATCGTCAATGGGGAACAAGCCGAAGATATTCTACGGTCCGGTAGCGCCGATCTGATCGCTATTGGCCGTGAGGCCCTCTACGATCCTTATTGGGCCTTGCATGCACAGACTTCTATTTGTCCCGATTTGACATTTCGGGACTGGCCCTTGCCGCATGGGGTCTGGCTTGCAAAGAGGCATGTTTCCTTGCAAGACGCCTTAGCGAATGATTCGACATTAAACAGGTCGAATTAAATATGCTGATGTTGAACATCATTTCACCGGGATTGATTGTCTCCAGATAGAGGTCTCTTTTCGCATGAGTGCCGTCGCTAAATGTGCCGAGTATTGGCCTAACCAACTAAGGATTTGAAATGCAAGTGCGTATGGGGTTATTGAATAAATCGCCTGATTGGTCACTGGAACGATTCCGTGACCACTGGCGAAACCATCATGCAGGTTTGGCAAGGCAACTGTCTGGCTTACGCCATTACCATCAAAACCATATTGTTGATAGTACTCAGCGGGGTATTTCATTCCAGCGGGGTCCAGAGCAGCTCGATGGTATCTCGCAGCTCGGATTCGATAGCGAGACTTCAATGAAGGAAGCCTTTTCGACGGATCATGGTTCAAAATTGATTGAAGATGAGCAGTACTTCATCGGGCGATTACGTATCGTGACCGTTACACCGCATGTTGTTGTTGAGCCACCAACATCAGGCCATGTCTTGAAACGAATGTCACTATTACGACGTCGTGGTGACGTTTCACCTGAGGTGTTTGCGCGAGAGTGGCAAGATGTGCACGGTCCTTTGGTACGCTCACTTCCCGGTATCCTCGGTTACCGTCAGAATTTGGTGACCGGGCGCCAAGTGCCTAAAGGCACTATGGTTGGATACGACGATCTGCCCATCGATGGGATCGTTGAGCTATGGTTTGCTGATGCTGCTGCAATTGACGCAGCGTTCGCATCGGTACGTGGCAAAGAGACGATGGCGCATGCGGAAACATTCATCGGGGAGATCACCACTTTTTTAGTCGAACCATTCGTGGTTGTTTAACCCTCCTTATTCGTTCCCATGAAACAGCAAAAAGTCGATGTTAGTCGTGGAAGTGTGCATGTGGCGTTGTTCTTAACCATGATGGTTTGGGGGGTTAACCTGACTGCTGTCAAGATGCTCACGCAGTCCGTTGATGTCCTGTTAGTCGCTTTTTTGCGCATGTTTTTGGCCACGGTTGTGTTGGTGATGCTATGGTTTAACGCAGGTTACTCTTGGCCGCGTTGGAATGGCCGGCTACTTTTGTTGGGGGTAGGTAGCGCATTTTTTTTGGTTTATCTTCAGCAAATCATTTTTGCCGAAGGTCTGGCTAGAACCTCGGCGACCAATGCTGCTCTCATCTTGTCGCTTGGGCCGATGGTCTCTGTTTTGCTTGAGGCGATTGTCTTTCGCAGGAGAGTATTTATCCGGCAGGCATTGGGTATCGCACTTGCGTTATTAGGTGTCGCTATTGTTATTTTGAGTAAGCCTGAGGCGCACTTGACCGTTGCAGTTTTGGGCGACTTGTTGTTTTTTGCTTCTGTGCTCTCTTTCGCCAGTGGTGGTGTGATGATGCAACTGCTTGCCCGTCATTTACCGACGCTCACAATTGGGGTGTTTGTGCATGCTCTTGGTACTGCAATGCTGATGTTGCATGCCAGCGCTGCAATTATTTCCCCAGCCCGAGATATAGCGGCGATGACTGGTTTCGCGTGGTCATTGATCATTTTTTCTGCGGTCTTTGCTACGGGGTTGGGTTCTGCAGCTTGGGCCAGGGGGATCGCGGTGTTGGGTGTTGGGCTTACAGCAAGTTACTTGTCATGGGTGCCAGTTTTTGGAGTCACGTTTGGAGTGCTTTTTATGGGTGAGGCGCTTACGATGTGGCATATTATTGGCGGTGCCCTTGTGCTATCCGGTTCTGCGATAGTAGCCCTGTCAAAATTTCATAAATAATTTGATTGAAAAAGTTAATGGAATTTATCTAATATTAAATCAAGAAATAATTTAAAATTATCAATGGAATAGTAGTACATGCTTTGCTAATGTGATTTTGCTAGAGGGGATTTAATTAATCTATACGCTAGGCTTGAAGTTATTTAAATACTTTGGATTTGTTTTAATAGTTAATCGATCTTAGTCTTCACTAAGATCTGAATATGCCTGATAATAATATGAGTAAAGTTGTTGAAAAAGAGAGACGCGGGATTCAATCGATTGAGGTAGGTGGGCTACTTTTGTTTGCCTTACTTAAGCATGCTCGGCCGATGGCACTTCGTGATTTGGCAAAAGAAGCTGAGATGGCATCCGGCAAGGCGCATCCCTATTTGGTTAGTTTTTCTAAAATTGGTTTGATTAAGCAGGATGCGGTGACTGGGCTTTATTCCCTGGGACCTATGGCAATCCAGCTTGGTTTAGTCAGCCTTAAGTTACTCAACCCTGTGAGAGAGGCAAGTCCAGAAGCTGAAAAGTTGGCTGAGGAAACAGGCCATAGTGTTGCTTTAGCTGTCTGGGGTAATCAGGGACCCACAGTTGTTCGACTGATTGATCCAATCTATCCTTTACATGTGAACCTCCGCACAGGTACTGTGATGTCCTTAGCCGATACAGCAACCGGTCGAATTTTTGCAGCATATCTGCCAAAAAAATTAATTAATGAGTTGATGGAGGAGGACTACAAGCGACTTGGACCTGATATTTCGAATCCATTAAAACCTGAAGCAGTCGAGCAGATGCTTACTGAGGTTCGTCACCACGGATTATCTCGCTCCCTTGGTCATCCTACGCCCGGAGTTAACGCTTTTTCTGCCCCCGTATTTGATTATTCTGGTAATCTTGTAATGGCTGTAACTTTGATGGGTTCTTCGGGAATATTTGATCCAGATTGGGATGGCGAGTCTGCGTGCGCAGTAGAAGAGTGCGCTAATAATATTTCCAGCCGGCTAGGGTACGTCAAATGAACACCCTACTCATTATTATTGGTATTTAAATTTTCTGAATGTGGTGATTTCGTCCAGAATTTGGGGCTTGCTCTTAATCGCATCGATTGCGAATTTATTACGGTTTCTCCTCATGGAGCTTCCTTTGGCTAAAGACGTGTGGGTGGACGCTTTTCTATCAATTTGCGCTCTCATCATTTCTTGGGTTATGTGGTTGGATGAAGATTGATGCAACTTGAAATTTGATTCAAACCTCTTTATGACTTCTTTGTGATCCAGATATGATGGCGCTATTTTTAGTGAGCGCCTGTTTGGGGATCAGATGAATAAAGACACTGAAGGACAACACGGTGTTCAGTCGCTAGAGATCGGTATCAATATCTTGCGTGCTATCGCACAGGGTCATCGGGCCATGATGCTCAAAGAAATTGCTTTGTCTGCCGAGATGCCTGCCTCCAAGGTGCATCGCTACATGGTTAGCCTGGTTCGCTCCGGGCTCGTGTATCAAGACCCTCTGACATCGCGCTATGACCTCGGGCCCTTTGCCCTGACGCTTGGTCTTGTCGCCGTGGATCGACTTGACCGCATTGGCCTTGGCTTGTCAGCCATTGCTGAACTGCGAGATGAGGTTAACGAAACGACAGCGCTAGCTGTTTGGAGTGACAACGGAGCGGTTATCGTTAGATCTGAGCGAGCTCGTCGTCCGATCACGGTGAACGTGGTCACGGGTACGGCGCTCAATACATTGACTTCTGCCAGTGGTCGTGTTTTTGCCGCTTGGCTACCCCAAGCGACGGTCTCCCCGCTCATTGCCAAAGAGTTACTGGCCCCCAACTTACCGCCCGAAGTGCAAACGGCTTCTGATGTTGAAGTGGTGCTGGCAACTGCACGCCAGAGTGGCGTAGCGGCTGTTGCTGACTACCACTTGGTGCCGGGTGTTGCTGCCGTGGCTGCGCCTGTATTCAATGCCCAAGGGGAAATCACACTTTCTTTGCTGGCTATTGGCGTTAAGGAAATGATTGATTTGTCCTTGACCGGTCCGGTGGTGACAGCGTTGAAGCGTTCTGCGCAGCAACTATCCTTGCGTCTTGGCTATGCCGGAGGCGTCGAAAAGCCGTAAGCGTCAGTACGGCAGTGCGAGAACCTTGTTGAAATCTGTATTCAACAAGGTATTTTTTTACAAATCTATATTGACAGAACTAGTTCTGTATTTCAGAATACGCACATCTCCAAGCATGATGTTCAGCCAATCCCAGCATGAGTGATGGACAACTATGTGTTGCGTAAATAAAAATATCAGCATTTAACCAAGGAAAACCATGACCAAGAAATTCGCTTCCCAGGCCGACCTGGAAGTCAAAAAAACCACTTTTGCACAGATGTCCGAGCACTGCTGGGCCTATACCGCCGAGGGCGATCCCAACACTGGCGTGATCATTGGCGAGGATTCGGTGCTGATTTGCGATGCACTGGCTACCCCGGTGATGGCGCAAAGCCTGATTGCCGAGATTCGCAAGATCACCGACAAACCGATCAAGTATGTGGTGCTGTCGCATTACCACGCCGTGCGCGTGCTGGGCGCATCCGGCTACAAAGAAGCCGGCATGCAGGAGATCATTGCCAGCCAGGGTACGTACGAGATGATTGTGGAGCGTGGCGCGCAAGACATGCAGTCTGAGTACGAGCGCTTCCCCCGCCTGTTTGATGCCTTTGACTCCATCCCCGGTCTGACCTGGCCGACACTGGTGTTCAAAGACAGCATGACCCTGTGGATGGGCAAGCTTGAGGTCAAAATCATGCATTTGGGGGCAGGGCACACCAAGGGTGACACCGTGGTCTGGGTGCCCTCAGAAAAAGTATTGTTCTCGGGCGATCTGGTCGAAGCTGATGCGGCTTGCTATACCGGCGACGCCCAGTTGGCCGAGTGGCCTGCCACGCTCGATGCACTGGCCGCCTTGCAGCCTGAAAAATTGGTACCTGGCCGTGGTCCGGCTTTGGTTGGCCCACAGCGCGTTCAGGAAGGCCTTGCCTACACCCGTGATTTTGTGACGACGCTGCTGAGCTCCGCCAAAGAAGCCGTGGCCCAGAACATGAACCTGAACCAGGCCATGGCGCATTGCCGTAAGGCGATGGACCCCAAATTTGGCCAGGTCTTTATCTATGAGCACTGCCTGCCGTTTGACGTGACGCGCGCCGTGGATGAAGCCAGTGGCATCAAGCATCCGCGCATCTGGACAGCAGAGCGCGACCAGGAAATGTGGCACGCGCTGCAGGCCGCTGCTTAATTTAAAAAAGACAGGTGACATCCATGTTGAGTACCTATCAATATTCGAGTTACGCCTACGTGCGTCC
>Ga0114978_10002442_pt1 | contig 15288 bp, 14 predicted proteins | sample S_140212_EF_Meta_FD_87027 | JGI IMG/M metagenome (GOLD analysis project Ga0114978, IMG submission 87027) | Freshwater microbial communities from Lake Simoncouche, Canada to study carbon cycling - S_140212_EF_MetaG | ecosystem: Environmental > Aquatic > Freshwater > Lake | place: Lake... | reverse complement strand
CGGTGTTTGCAAGCATCAAATATTTAAATTTGCCGCCATTGCCCACCTCCTTTTTCCTCTCCCTAATAACAGTTCTTAATGTGAGTAGTACCGTGGGTTCATTGCCGGGCACATTCGCGACAATTGTTGTTTTCTTGGAAGTATTCTGTCTCTTAACACTTTTTCAAAATAAGATTCGTTTTTCAACAAATGGATATCTTCTGTTAAATGGGTTTTTGTTGCTCATTCCAGGATTACTTTTATCCCTAACTTTCTATTTAAGCAACAAGTTTATCTTCGGTAGAGATTACGGTTTACTCAACTTGATTTATGTTGTTATTTTCGTGATGGTTGCAGTGCTTGTCTCATCATTCCAGTTAGTAAATCGCGACCGGGATCAACTAATCACCATGATTGAGGGCGAGTTAACGGCTAATGGTTGGAAGGTTGGCTTAAAAGAGAAGTATTTAACTAAAAATGCTGCTGCATATCTTCATAACCTATTACAGTCAGAGTTGTTAGCAATTACTAAACAGATGGAGATATCTTCCGAAAAGTTAGATTCGGTTGATTCTCTTAAAGAACTAGAGAGTTTGCTTGAACGTTTAAATCGGCCAATCAAGGATGATTTTAGAAAGTTTCTAAAAAATCCAATCGATCGCCTAAGCCGATTACAATCTGCCTGGAAAGGCATTGCAGAAATTGAATTGATTATTCCTTCCCAAGCACTTGAAGATCAGGCTCGAAATATTCTTTTGGTGCAAATAGTCGAAGAGGCAATTGCGAATGCGGTTAGGCACGCAAGTGCGACCAAAATTCAAGTCAAAGCCGAGCTACTAAAAGATAAACGAGTACGGTTTTCAATCCTAGACAATGGAAACGCTGGAAAAGAAGAATCTCTTGGGCTTGGATCAACATTGCTAGATCATCATGCGCCTAATTCTTGGACCCGGGAAAGAACCGAAAATGGAACAGAACTGATTTTCACGCTCTAAATTATTGAATGCCAAATGTTTCCGAGTAAATGTGATACCCAGCAAAGATATCCAAATCACCAAAAGAGTTAAAGTTGTGATTAGTTCCGCGTTAAGTTGAAGCTAAGAGCGGAGACGAGGAGATTTGAACTCCTGAAGGCGATTAAACCTTACCTCGTTAGCAGTGAGGCGCACTCGACCGGGCTATGCGACGTCTCCAAGTGGTGTGGTCAGTTTACAGCCTAAAAAGACCAACTGCCTAACGCCTATCTCGCCTATTTATGCGGAAGATCGAGGGTTACTCGACACTCTCTCGAAATATGCTGGATCGACTGCCCTCTGGTTACTACCGCTAATACGATCAGCGCCATGTTTCGGCACTCCGAATTAGTAAGAATTGAGCGCAGCAATTTAGAGATAACTCGCTTAGGTTTGGGCACCGCAGCTTTGGGTGGTTTATACACATCAGTAAGTGATGAAGATGCTGAGAAAGTTATCTCAACTGCAATTGATTCGGGAATTAACTATTTTGATACCGCGCCACTTTATGGCCACGGATTATCTGAAATTCGACTAGGACGCGCACTTCGTTCATCTGGGAAGAAATTTTTAATTTCAACCAAAGTGGGACGGGTGTTAAACACGGTTGAGGACTCCGAAAAATCTTGGCTCTTTGCAGATGCAAGTACAAAAATTGAACCGGTCTTTGATTGGAGCGCCGAAGGAATCAAGCGTTCAATTCTAGAAAGTTTAGAGCGTCTTGGCCTTGATCACGTTGATATCGTGCATATGCATGATGCTGATGATCATGTCGAAGAAGCTATTCATTCTGCGTTTCCGGTACTTGCTGAACTACGATCACAGGGAGTTATCAAGGCTATCGGCACAGGTTTAAACCGTTGTAAGCACTCAATTAAAATCATGAGTGAGACGGATTTAGATTTTGCTCTAATTGCCGGAAGATTCACGTTGCTTGACCAAGAAGCTCAAGAAGTTCTTTTCCCGTTGGCAATCAAAATGAATGTGCCGATATTTGCAGGTGGTGTGTTTAATTCTGGGATACTCGCAAATTCTAATGCAGGTGCAAAATATGATTACTTGCCGGCTAGTGCAGAAGTTATTGAAAAAGTGAGCAAAATTCGGGCATTTTTTGCTGATCACAAAATTCCATTAACAGCTGCTGCAATTCAATTCCCGTTACGACATAAAGCAGTTGCTGTAGTGCTCGCTGGTCCACGTAATGCATCAGAATTGAAATCAATCATTGAGGATTTCAATCTCGCAATTCCAGATTATGTATGGGAGGAGCTAGATTCATCGGGGTTAATTGCCCCCTTAAGAAATTAGACCATGCTTGGATCAATCCTCACCTTTTGGTAATCTGAAACTATGCAGCCTATTTCAATGAGAAAGTGGCTACCTGCTTACATAGCACTTGGGTTTTCTTGGGGTTGTTCATTTATCCTAATTAAGAATTCGCTTGAGTTTCTAACACCAATCGGGGTCGGGTTCTTTCGTTTATTACTGGGTGCGGTAACCCTACTTATGTGGATGAAGTTTCGTGGAATAGTTCTACCGCGAGATCGGCGCTTGTGGGGCCATCTTTGGGTGATGTCAATCCTGCTTAATTCGCTTCCCGGCTTTCTATTTGCATTTGCACAAACTCAAGTTTCTTCCGTGATGGCCGGGATAATAAATGCATCTACCCCACTTATGACAGTGGTGTTAGTTGCTTTCGTTCTTCGGACTGAGAAGATAACTAGTTCTGAAATAGTTGGTGTACTTATTGGATTTGTTGGCGTGCTAACCGTTCTAGGTATTTGGAATGGCGTGGGAACTGGTGGAACTCTGGCAATGCTCGCACTTCTTGGCGCAGTTTTATGTTTTAGTTTTTCCTATCCTTACGCACGAAAGTATCTAGTCTCTGAAGATTTTGACTTAAGTACCCTGGCTGCAATTCAAGTTTTACTTGGCTCGCTGACACTTTTGCCTTTTTATATTATTGAAGGGGGAAGTATTAACAATCCAACAATCTCTGGTGTGCTGTCTATGATTATGTTGGGAGTGCTGGCAAGCGGGTTTGCTTATGTTTGGAACTTTAGAGTGATGAGCTTGGCTGGCAGTGTTGTGGCAAGCTCTGTTTCTTACTTGATTCCGCTGGTGGCAATTCTCGTTGGTTTTGTTTTTGCAAATGAAAAAATAAGTTGGAACCAATTGTTAGGTGCTTTAATTATTCTTTGCGGAGCAGCAATCACTCAAAAAGCTGGAAAATCTAACTAATCACCGTTTTTTGCGCTCCAGAAGACGCAAAAAACTCTTTTGTAAGTTCTAGCCCATGCCCTGGCGTGTTATTAACTACAAGTTCGCCGTTACTGATTTCAGGTAGTCCATTTACTAAATGCGGGTACCAAGTGCGCAAGCTTGATCGAACGGTTTCTTGAATAAGTGCGTTATCTGACGCTGTCGATAGGTGGGCGCCAACCATAAGACCAACCGGCCCGGTGCAATCGTGTGGGGCAATCTTGACGCCATTTTCTTTAGCAATCTTGGCAAACTCAATACCTTCGGTAAGTCCGCCACACCATTCCATATCTAGGGTCAGAACATCAATCAAATTTTGCTCAGACAAATGTTTTACTCGGGTACGGCTAGCAATAGTTTCGCCATGGGCAATTCGAGGAAAATTGGCTTTGCGAAGGTCGACAAATTCATCAAGTAAATCTGGGTGTAGCGGGTCTTCAACCCAGAAAATATTGAAATCAGTTAAAGCTTCCATGATTTTCTTTGCTCCGAGCGGTCGCCATAACGAGTGAAGCTCAACCATTATGTCCATCTTCTCGCCCACAGCTGATCGAATGCTCGCAATCGGAGCTAAACCTTTTTTCAAATCCTCGACCGAAATATCTTCGCCCCAGTTTGTTTCAGCATAAATATCAAATGGCCAAATTTTCATTGCTGTAATGCCTTCGCTTAGCAATTCTTGAGCAAGCGTGCCAGCGTCATTCATAAATGCTCTTAAATCGTCAAGGTCATTTGTTTGATCATCTAGCCCCCAAGATGAAGAACCTTGATTAGATTTGCGCATATAGGTACGCCCGGCGCAAGTGTTGTAAATTCTCAATTTCTTTTGGTCGGTGCCGCCCAATAATTGATAGAGAGGTTTGTTCTTTAATTTTCCTTCAATATCCCATAAGGCAAGATCAATTGCTGATCGCGCCCGAGTCTCAACACCTGAGCTGTTATAACCAACATATGTTGTTAGTTTACGGCTGATATTTAATCTATCTAGAGGATCCATGCCAATAATTGTTGGTGCAGCAAATTCATTTATGAAGTGGGCAACTGTTGATCCGAAATAATAACTTTCGCCTAAACCTGTGATTCCCTCATCGGTTGTTATCTGTACATGAACGATATTTGGAAAATCTTCATGAACTACTGTGGTGACTTTTGTTATCTTCATCCTGGGGTCACAATTTCTATTTTGAAATCACGAAGTGCAGAATCTAGAACTTGCTCAATGGACATAGTCGAATGCAAAACTTCCTTAACAATTCGATTAGCAACCTCACTTAACTTCTTATCAAGGTCAGCCTGATAGGAGTCTTCAGCAATATGTAAATGTTTTGACATTGCTTTTAGGGCAGCTTGAGGATCTTGCTTTTTAATTGCTTTGAGCATTGTGTGGTGTAGCGGTGCACCTAAATTGAAAATCTCGGGATCAGATAAACTTCGCAGCATTGTTTCAAAAGCTAAAGATGTGATTGAGCCAAACATAATTTGCAGTACTGGGTTATGTGTACTTCGGGCGATTAGAGAGTGAAAAGCTATATCTGCTTGGGCTTTTTGGATCAGAGATGAAGCGTTATCAAATACCTCTAGGGCATATTCCATTTCAGCAATATCTTCTTTGGTGGCGCGAGCAGCAGCCAAACTTGCGCATTGTTCTTCAAGATTTGTACGAGCTTCAATCAAATTACGCGCAGTGGCAGATGATTGGAGGACTGCTAAATGCACATTTCGGGCCGCGTTTAGCATGTCAGGTTTTTTAACGTACACACCTTTGCCGGGTACTGATTCAATCAAACCTTGTCTTTGTAATCCGGCTAAAACTTCGCGCAGGAATAGGCGAGAAACACCAAACTCTTCTGCCAAAATTCGAGCAGAAGGCATTAAACGTTCTTTTGCTTCTGTGCCTAAGACAAAGCGGTCAATCAGGTTTCGTGAAAGCTCGTCTTGAGTCAATGAGATTTGTCTCGGAGTTGCCATTAAATTTCCTCCGGGTCCATTGGGTAAAGACTAGCGCCACCATCGATCAATAAATTTGATCCGGTCATATATTCCGCGGCCGGGCTAAGCAAGAACGAGATAGCACCAGCTACTTCTTCAGGTTGTTGCAATCTTCCAAGTGGGATAGCGCGTTTTGCTCTCGCGCGATAATCGTCTTCTTCGCGCCATTGTTTTGCAGCCATTCCAACATCAACGATTCCTGGTGAAACCAAATTAGAACGAATTCCTTTGGTGGCATATTCGCGTGCGATTCCACGGCATAAAGCCACTAATCCAGCTTTTGAAGTTGTATAAGGGGTAATACCTGGCCATGGAACATGGTCAACCCAAGAACTAACAAAAACTATATTGCCCGCAATATTTTTTGCACTCCACTGCTTTAAAAAATTTTGTGAAAGGATTATTTGGGAAGTTAGATTGACGTCAATAACTTTCTTAATGTCCGATACGTTTTGCTCAATTAAATTACCGCTAACTACTACGCCAGCAAGAGCAACTAAGGCATCTGGGAAATCTTGCTCGTTTAGATTGTCTATTAAACTTTTGATTTCTTCTTCAGCGGTGAGGTCGGCGCTTATGTACTGCACGTTCTCAAGATGTAATTCTGAGAGTTGTTTTTCACCAGAAGCTTGATCGAGTAAATCAATCGCAACTACCTGGGCGCCCAGCGCACTCAGTTCAGAGATGACTTTTTTTCCTATTCCGCCGAGTGCGCCAGTCACGGCAATGCGCTTACAACTCAAAACCTTCACGTTGCGCATTGAACCCAACCTCTTTTTCTTACTGAAAGTTCTTTTATAACGAGTTTTGTTACAAAAATTCTTTGGCGAATCCTTGACACGATTTCTACCACAGGGAAGACTCTGCCACGACCAGCCCTTGTCTGACAAGTCAGACAACCTACAAAAAATGAAAGGCAAGTCATGAAGATATCTCGTCGCAACTCGGCGCTGACTCTCTCTGCAACTTTGCTTGCATCCGCCTTGTTTGGCGTGACTCAGGCTTCGACTGCAACAGCGGGTAGTTGGTGCTCGGATGTAAAAATCAGTTATTTCAAAGGCGGAACCGCAGATGGTTTCTCCGACATTCTAGAAAAGGGTGCCCGTGCGGCAGCCAATGACACCGGAGCAAACGTAACAATCATTAGCTCAGGCTGGGATTTCCCAAAGATGGTTCAACAATTCAATGAAGAAATCGCTAAGAAGCCAGATGCAATTTCATTCATGGGCCACCCAGGAGATGCAGCAATTCTTCCTTTAGCAAAGAAAGCTAAGGCAGCAGGAATTCTTGTTGACTTTGCAAACGTTCCTGCGCCTAAGTCAATCGCTGAACTAAATAGCGGTTTCGTTGGCGCAAATCTTTTGAGTATGGGTAAGTTGCTCGCATCACGCGCGGTCACAGACTTCGAACTTCAGAAGGGTGATTCAGCAATTGTTATCGGAACCTTCGGAGTACCTGGACGTTCTGACCGTGAAGACGGAACTGTTGCAGTACTACAAAAGGCTGGTATTCGAGTTACCAAGCTAAATCTGCAGCCTCTTGGCGATACAAACGGTAACCCTGATCTTGTAACACCAACACTTACTGCAAACATCAAGAAAGCAAAGAACTTGAAGCTTATTGTTGCTGCAGGTCCAGTTCTTGGAAATATGCCGAACTACTTTAAGGCTGCAGGTCTCGAAGCCGGTTCAGTCAAGGTTGCAGGATTTGACCTTGGTAAAACAGTGCTGGCTGCATTTGCAAGTGGTCACGTACAACTAAGTGCTGACCAAGAGCCTTTCAAGCAAGGCTACATGCCAATTGTCTCACTTTGCTTACAGGCGAAGTTTGGCCTATCAGCATCTAGCGTTGACACTTCAGCTGGATTCGTAACAACAGCTAACTACAAGACTGTTGCTGCGCTCCCTGCCGGATACAGATAAAAAAGTAAAATAGATGCGAAACCCGACCAGAAGATGGAGGCGCATTCAAAATGGCTAGCGAGGCATTAGTTAAGTTAGTGAATGTAAGTAAGTCTTTTGGTCGGGTTTACGCACTTGAAGGCGTAAATCTTGAGTTCTAACCGGGCGAAATTGTTTCTCTGGTAGGTGACAACGGGGCCGGAAAATCAACCCTTACCAAGATAATTGCCGGCACCGAAAAACCTGATGCTGGAAGTGAAATCTATTTCCGAAATGAATTAGTTAAATCTTGGAATGCCGCAAAAGCCCGGGACCGTGGGATCGAGACCGTGCACCAAAATAGAGCGCTAAGCGAACAGCAAAGTATTTATGCAAATGTTTTTTTGGGTCGTGAAATTACCAACAAGCTTGGTTTCGTAAAACGGAAAGAAGAGATTGCACAAACCGAAACTCTGATGCGTAAAATTGGATACACCTCAAAAGTTTGGACCCCAAGTTCAAGTGTCAATAAACTCTCTGGTGGTGAACGTCAAGGTGTTGCTATATCCAGAGCAATTCTTTTCCAGAGTCAACTTGTAATGCTGGATGAGCCAACAACAGCTATGGCACTCTCTGAAGCAGGCGAAGTAATGGAATTCATTAGAAATCTAAAACGTGAAGGTAAATCTGTAATATTTATTAGTCACAATCCTTGGGATGCACATGCAGTTGCTGATCGCTTTGTCATTATGGATCGTGGCAAAGTTGTTTTCGATGGGCCGAAGGGCGATATGACGGCCGACCAATTTGTTTCCCATCTACATAACTTTGCGAAGAAGTAGGAACGCCATGACCCAAAAGGTAAAGACTAGTTTTCATCTTCCAGAGAATTTGCGCCCGGTAATCGGTGCTTCAATCTTCTTCGTATTCATGTTGGCGTCTTTTATCGCATCATCCCCTGTGGTATTCCTTGATATAGGAATCTATACCGCTATTTTCCTTTCACTTCCGCTATTTACGATTGTTGGTCTGGGATTGGTTTTTATTACCGTTGCCGGAGAAATTGACCTCTCATTTCCCTCGATAATCGCCTTGTCTGGCTTGGCTTTCGCGCGTACTTTAGAGAGCACTAATTTAAACTTTGGTTTAGGTGTTATTGCTGCTCTTGTAACGGGTGCGACTTGCGGCGCTATTAACGGTTGGCTTGTCTCCAAACTGGGTCTATCGTCACTGATAACTACATTAGGCATGAACTTCGCCCTAATCGGCCTCACTAACATTCTAAATAAAGGTGAAGTTAGAACATTTAGTGAAATGGATGGCACTCTCGCACGACGCATTTTAGTAGGTCAATGGGGACCAATACCTTCTCAGATGTTCTGGAGTTTAGGCATTGCGGTTGTAATGGGACTTATCTTCCATCGTCATAAATTTGGTATTCATATCCATGTTTCAGGTGATAATCCAGATGCGGGGCGCGCAATGGGAATAAATATTGAAAGAACTAAAACTCTGGCTTTTATTATTGTTGGTTTGTGTAGTGCTACAACCGCAATCATCGCTATTTTTCTTAATTCAACTTATTTCGCCACTATGGGGGAAGGATATTTGTTGCCTACCTTAGCTGCGGTGTTCGTTGGCGGAACCGCAGTCACGGGTGGCCGCGGAACAATTGGTGGTCTGGTAATCGGCGCCGCAACGGTGGTCTTTATTCAAACAGGTGTTGTAGCAGCTGGACTAGATGGTTATTGGACATCGTTTGGTTTCGGTCTAGTTATTGTGTTATCTCTTCTGGGGCACAGACGTTTCTCAGGCCGTCTGACAAAATAGTCAGATGAAATTACGAAGCGAAGAGTCTGAACATTGGCTACAAGTAGACCCACAAACTGGGCTTATAAACCAGATCGGTTTAAACGACAGTGCTGCAGTTGCTATAACCTCAATTAACGCCAAATTGAGCCTTGAAAGTAACGGTTCAGAGCGCAGAGCTCCCACTGGTGGAATTGAATACTTTGATACAGAAGTAACCAGTCAAATTAAGGCGACTGGCGAACCTAACCAAGTATCTAATCGAGATGGATCAACTTGGAAGATTCCGGTATCCATTGGAGCAATTCCAGCTGCCTTGATTTACCGCTTCAATACACATGGCCCCGCTGTTTCAATTTCTTTAGAATTTTATCAATCTCAAAATACTATTCGTAATGTAAATTTGAATTTATCGCTTGAATTAGATCAGGGCGATTGGAATGTGAACATTCCGGGTAATGGATTACGCGGCAATCTGCCTCTTTCCAGAATTACGGAATCAATCGGTATATCCCCGCTCGGTGGGTTAAGAGGCTCTGCTTCCCTTATCCACCTCGAGAAAAATGAAAAAACTATCACAGCATGGATTGATAACGATATCGAAATTCCAGAGTCACTTTTCATCGCAACAGGTAATATTGGTGCTGAGATAAATATTAAGAGTAATTTTGGCTCTGATCTTTCACTCGTTAAATCAATTGAAGTCCCACTACTGAGCATTGATCTCACACAGATTCCCTGGACGAAATTTCCGATGGTCTTTGATGGCTGGTTGCGTAGTAGGGGAATAACTTCACCCGGAGTTCCGCCAAAATGGGTTGCTAAAAGCATGATTTTTGAAGCACAAATTGGATTTTCAGTGTTTGCTCAAATCAATAAATATTCGCCGTATCCAACTGTTAAAGATCTAATCGAGGACTTGACGCGAATAAAGGAACTTGGATTTAGTTGTATCCAACTAATGCCAAAGCAACCATATCCAAGCTATAACGTCCACGATTATCGTGACATTGATACCTCTTATGGCGAAAAGAAGGAAATTAAAAGACTGGTAGAAGAGGCTCATCGCCTTGGAATTCGAGTAATTCTTGACGTTTTATTGCACGGCGTTCTTGATCAGGAAATTATCAAGGTGGCTGCAGACGGCGTGCGAAGTGGGCCGTTTAGAGATCTGATTGAAAGTGAAACCGAAGATAGTTTTAGTTCAGATGTTAAAGATTGGCAAAATTACTTAATTGCCTGGTCTCGCCATATTCTAGATTTCGAACCATATTGGAGCGGTGGTAGCCCAGAAAAAACCAAGCTTGAAGATGAACATCCTGACTGGTTCTACCGAGATTCAAATGGTGACATTGCCGGTGTTTATACCAAAGCATTCGATGCTCGAAATTCTGAGTGGCAAGATTACTTCACTGAATCGATGGCCTATTTAGTTACCGAGTTAGATATTGATGGTTTTAGATTTGATGCGCCAACTTACAATGATTTCTACAACTGGGCACCTTGGGCACGCTACCGCGCAAGCGCATCTGCACTAGCTTGCACAGGTTTATTCGAGAGAATGCGACCAGTATTCAAAGAACTGAAAAGTGATTTCCTCTTCTACACCGAACCTTCTGGTTTGAGCCTACGAAGATCTATGGATCTAAATTACAACTACGATGAGCAATGGTTGGTTACATCTCTAGCTGCTAAAGAGAGTCAAAAACCGTGGGGAATTCACAGCGCTAAAGATTTAGCACAGTGGATGAAAGATCGTGACTCTTTGCTACCTCATGGTTCTATGACTGCGCACCACATTGATTCTCACGATACTTTCTGGTGGCCAACTTGGGGTAAGAAATGGCGCCGTGAACAATTTGGTATAGAAATGGTTCGTAACCTCACTTTGATTTTTGCAACACTTCCTGGGCCATTCATGATGTTTATTGGCGGCGAAGAAGGAATTGAAGATTTATTGCCGCAGATTTCAGATCTAAAGTCCATTAAAACTTGGTATGACGGAACACCTAAATGGTGGTGTGACGAGGCAACCCCTCCTGAAATATTCGGCTTATCTCGCAGCCTTGATGACGATGTGATCACCGTTTTGGTTAATACCTCTGGTGTTGAAAGTAGCTTTGTCCCGAATGAGGATTTTGCTGAATGTTCGGTCATTTTCTCGATAGGCACTAGTTGCACGGTAGGAAAAACAGTAATTTTGCCGCCAAATTCTGGCGTTGTTGTCTCACACCGTAGAAAATAGGCTCCATGAAAAATGTATTCATAACGGGTGTCAGTGGTGGAATGGGTGTCGCGACGGCGAAACATTTCCACGATAAGGGTTACCGGGTATTTGGTACAGATATAAAGCAGACTGAGCTTAATTTTCTAGCTGGGTTTTACCTTGGCAACGTGACTGATGAAGAAATGTGGGCGAAAGTTTCATCTGACATAGCGAGCCAAGCGGGCACACTAGATGCTCTGATAAATATTGCTGGCCGCAATTACTTTGATGAAGTTGGTGATGCCCAGCTTTCGCAATGGCGCGACATGTTTGAAGTAAATGTTCTTGGCATGGTTGCTTCAATAAAACATCTCTCACCATTATTAAAAAAGGCACAGACTTCAGCAATTGTTAATATGAGCTCAATTTCGGGCTACATCGGTTCACATGGATACGCCGCATACTGCGCGACCAAGGGTGCTGTTGATTCGTTAACTAAGTCGCTAGCTTTAGAGTTAGCGCCAAGTGTGCGAGTCAATGCAATTGCACCAGGCTGGATAGAAACACCATTTACAGTTGCGGGCCTTGAGCTATCAGATGATCCAGTTGCATATCGCAGAGATGTAGAAGCGATGCATGCTTTAAATCGTGTTGGCACGCCTGAAGAAATTGCGAAGGCAATTTATTGGATAGCATCAGATGATGCAGGATTCATGACCGGCTCAGTCGTCATTGTTGACGGCGGATACATGATTAAGAATTAATATGAGCGCTACATTTCACAATATTCTCTTAAACAAGATAATCCCGGTTCTAGTAATTGATGATCCATCGAACGCCAAAAGTGTTGGAGAAGCACTGGTTGCAAATGCGCTACCTATTGTCGAGATAACGCTTCGCACGCCAACAAGTTGGCAGTCAGTAATTGAATTACAAAAAGTTCAAGGTTTAACTGTTGGAATCGGGTCAGTTCGAAGCAAAGATGACTTGCAGCGAGCGGCTGATTCGGGAGTTTCATTTGCAGTTTCCCCTGGTATTCAAGCCCATTTGGTAGAGCACGCTCAAAAACTGCAGATTTCTTATCTGCCAGGGGTCGCAACCCCTTCAGAAATCATGCTTGGGGTTTCACTTGGTTTAGAGGTTTTGAAGTTCTTCCCCGCAGAAACGCTGGGTGGGGTAGCGGCAATTAAGGCTATGTCGGCGCCTTTTCCTGCGCTTGCGTTCATCCCGACGGGTGGCATAACAACTAAGAATGCAACTAACTATTTAGCAGAGAAGAATATTCCAGCTGTGGGTGGAAGCTGGATGGTATCTAGAGAAAAAATCGCTGCTCGGGACTTTGATTCGATTGCAAATGATATTTCGGCGTCCGTCCAACTTATTAGAGATTTGGAATAGATACATGGAGATTAAAAAATCCGCGACTTTCGATGAAATTTCACTAGGTGAAGTAATGCTTCGCCTTGATCCAGGTGATCGACGAATCCGTACAGCGCGTCAATTTGATGTTTGGGAAGGCGGCGGTGAATACAACGTCGCACGTGGATTACATAAATGCTTTAACTTCAATACTGCTGTCATCACCGCGCTTGCCAAAAATGAAGTTGGTTATTTAGTGCTCGATCTTATTAATCAAGGTGGCGTTGATACCCGATTTATAGAGTGGAAAGATTTTGATGGCGTTGGCCGCCAAGTAAGAAATGGTTTGAATTTTACTGAACGTGGTTTCGGTGTTCGGGGGGCAGTTGGAGTTTCGGACCGTGGACATACTGCTGTGTCTCAGTTAGTAAACTCCGATTTTGATTGGGATTATATTTTTGGTGAACTCGGAGCAAAGTGGTTTCATACTGGTGGAATTTTCGCCGCTTTATCTGAATCAACCGCAGAAGTTGCAAAATCAGCAATGATCTCGGCTAGAAAATACGGAACTAAAATTTCATATGATCTTAACTACCGACCAAGTTTGTGGGTTTCCCAAGGTGGCAAAAAGCAGGCCCAGAACGTAAATCAAGAACTCGCTCAATATGTTGATGTGTTGATTGGGAATGAAGAGGATTTTGAAGTTGCACTTGGTTTAGAGATAGATGGCGCAGATGAGAATTACAGTGCAATCGATGTAAAGGCTTATGAATCAATGATTCAAAGCGCTGTAGCGAAGTATCCGAACTTGGCAGCTGTGGCCGTGACGCTTCGAGGGGTTATAAGTGCCTCTCAAAATGACTGGACTGGCCTGGCTTGGAGCAAAAATGAGGGTTTTGCTTATGGGGTTGCCTACAAATCTCTTGAGATATTCGATCGAGTCGGCGGTGGCGATAGCTTCGCATCAGGCTTAATTTATGGGTTCCTAAATTACTTCCCATTACAAGAGTCACTTAATTACGGCCTTGCACATGGCGCACTTGCAATGACAACCCCTGGCGACACCAGCATGGCCACTTTGGATGAAGTAAAGAAATTAGTCGCAGGAGGCAAGGCGCGAGTTCAACGCTAATGAAACTCTATCAAGCCGAGATTGCGTTTACGTGTGAGGCAGATGTTGGGGAAGGCCCAATCTGGAATTCAGAGACAGAAGAATTAATCTGGGTTGATGTAACGGGTGGGAAACTATTTTTTTATAATCCGAAAACTAATCAACAAGAAATTCATTCGTTGGATAAACATGTTGGGGCAATAGCGCTAACTAATTCAACGCAATACCTTCTGGCTATCCGTGATGGTTTTGCCACTTTTGATCGCGCTTCTGGCAATTACGATTACTTAGTTAAAGTTTTAGATCGCGAAGACGCTAGATTTAATGATGGCAAGGTTGATCCACGTGGCAGATTTTTAGCCGGAACTTTGAAGTATCAGCCATCGCCTGGCACTGCTTCGCTATATTCCCTTGAGAACAATAAATTTAAAACTTTACTTTCAAATGTTGGCCTGAGTAATGGTATCTGTTGGAATCAAAGTGGAGATCAGTTGTTCTACATTGATTCACTTGCGCAAAGTATTCAAGCTTTTGAATATGATCTTGATTCTGGTGATATGGGTAAGGCGCGAGTGCTTATAGAGTTCAGTGCTACCCAGGGAACGCCTGATGGAATGACTATCGATGCAGCTGGCAATCTCTGGGTTGCAATGTGGGCAGGCGGAAAAGTTCTCAATATTTCTCAATCTGGTGAAATCATTGGTGAGATTAGAGTGCCGGTAGATCAAGTAACTAGCGTTGCCTTCGGCGGAACCGACCTTTCCACTTTATATATAACTACAGCTCGATACTTAATGTCAGGGCAACAATTACAAGAGCAACCATTGGCTGGCAGCCTATTTAAAGCCAATGTTGACGTTTCTGGCTTACTTGAGAATCGATATGTAATCTCAAATAGAGGAAGCGATACCCATGTCTAAAAATGTTAAGCGGCAGTTCCCTAAACCTAATGAACTGGCGCCCCTTCTAAAGTTTTCACTTCCTACCTTTCGCCGAAAGCAACGACGTTTAGAAAAGGCTTTCACGATCTGGGATTTACGAGATATCGCAGCTAAACGCACGCCAAAAGGACCTTTCGATTACACCGATGGCTCCGCCGAAAGTGAGTCCACTTTGGAAAGGGCCTATCAGGCTTATCGCGATATCGAATTTATCCCAAGCATCCTTAAAGATGTATCAGCAGTTGATTTGAGTTGTACTTCGTTAGGTGAAGATTTTTCTATGCCGGTAGGCATTTCACCAACTGGATTTACGCGAATGATGCAGACCGAAGGTGAAATAGCAGGTGCACGTTCTGCGGAAAAATTTGGGATTCCTTTCACTCTATCCACGCTTGGCACAACAACTATCGAAGACGTCGTTGCAAGTGCGCCAAATGGTCGCAACTGGTTTCAGTTATATATGTGGAAAGATCGCGAAGGCAGCATGGCTTTGGTTGAACGCGCGAAGAAGGCCGGCGTAAAGAATCTAATGCTTACGGTAGATGTACCCGCAGCTGGTCATCGGATACGTGATTCTCGAAACGGATTAACAGTTCCACCCCGACTAACAGCCGGCACACTATTAAATGCAATTCCAAGACCTGCTTGGTGGCTAAACTTTCTAACCACGCCACCAATTGAGTTTGCATCAATGAAGAGTTGGCAAGGCACAGTTGGCGAACTTCTTGATTACATGTTT
>Ga0114978_10002441_pt1 | contig 15293 bp, 14 predicted proteins | sample S_140212_EF_Meta_FD_87027 | JGI IMG/M metagenome (GOLD analysis project Ga0114978, IMG submission 87027) | Freshwater microbial communities from Lake Simoncouche, Canada to study carbon cycling - S_140212_EF_MetaG | ecosystem: Environmental > Aquatic > Freshwater > Lake | place: Lake... | reverse complement strand
TCCAGCCCGGTACCGCGCCGGGCCGGCAAATGCCCAAGCGGCAGCGGCCAGCGATGGCGCCCGCGCAGCCCTCAATCGGAGATGCGATGTGAACAGAGCCACCATGCAAGGTCTGGCCGGAACGGCGCACGCTGCGTACCCGCAGGCAGTGGCGGGGCCCGGGCCAGCGCCCGACGGCAGGGCCCGGGCGAGCCGGGCGTATCGCATGGCCGACCGGTCCGAAACCCTCGATTTCGAAATCCGCAGCCACGTCATTCGTGCGCCGGTCACTTTGCCGCACCGGCACGAATTCTTTCAGGTCGAGGCCAATCTGCGCGGCGCGGCGCACCATCTGATATCCGGAAAGCGCTGCCGTTATCCGGAACGCTCGCTGATTTTCATCATGCCCTACCGGGTCCACTGCGCGGCCCATGAGGCTGCCGATCCGGACTACTACGACATCAACTTCGCTTCCGATTTTCTGCGCCATGACTTCAAGTTGTCGCCGCTGGAAATGGAGGAGGCGTCCATTTCCCAGTACCCCGAACTTACGCCGTTCTTGTATGAAGGCTATGTCGATTTCGTCTTCAGCGAAAGCCAGTTCGCCCATATACGAAGCATCATCGACCACCTGTCGCAGCTCAACCAAAACCGCAGGCTCGGTACGCTGGACCGCATCCGCGGCGCGATGCTGGAGTTGATCGGTTTCACGGTTGAGGTCCACGCCGATGCCTTGCAGGCGTTGTCGGCGACGCGGCCCTATATGCAGGGCCGAACCGACGCATTGCGCCGGGTCCTCAAGTTCATCGAGGAGCATCTGCAACGCGATATCTCGCTGAACGAAGTCGCCGAGGCCGCGTTTCTGGCGCCGAACTATCTGTCGCATCTGCTGAAGAAGCAAACCGGTATGGCGTTCGTTCAGTGGCTCACCGCACAACGCCTGCAGCGCTCGCAGCATCTGCTGGCGCACACCCGGGAAAAGATTGCCGCGGTCGCCCACGCGGTCGGTTTTTCCGACGAGGCCTATTTCACCCGGCGCTTTCGCCAACACTTCGAACTCTCGCCAAGCCAATACCGAAAGGCGGCCCAGCCACGGGGTTGAAGCCGCAGGCTACTGATCCTGCGATGCACCGGCGTCGGTCTTGGCGGGGCCGGTCAGGAAGTCAAAATCGCAGCCGCCGTCCGCCTGCAGCACATGCTCTTGATACAGCTTGGCGTAACCGCGCTTGGCCAGCGGCGCGCGCAGCGGCAATTCCAGGCGCCGGCGCGCGAGTTCAGCGTCATCGACCAGCAGGTCAATGCGCCGCTGCTGCACGCTCAGGCGAATGCGGTCGCCGTTGCGCACCAGCGATAAGGGTCCTCCGGCGGCAGACTCGGGCGTCACATGCAGCACGATGGTGCCAAAGGCGGTGCCGCTCATGCGCGCGTCGGATATGCGCACCATGTCCTTCACGCCGGCTTGCGCCAGTTTCTTGGGGATCGGAAGATAGCCCGCCTCGGGCATGCCGCTTCCGCTGGTGGGGCCGGCGTTTTGCAGCACCAGAAAGTCGTCCGGCTGAACCTCAAGTTGCGGGTCATCGATGCGCGCGCTGAGATCCTCCAGCGAGGTGAAAAGCACCACCCGACCTTCCTTCTCAAACAGGCTCTTGTCGGCCGCCGACCGCTTGAGAATCGCGCCGCGCGGCGCCAGCGAACCGAACAGCGCCACCAACCCGCCCAGCGGCTCGACCGGGTCGTTGAAAGGGCGCACGATGCGGTGGTCGACCCAGGCCCCGCGCTCGGCGTCGAGGCGCTGGCGCAAGGTCTCGCCGGTGACGCTGATGGTGTCGAGGTGCAGCAGCGGCCGCAGTTCGCGCAGCAAGGCGCCCATGCCCCCAGCCGCATAGAAGTCTTCCATGTAGCTGTCGCCGGTGGGCTTCAGGTTGACCAGCACCGGCGTCGTGTCGCTGAGCGCATTCAGCCGCTCCAGCGCCACCGGTATTCCGAGCCGCCCCGCAATCGCGGTCAGATGGATGATCGCGTTGGTCGATCCGCCCAGCGCCAGCAGGACCCGCAACGCGTTTTCAACCGACGCTTGCGTGATCACCTGGCTGGGCCGAATCGGTGCGCCGATCAGCTGCACCGCCGCTTCGCCGGTGGCCTCGGCCGCGCGCAGACGGTCGGCGTGCACTGCGGGTATGGCCGCTGTTCCGGGCAGGGACATTCCCAGCGCCTCGGCAATGCACGCCATGGTGCTCGCCGTTCCCATCACGGCGCAGGTGCCAGCGGTCGTCGCCAGCCGTCCCTCGATGGTGTCGATTTCCAATTGCTCTATCTTGCCGGCGCGAAAGCTGCCCCAAAAGCGCCTGCAATCGGTGCACGCGCCCAAACGTTCGCCGCGGTGGCGGCCGGTCATCATCGGGCCGGTCACCAGTTGGATGGCCGGCAGGTCGGCGGCGGCAGCCCCCATCAACTGCGCTGGAACCGTCTTGTCGCAGCCGCCGATCAGCACCACCGAGTCCATCGGCTGCGCGCGCACCATCTCCTCCACATCCATGCTCATCAGGTTGCGAAACATAAGGCTGGTCGGATTGAGGAATACCTCCCCCAGCGAAATCGTCGGGAAGTCGATCGGCAAACCGCCCGCCGCCAGAACGCCGCGCTTGACGGCGTCTACCAGTTCCGGCATCGAGCGGTGGCAGTTGTTGAAGCCCGATGGGCTCGAAGCGATACCGACCACCGGCTTTTGGAGCATCGCGCCCGAATACCCCATGGACTTGATGAACGATCGGCGCAGATAGAGCGCGAAGTCCCGGTCACCATAGTTGGTGAGTCCCTGGGCGATGCCTTGTTCGGGCTTGTCTGTCATGGTGGGGGGTCCTGCCGATGGGGGGTGTCGGCCAGCGCCGACGCAGCCAAGTTATAGCCGAAGTCAGAGTCGCACTTTGATGAACTTCGCTTCAAGGTAATCGCATGCGCACCTCGGGAACCCGCGCCTCGATGGTCTGTCCGTAGATGCGCTGGGTCTCGCCGGAGTAGCACTCGAACTGATCGGCGGCGTCGGCGGTTTCGCCGGCCGCCTGCAGCAGCGGTTTGCCCGTTTCGTAGTCACTGTAGAGGCCGAATTCCTGGCGTTGCATCCTGCGGGTACCCCTTTGCTCGCTATAGGTCGCTCGACTGATAACGGCTTTGCACCTCCTCGCACCAGTTACCCACGTTCCAGGAACCGTAGGCGCCCAGTCCGCCCTCGACGGCGGCGCCCGCGTAGACCGGCAGGTGGACCACCGAAAGGCCTTCGTGCGTCCCGGCCTGGCGCAAGGCGGCCTGCAGCGACGCTATCGACTCGCCCCCCCATACCGCCTTCACGCCCGCGATGCTGTTGGCGAGTTGCACATAGTCGACGGCAACGCCATCATGGGTTCGGAAGTCCACCCCATACTGCGCCTGTTGCAGGCCCGATATCGCCGCCATGCGCCGGTTGTCGAAGATGACCACCATTCCCCTGGCGCCATGCTCGACCGCGCTGATAAGCGCCTGCGGGTTCATCATGAACGACCCGTCGCCACTCAGCGCAATGCCGTAGCGCGGCAGGTCGGCCAGCCCGGAGGCGATCAACGCGCAGGTGGCAAAGCCCATGTAGGACGCGCCGGTCTCGGTATAGGTCTCGAAAGGCTGGTCGTCCTCGACGCTCTGGAAGCCGTTGGCCTGAACGTCGCCGGCGTCGAAGAACTTGATCGCGCCAATCGACTTGGCAAAGTCGCACACCACCTTGATCGCCGCCGGCTGTGATAGCACCCGACGCTCCCATACCGGATCGTGCAGGCTTTCGGCATTCTGGCGCTGGCGCAACAGGTGCTTCCACTCGGCCTTAGCGCCGGCGCAAGCCTCCAGCCAATCACGGCGCCCGTCGTCAAGCGGCGCCGCGGCTCCCATGGCTTGCAGCAACTGGCCAATGACAACGCCGATATCGCCGGTCAGCGCCAGCGTCCGGTTGTAGTGGGTGGCGTCGCACAGGTCGGCGTTGATGTTGATGACCGCTCTGGCACTCGGGTAGCCGACGCCCGAGCAATCAGCCTGGCACACCGCGCGCGAGCCGATAACGATCAGCAGTTCGCCGCCCTGCATCGCGTGGTTGCCACTGATGGATCCCTTGCTACCCCCCACATGCATGTTCTGCGGGTGCGCATCGGGCATCACCCCGGTGGACCCGGGCGAGAGCACGACCGCAGCGCCGCAGCGCTCGGCCAGCGCGCGCACCTGCGCTGCATGGGCGCGGCCACCGCCGCCGATCTTCATCACCACCCGGGCATGCCGGGCGATCAGCGCCGCCGCCTGCGCCAGAAGCTCGCTGTCGGCGACGGCAGCCCCCGACACCCGCAGGCGTTCGGGCAACGCACCAAGGTGCAGGTCTGGTATCTGTTCGGGCTGCGTGTTGATCGGCAGCATCAGGTAAAACGGGCCGGCCTTGAACGGATGGTGCACGCACTGCGTTCCCCGGCGCAGCGCGTCGCGCAGCGCTTTGGGCGTGTGCAGCACATAGGACTGTCCCATCAGGGCCGTCATCTGGCCATACAACCCTTGCAGCGGCTTGGGCACCTGCTGCATGTTGTAGCCTTCGCCGTGCGTGGTCTCGTCGCCGTAAATATGGTAGAGCCCGACCCCGTTGGACGCCGCCGCCAGCGAGCCGGCCATCGCCTGCAGAGCGCCCGGCCCAATCGAGGTGACGACGGCACAGGTCTCGCGGTAGACCCACGCGAGCGCGGTTCCGGCGTGCGCCATCTCGACCTCATTGCGGAAGTTGAACACCTGGGTGGCGCCTGCTTCGCTGTAGACCCGCAGCACTTCGGCCAGGTCGGTCGAGCCATGGCCGAAAATAGCCAGGTACTTGCGAACACCCTGCTTGAGCAAGCCCAGCACCAGACCCTCGGACAGGCAGACGCTGACCCGCTGGGGCAGCAATCCCTGATCGATCGCCTGCTGCAGGCCACCGGCGCGCGCAACCGCCTGCGCGCGCAATTGCTGGCCTTCGCGGCCCGGACGCTCGATCATTGCTTCTTCAGGCCCGCCTTGTCCATCGCCTTGGACATCAGCACGTCGTCGGCGTCCATGGTGCGGCCGAAATCATCGGCGGTCTGGAAGGACGGAAGAAATCCCATCTTCTCGCCCTGCAACTTGAACTCGGCACTGTTGACGGTCGCGCGCAGCGCGCTTTCGAGCCTAGCGACCACCGCCTTGGGGGTTCCCTTGGGCGCGGCGATTCCGCGCCACATATCCGACTGGAACTGGACACCCTGCTCCTGCGCTGTCGGCACATTGGGAAAAGTCGGGTCACGGCCCGACGACAGCGCGCCGAGCACCTTGAGGGTTCCCGCCCGCACATGGGCCGTCAAGGCGCTGGCGGCCTGCACCACCGCCTCGATATGGCCGCCGAGCAAGCTGGTGATGACCTGCGATCCGTTGAACGGCACATGGGTGAGGTCCAGCCCGAGTTCCTGCGAAAACCCGACCGCGGAAATGTGGGTGTGGCTGCCCAGTCCGGAATTGCCCACCCGGATCGCGCCGGGGTTCTTGCGCCCGAACTCGATCATTTCCTTGAGGTTATTCCAAGGCGCCTCGGCTCGCACCGCCAGCACCGGCAGCTCCACCGTGACGCGCGCCACGGGCTCAAAAGCCTTGTAAGTGAACGGCACCTGGCCGGCGTAATAGACCGACGAGATCGAATTCGAATTGAACACCAGGCTGTAGCCGTCGGGCTTTTGCGAGTGCACATGCTTGTAACCGATGGCGCCTCCGGCTCCCGGGCGGTTCATGATGACGACCGGCTGGCCGAGTTGGCGCGACATGCCGTCGGCCAGGATCCGGGCGACCACGTCGGCCGACGAGCCGGCCGGGAACAGCACGTTGAGTTCGATCGGCTTGGTGGGGAAGTCCTGCGCGTGCGCCGATAGCCCGGCCACGCCACAGGCCAGCGCAGCGGCGCAGCCTGCCAGCGCAAGACGCAGCGGTCGAAAGAAGTGTTGCAATGGCATCATGGTCTCCTCAGGGTGGTCACATTCAGAAAAGGACGCGCGTTGCGCCGGAACCTGCGGTACGCCGCAGGCTTCATGCGACCCGCCGCAGAGGGGCGCTGACGACGCGCTTTTCCCGCAGCGCCGCCATCACCCGCTCGGGCGTCGCGGGAAGCCGGGTCAACCGCACGCCGACGGCGTCGTGGATCGCATTGACGATGGCCGCCGCGGTGGGCGTGATGGCGGGCTCGCCGATACCCTTGACGCCCAGCGGCGTCTTGGGGTCGGGTTCGGTGATCAGCACCGAGGTGATGGTGGGGACGTCCAGCGCGGTGGGCAATATGTACTTGGCAAAACCCGGCGTCGTGGTCTTGCCGTCGATCTGGATGTAGTCTTCCATCAGCGCGTGGCCCAGCGCCATCACCACCCCGCCCTCTATCTGTCCTTCGACCTGTTGCGGGTTGACGACCCGGCCCACGTCATGCGCGGCCCACACCCCCAGCACCTGCACCTCGCCGGTGTCATCGTCCACTTCCACCTCGGCGATCTGGGCGCCAAAGACATAGCTTTGCCAGGGCGTGGCCACGCCAGTTTCAGGATGCAGCGGCGTATGCTGCGAGGTGAACAGGCCGCTGCCGACGACGACGATTCCGCGTTCCTTCTTCAGCACATGGACCGCGTGGGCCATCGACACCCGCTGGGTCGAGGAACCTTCGACCCACACCTCGCCGGCAAAGGCGCGAATGCTGTCGGGCGAGACCGACCAGTAGGCGCCCATCGCATGGCGGAATTTCCCAAAAGCCTCCCGGCAAGCGATCGCCACCGCATTGCCGATCATGTAGGTCATGCGGGTCGCGCCGGCGTGCGCCGCCTCGGGCACGCGCGCCGTGTCGTTGTCGCCGAGCACGATGTCCTGCGGGCGAACGCCCATTTCCTGCGCCGCTATCTGGCACAGACCGGTGAGCACGCCTTCACCGATTTCGGTCACACCGGTTGCGACCTTCACCGTCCCCCCATCGTCGAGCTCGACCCACACGGCAGCCCTGTCCATAGCCGCCGTGCGCGCGATTCCGTACCATCCGCAGGCAACGCCGCGTCCTCTATGCTTCATGCTGCTGTTCCTCCTGATGGCTCGGTGCTGCCGATGGCAGGTAGGCGCCCAGCGTGCACGGCGCGCGGGTACCGGGCCCGTCCAGGTCGGTGCGCGCCGGCAGACCGTGCGCACGGCGATGCGGCACACCCGCGTCCCAACCGGCTGCCGCCACCGCCGCCTGCAGGCAGTCGGTGGCCAGTACCCGGTCGAGTGGCTGCATCGTGTGGGTCAGCGCGCCATCGCGCATCAGATTGAGCATCCGAAGCGCGACCGGGTCCATCGCCAGCCTTTCGGCGCACAGGTCCAGATGCGCCTCGGTCGCGAACTCGGACTGGAAGGCGCCAAAAGCACGCATCGCCCCGCTCGGCGTGTTGTTGGTATAGACGCCGATGGCGTCGACCCATACATTGGCGATGGCGTAGGGGCCTGGCCCAAGAATGGCGGACTTGTTCATCACGCCCGGGGTCGACATCGCGTAGGCGCCGCCGTCGGACACCATCACCATCTTGGTCGCCACGATGCGCCCGTCGCGCTTGAGTCCCATGGTGTAGCGAATCTTGAACGGGTGGCGCTTCGCGCTGGCAGCAAAGCTTTCTTCGCGGGTAAAAACATAGCGCACCGGCCGGCGCGTCTTGATCGCGCCCAGCGCCATCATGCCCTGGTAGATCATGTCTTCCTTGCCGCCAAAACCACCGCCCACGGTGCTCATGATCATGCGCACCTTGTTGATGGGCCGTCCCAAGATCTTCGCCAGCATATGGCGATGGTGGGTGATGTTTTGGCTCGGCGACTGCACCGTCACGCAGCCGTCGGGCTCCACATAGGCCAAGCCCGCCTCCGGCTCAAGGTAAGCATGTTCGATCGGGGCGGTCTCGTAGATTTCCTCGACCACCAGGTCGGCTTCGCGCATCGCCACGTCCACATCGCCCTTGCGGATTCGCGTGTGCTTGCAGATATTGTTGGCGGCGAATGGATGCAGCTGCACGGCGCCGGGCTGCATCGCGGCCTCGGGGTCGAACAGTCCGGGAAGCGTTTCGTACTGCACCTCGATCAGGCGCAGCGCGGCGCGCGCTATGTCTACGGTCTCGGCGACCACCGCGGCGACCGCCTCGCCCACATAGCGCACGACGCCGCGGGCCATCACCGGCTGGTCTTCGATGAAGACGCCAAAATTATCGACGCCGGGAACATCGTCGCTGGTCAGCACGCACTCGACCCCCGGCAGGGCGCTGGCGCGGCGGGTGTCGATCGCCAGAATGCGCGCGTGTGGGTGCGGGCTGCGCAGCACCTGCATGTGCAGCATATTGGCCATCCACATGTCGGCGGCGTATTTGATGGCACCGGTGACCTTGGAGGGCGCGTCGAGCCGACGGGTACGGTGTCCCATAAAGTTGTCGGCCGGCTCTTCCTGCAGGGCGGCGGGCGCCGTCGCGCCATTGATCACATCGCGTGCGAGTTCCACCGCGTCGAGAATTTTCTGGTAGCCGGTGCAGCGGCAGATATTGCCACCAAGTCCTTCCTTGATCTCGTCGATGCCGGCATGGGGGTTCCGGCGCAAGGTCGACGTCGCCGCCATCACCATGCCAGGAATGCAGTAGCCGCACTGGCTAGCGCCGCACTTGTGAAAAGCCTGCTGCACCACCGTCATGCCGTGGTCACGGTCGAGGTCGTCAATGGTCTCGACCGCGCAGCCCTGGACTTTATGCACTGGCGTCAAGCAACTTTTTATCAACTTGCCGTCGAGGAACATCGAGCAGGTGCCGCATTCGCCCGCACCGCAGCCTTCCTTGCTTCCGGTGAGCTTGAGTTCTTCGCGCACGAAGTCAATCAGGCGATAGTGATTCGGCACGCTGCGCACCACCTGGCGGCCATTGACCCGCGCCGAAATTTCAACCATCGGATGGCGGCCGCTGGCGGACGCGCTAGCGCCGGATGCGATGTCAGGCATGCACAGACTCCTTGGGCAAGCGCTCAAGCGCGACGCCGGATTGCGCCAGCGCCGACGCCAGCGCGCGCTCTACAAAGTTCGCCAGCACCTCGCGCCGGTATTGCTGGCGGCTGCGCGAACGCACCCGATCCGCCGTCATCAGCGCGGCCTCGCGCAGCAATTCGGCGCCGGGCGGCTGTCCGCGCAAGCGCATTTCCACATCGTGCAGGCGCTCGGGAACCGGACCGACCGCGCCAATGGCAATGCGGCAATCCTCGATCCGGCGCTGCGCCCAGTCGAGTCGAATCAGCGCCGCCAGGCAAACCGTCGATATCACCAATGAGCGGCGATGCCCTACCTTTTCAAAAGCCGCTCCCCATCCGGGAACGGCGTCGCATTCGATGGTCGTCAGGATCTCGTCGCCCGCCAGTTGCGTCTTGCCCGGCCCGACGATGAAATCCGACAGCGGCATGCAGCGCGACTCGATGCGCGAGGCGACCCGGCGCGCCAGCGTCACGCTGGCATTGAGCGCCAGCAGCGCCGGCTGCGAGTCCCCTGCCGGCGATGCGTTGACCAGGTTGCCGCCAACCGTCGCCTGCTCACGTATCTGGTCGTCGGCAAACCAGACGGCGCAGCGCCCCAGCACCGGCGCGAGCTTCTGCAAACGGGGATCGTTCTGAAACGCGCTGATCGGCGTCGCAGCACCCATGCGGATCCGATCGCCCTGAACGCTCAGGGCACACAGTTCGGGAATGCGGCTAACGTCGACCATGGCCGGCAGGTGGACGTCGCCGGCACGTCCCTCGCGTGCCCACGGCAACAGGTCGGTTGCACCCGCAACCAGTCGCGCGCCCGCAAAACGCCCGATGGCGTCAAAGGCCGCGTCCAGCGTCTGCGGCGTGGCGTAATGGTCGAAGCTCAGCACGAAACGGTTCAGCAGCCCTGCGGGTGCGTCATCTTCACGACCACCTTGATCGCGTCGTCGATCCGCTCGCGCGCGTAGCGCAGCGCGGTAGGCACCTCTTCAAGCGGGAAGGTGTGGGTGTGGATCAGCTTCGCGTCGAATCGCTTCTGCGCCATCAGCGCCGCAGCGCGGTGGGTGGCGCTCTTGCCTTCGCCGCGGATGCCGAACATGTAGATGTTGTTACGTACCAGCGCGGCAACGTCGATGGGAACCGGCTCGCTGGGAAATGCTGCCAGGCAAATGCGCCCGCCGCGCTTGAGCATGCGTGCCGCGTCGTTCACCGCCGTCGGCGCGCCCGAGCACTCGAGCACATAGTGCGCGCCTCCATGGGTATATTCCTTGACCTTCTCGACGACGTCTTCGCGCGTGACGTTGATGGTGTAATCCGCTCCAAGCTTGCGGCCCATTTCAAGGCGGTTGTCCCGGGTCCCGGTGAGGATCACCTCGCTGGCGCCCAGGGCCTTGGCAACGCCGACGCCCATCAGGCCGATCGGGCCGGGGCCCATGATCACCACCGCCATGTACGGGCTCGACGTCATCGGCGGTGCCGGCGGTGACGATCAGTGTCGCCTCCTCGTCGCTCATGTCCTTGGGAACATGGGCCAGGGTGTTGATATTGTTGATCGCGTACTGCGTGAAGCCGCCGTCGGTGGTGAAGCCGTTGGCGCGGTGCCCCTTATTCACCTCGCCATAGTTCTTGCCGTAGTTCAGGCAAGCGGTGTACATGCCCTCGCGGCAGCGTTCGCAGCGACTGCAACCGGCGTGCACTTCGACCGTCACCCGGTCGCCGACATGAAACTCGTCGACGCCCTGCCCGAGTTTGACCACGGTACCCATGTACTCGTGGCCAGGCGTAAAGTTCTTGTTGAAAGGCAGCCCCCCCTGAAACATCGCGGGCGGGCCCTTGTGAATGATCTCCAGATCGGTCGCGCAGACCGCAATCGCGTCGATCCGCACCAGCACCTCGGCCGCGCCAGGCTGGGGCACGGGTTTGTCGACCAGCGTGAGTTGGTCCGGGTCGCCCAGCACCCAGGCCTTCATCGTTTCCGGAATCCTGTAGGTCTTGCTGCGAAACGGCGCATCGGTGACTGCATTCATCGTGATCTCCCATTAAGTTTGACGGCGTTGCGCGGGGGCGGAGCCATCGGCCGCTGCCACGCACACCCGGATTAGACCCTGCCCGCACCATCGCCACCATGGGGCACGGGCCACATCTTGGACTTGTTTAATAGATCCTTGGAAAAATCCAAGAACGGGATTCTCGTCCAATGCCCGGATCGGCCCTCAGCTCGGCGCAGCAGCAGACGCCAATCCGTGCTCGCGCTGGCGCAGGGCGCCGGCGAACAGGAAGCCCAGCGCCAGCAGCACCGTGCCGCCCATCGCGATGACCGGCGCCGAGCCCAGGCGGTCCACCAGACCGGCGGCAAGTTGCACCCCGAGCGACTGGCCCAGAAACAGCGATGCCGCAAACAGCGAGACAGCGGTCCCGCGGGCCGCCGGCGCCATCTGGGTCGCGTTGGCCTGCATGACATTGTGAAAGGTGAAAAAACCAAAGCCCGCCACCAGGCTCGCCGGTATCGTCGGCCAGGCCACCGGCGTCAGCGCGATGACCAGCGCCGAGACGAACACCAGAACACCGCCCAGTCGCACCAACTCACGCGGGTGCATTCGCCGAATCAGCTGGCGTGCCAGCACCATGTACAGCATGCCACCGACGCCAAACAGCGCGACGACGGCGCCCGCCGCCGACAGCGAAAAGCCCAACGCACGGTGCAGGTGCGCCGCCCAGATCGCCAGCGCGCCAAAGCCAGCGGCGCCTTCGGCCAGGCCAACCAGCAGGATGACGCGCGTCCACCGCAGGCCGAGAATCGCCCACACCTGCGCGAGGTAGGGCCCGCGCGCTGGCCCCGCAGCGGGCGCGCCGCCGGCTCCCGGCAGCCCGAGCGCCTTGCGTTGTCGGCCCAAGTCGTCGAGCAGCAGCGCGCCGACCACGCAAAACAGCAGCGCAAGAAAGGCAAAGGCCCAGCGCCAGCCCAGCGTGTCGGTCAGCAGGCCACCGACCAACTGGCCGCCGCCCACCCCCAGCGTGGTGCCTAGCCCGACACGCGCCAGCGTCTCCTGCAATTCCTTCGCCGGCACCGAGTCGCCAATCCATGCCAGCGAAAGCGGGATGATCGCCGCCGCTCCCATCGCCACCAGCGCGCGTGACACCAGCAGCCCGTCGAGCCCGCTGACCAGCAGCGCCAGCAGGTTGCCGACGCTGCAGGCGAGCGTGGCAAAGGCGATGACGCGAAATTTTCCAAGGCGGTCGCCCAGCGGTCCGTAAAACAACTGCAGCACGCCGTAGACGATGGCGAACACCGATACCACCTGCGCCGCCTGACCAAGGCTGACCGCGAAGACCCGCGACAGCTCGGGCAGCATGGCGTCACAGACGCGCTGTGCCGCCATGCTGGAAAAGGTGGCGAGCGACAGCAGCCAGATCGACCGGCGCTTGGCAATAGACAGGGAACTGGCTTCGGGCTTCATCGGACCGGCGGCCTCACATCAGTCGACGACCCGGGCGCGCAGGGTCTTGATCTCGGATCGCTGGGACTTGCCTTCGAGCCGACGCTGCCTGGACCCATAGGTGGCTTTGGTCGCGCGGCGAACCCGCGCAGGCGTTGCGACGCTGTTGACGATGTCGTGCAGCCGTGCGAAGGCGTCGAGCCGGTTCATATCCTGCGTGCGGTGGCTCTGCGCCTTGAGGACCAGAACGCCCTCCTGGGTGATCCGCTTGTCGCGCAGCGCGAGCAAGCGCGCCTTGACATCCGCCGGCAGGCTGGATGCCGGAATGTCAAAGCGCAGGTGAATCGCGCTCGACACCTTGTTGACGTTCTGCCCGCCAGCACCCTGCGCCCGGATCGCGGTGCTCTGGACTTCGGACTCTTCGATCAACAGCGGGGCTTTGGTGTTCGGTGCAGATGGCATGAGGGGTGGACTTTACTACCTGCCCCACCCAGTCGCAGGCCGGTCAGTGGGGGCGCAGACCGGGCGCGCCCACGGGCGGCGGCGCCTTGTGTGCGCGACGCGCGGCGTGCAAAACGTCAACGCCCTTGCCATAGACGCTGGCTTCGCCCGTGGGCCGGGTCTTGAAGCGGCGATGGGCCCAGAAATATTCCGCCGGCGTGCGCAGCACCTGCGCTTCGATGAACCGGTTCATGCGCACGGTGGCGGCCACCAGATCGGTGCCCGGGTAGTCGTCCCAGGCCGGGTGGAACTGGACCCGCCAGCCTTGGTAATCCGGCAGCATGGTCGCCGTCACCGGGATCAGCCGCGCGCCGGTCATCGCGGCGATCCGGGCCGGTGCGGTGAGCGTTGCCGCTCTGACGCCGAAAAACGGCGTGAACAGCGCGTCGCGCCCGCCAAAGTCCATATCGGGCAGCATGAAGAACGGCAAGCCTGCTCGCATCGCCCGCAAGATGGGCTTGACGCCGGCGTCTCGTGCGAACAGCTGCACGGGCCAAAAGCGCGAGCGCCCGCGGCGCAGCGCCCGGTCGAACACCGGACTGCTTTGTCGCGCGTAGATGCTGCAGCCCGAGGTGCAAAGGCTCACGGCAATTCCTGCCACGTCGAGGCTGACAAAGTGCGGACACAGCAGAATCGTCGGGCCAGCGTGGATCGCCTGCAGCGGCAGCGCCGGCTCGACCCGGATCAGTCTGCGCAGCCTGGCTTCGGATGACCACCAGAGAATGCCACGCTCCAGCATGCTGCGCGCATAGGCCTGAAAATGCCGCCGTGCCAGCGCGCAGCGCTCGGCGTCGGACAGCTCGGGGAAGCACAGCCGCAGGTTGGTCAGTGCCACATGGCGGCGCGCGCTCATCAGGCTGTACAGCACGCGGCCCAGCCCCTCCCCGATGCGGCCCAGCAGCGGCAAAGGCAGCCAATGCAGCAGCCACATCAACACCAGCAATACCCGCATCGGCCCCCGCCCTTTCGTCAGCATGTCCGCTGCAAAGCCTTATCTGTGCAAGGCGCTCGCAGGAAATCAGGGGCTGAGTCTAGGGCGCATGGGCGCGTTGGATTTGCGAAAAACCACAGCGCGGTCGATCGCCGGGGCGCGCTGTGCCAACTAAGGCACGAACAGCCCTATTTATTCGTAGCGCAGTTGCGCCAGCTTGCGCAGCGCGTCGGGCGTCGTGCTGGCGAAACCAAAAAACTCGAGGTAGGCCGGTATTTGCTCGAACAGCATGTCGGAGCCCGCTTGCACAGCGCAACCGCGCGCCCGCGCGGCACTCAAAAAAGCCGTCATCTCGGTCTTCATCACCACCTCGCCGACGAAGGTAGACGGCGCGAGCCGGGTCACGTCCAGCGGAAGCGGATCGCCCTGGTTCATGCCCATCGGCGTCGCGTTGACGACCAGGTCGTAACCCTGCGGGTCATTGGATCCGGTGAGAACCTGCAGCGCGGGGTAATGCAGGCGCAGTCGAGCAGCAAGTTCTTCGGCCGACGGGGCGTGGGTGTCAAACAGGCCGAGCGCTGCGACACCCACGCCAGCCAGCGAAGCGGCGATGGCGCAACCCACACCGCCGCTGCCCACCACCAACACCCTGGCGCCCGCGAGTTGGACGCCCTTGCGCAGGACGCCGCGAACGAAGCCTGCGCCGTCGAACATGTCGCCGAGCAGGCTGCCGTCGGCCCGGCGTAGCACCGCGTTGCACGCACCGGCCACCTGTGCCGTTGGCGTGAGCGCGTCGACCAGGGCGCTGGTCGTCACCTTGTGCGGCATGGTGATCAGCGCGCCGCGGATATTTCCCAGCTTGAACAGTGCCGGCAGGACCAGCGCATAGTCCTCGGCCCTGACCGCCATCGGGACGACGACGGCGTCGATGCCGGCTTGCTCGAAATACGGGTTGTAGACCATCGGCGCCTTGAAGGCGCCGGTCGGATAGCCGATATGGGCGACGATTTCAGTCCTTCCGGTGATCATCCTCGGGCCGCCTTCGCCGCTCCCACGCCAGCGCGCAAGCCAAGCAGGTAGCTGTCAACGCCAAAACCACAGATCTGCCCGCGGACAATCTCTGCGAATACCGACAGATGGCGGAAGGCCTCGCGGGCGTGAATGTTGGACATGTGGATTTCGACAATCGGGCAGCGCAGCACAGCCAACGCATCTCGTATTCCGTAGCTGTAATGCGTCCAGGCGCCGGCGTTGATCAGCACCGCATCGACGCCGTCGGTGAATCCTTGGTGGATGCGCTCGCACATCGCGCCCTCGCTGTTGGTCTGGAAGTTCTGCACCTGCACGCCAAGCTCGTTGCCCAGCTCGGTCAGGCTGGCGTTGATCTCGTCGAGCGTGATGGT
>Ga0114978_10002439_pt1 | contig 15301 bp, 16 predicted proteins | sample S_140212_EF_Meta_FD_87027 | JGI IMG/M metagenome (GOLD analysis project Ga0114978, IMG submission 87027) | Freshwater microbial communities from Lake Simoncouche, Canada to study carbon cycling - S_140212_EF_MetaG | ecosystem: Environmental > Aquatic > Freshwater > Lake | place: Lake... | reverse complement strand
GATAAGTGTTGACAATTGATATATCTTCATACAATATATCAGTGTTAAAGGTTATATAAAGTTCCAGTTCTTATGATAATTGGATGGTGGAGGGTGATATTGAGTTCAATCACCCCTAATTAAGCCCCACAGAAATGTGGGGTTTTTTTGTTTTTTCTATGAGTTGTATATATTTATTGTTATAACTTTATACAAAAATATATGAAAAAATCAGAATTAAAGCAGTTGATTAGAGAAGTGATAGAAGAAGTTGAAAAATCCGGTGATAATGCAAAACAGGATGAAGTGGAATATGTAAAAGCTCAATTGAAAGCACACCCAGAAATAGCACAACAGATCATGAAAGCATTTTCAAGTGCGCAAAAATCTTCCAAATCCGATGAAAAAATGTCCGAAGGCTTTGAGCTGCCCTTTGATCTAAAATATGATGGTTTAATGGCTGCGGGGTTTTTGGCCACCACTCCTATACATACAATATCAAAAATATTTAATAAAAATAGTACACTTGGACCCGACTTGATGGATAAATTAAGCGATTGGTACCAGTCTTACAAGCAAGAAAAATCGGACGAGTATTGGAAAAAAAATTATCCGGGTCTTAAGCATATCAGGCTTCCTCCGGACCCAGGACGCGAAAAATATCTTAAAGATCGTGACGATAGAATATTGAAACAACTGGGATTGAAATAATATGAAAAGAAGCGAACTAAAACAGTTGATTAAAGAAGTGATTGAAGAAATTGAACTGCTCGAAATTGATCCATTAATAAAGGATAAATCAAGCGGCCAATGGAAAACAGATGTAACGGGGATAAAAGTGTTTTTTGATATTACAAAGTTCAATTTACCGTCCCTCGTTTTTGGCACGCTTGCAAAAGTAGGACTTCGAGGAGCAATAGACAAAATTCCTCAATCAATAAAGTCTAGACTAAACCCCGATGCACAAACTAAATTTGGGTCTGGCATTCAAATTATGAATAAAATCGTGCATGGAGACTTGCGCGGAGTTAATCATGCCGGATTTGTTTTGAGTGACGGCAGAATTCTTGACGCGGTTACGGAAGGGGTTGGATTTAGAGACGGAGAAGAAATAAAACAAAATCCTCAAAATTACATTATTTTTAATGTTGGGGGAAGTGAAGAAAAGTTAATTTCGGCATACAATGAGATGCAAAGGTTTATCAAATCATATGACGTTGGGGGAATAGCCCGACAAACAAAAGAAAAATTTCCAAAACTATGGGCGCTCATTAACAGATTTAAAAACGTTGAAGATAAATACAAAGAAGACGGCCAATCGCAGTTCTACTGTTCAGAGTTTGTCGCAAACTTGCTTGCCAGACTCGGTATCATAAACGTTCAAGAATTAATCAACGCAAAGATCAATGAAGAATTGACACCGCTTGATTCTGCTGATGAGATAGACCCGCAACAATTGTACAATTTGATAAAAACAAAAGCCAAGATGTTGGATATTGTTCCAACAAAATAACACGAAAGCCCCAAACATAAAGTTTGGGGTTTCTTTTTTATAGTATATACTATATTTATATACTATGAACTTTTTAGCATTTTTAGTATTATTGAGTGCAATAGCAATATCTGCGTGTGGCGCGTATTTTAGCATCGTTGGTTTAAAGTTGTTGTTTGTTGGCGGCGGCATATCAATTATAATAATGGGAAGTGCTCTTGAAATTGGTAAAATTATCACTGCCACATTTCTCAAACAAAAATGGAACGACATAGGGTTGTGGATGAAAACATACATGACATTAGCTACATTTTTTCTTATGTTTATAACATCAATTGGTATATATGGATATTTGAGTGCGGGATATACTGCCACTTCCATCGCTGTACAAGGCTATGAACATCAAATAGAAGCAAATATAACCAATATAAAAGACATTGAGAAGGAAATAGTATCTTTGAAGACATCAACTTATAATGAAGCGGAAACACGGTCTATTGAGGACAACAGAAAGAAAATAATTGAACAGCGTACTTTGCTTATAAATCAAAAAAATCAACAAGCAGAAACTATAAGAAAGTCGACTGATACAAACAGGGATGCTTCGTCTGATATAATGTCGGCAAAACAAGCATTGGAATTATCCAAGTCATCTACAGATTCTGATATTGGCAGGGAACTTGAACAAATCAAGCTGTATAATTCACGACTTGAGATATTGGACAAAGAAGTACAAAAATGGATAGACCAAGGAAGTGGAAACATGTTCAAAAAAGGTGGCTTGGACAAAGCACGGGAAATCAAACAATCACAACAAAAAGAACGTGATGATATTGATGCTCAAATAAAATCTTCACAAGACAGAATGGAAAAACTTCGTCAGCAATATGCTGGTCAAGTAAAAGAATATAATGATCGTGTGGCAGCAATTGAATCTCGCAGCAAATCTCAAAGAAGTGAAATTGACACCAATATAAAGAATGTTGAAAAAGAAAGTGCCGAAATTGCTGCGTCTATAATAGCATACAACAAAGAAACAGATGAAAAGATTGTTGCATTAAACACCAAAAGAGGTGAAATGACCGAACAAAGTAAACAGAAGATAACTGAATATCAAAATAATATACAAACATTGCGAGCACAAAATACAGAAACACAAGAAAAGATTGTTCATACAGATGTTGGTACATTCAAGTTTATTGCTAAAAGTCTAAACATTCCATTGGACGATGCAGTTAATTATTTTATTTGGGCAATTATTGGAGTGTTTGATCCATTGGCAATATGTTTAATTTTGGCGTTTAATACACTGATTAAAAAAGATGAAAAATCTGAAAATAAACAACAACCAAAGATTGTGACAGAGCCAGAACCGACATCAACATCCACGCCTACAACTGCACCAACATCCACACCAGAACCAACGCCAACATCCACGCCGACAACTGCACCAACATCCACACCAGAACCAACGCCAACATCCACGCCGACAACTGCACCAGCATCCACACCAGAACCAACACCAACGTCCGACGCAGTTGCAGAAGATGTTTTGGTCAATGAATCTGTTGTGGTTGATGTTGTTGTATCACCAGAATCAATCTCGCCAGACGGCACGCTCAGAACATCGCCGCCACCGGCACCAATCAATCCACATGGCATATCAAGTGGCAAAGTTAAAATGCACAAAGAATAATTCTTTACATTTTGTTTATTATATATTGACAATATAAACATTTAGCATATATATGTGAATTGTATATACGACCATTCACAAAATATGAGTTACAAAATTGTCAAAAATAAAGATATTCTACACAAGAAAACCGAACCAGTATCAACAATACAAGAAGGTGAAGAAATAGCCAAAAAATTGATTGAGGCATTGGATACACTTTCACATGGTATTGGTCTTTCTGCCATACAAATAGGAATACCCAAGGCGGTATCAATTGTAAGAGTTCGTAAAGATAATCCGCCTATTATTCTAATGAACCCAACAATTGTTGAGGCAAGTAAAGAAAAACTCATATTCACCGAAGGTTGTTTGAGTTTGCCCGGCAAGCTTACCAACACAGTTCGTTCACTGAAGGTCACGGTGTCCACTCTCAATCATGCCAATCCTCTTTCATTTGGGCCAGATACAGACCCCATCACCCAAGAATCTGTGGGCAAGGATTTGGGCTTGCTAGAAAGTATATGTATTCAGCATGAAACAGATCATACCAACGGAGTGTTGATGATTGATGAAGGCATTCGTTTTGTTCCAACGGTCGATAAAAAAGTGAAACATGGAAGAAATGATAAAGTTATGGTGGAAAAATCCGGAGAAACTCAATATATAAAATACAAGAAGGCTTTGGAACTCGTGGAACAAGGCTGGAAAATTCTATAATATGAACATAAACATTGATAACCTTGAAGAAATAAAAGAACTGCTTGAACATGCACTTGAACGAAATAGTTGGCCAGCCGTTGAAGATGCTCTAACAATACTAAAAGAAGAACTTGGTTATGAAGCCGATGAACTTGAAGAAGACGAGGAATAATTTATGTGGATAACAATATTAATGGTTTTATTTTTCATCTCAACATGTGCGTTGGGATATGCGTGCTACAACATGCTAAAAAAGATTGAAGTACATGAAGAATGGATTGATCAATATCGTTCCGAAATAAACAATGTGTATAAACGCTTAAAAATGGTCGATGACAAAAATTTGTTTGAAAAAGACGATGATGTTGGATTTGTTTTTTCAGAAATATTACGTGTGACAGAAGAGTTCAATGAAAGCATCAAATAAAAATGAATAAACTTAAAAAAATCGGAAAATCTAAAAAGATTGCAAAAAAATCTAAGCCAACAAAAAAAGTTGTAAAAGCTCAAAAGCCTAAAAATAAAATCAAGAAACAGACTGTGCATACTGAGGAGTTTCATGTAAATGAAAAGATTTCTCGCCCACGTGGTAGACCAAAAGGAAAAAAGAATAAAAAAGAGGCAGTTGAAGGAGTTGAAAAAAAGGTCTCAAATGTATACTTTACTCCAGACACAGAATCGGCAATTGTTGCTTATAATGAAACCGAAGATCCAAAGGAAAAGGATAAAATATACAACGAAAAGATACAAGGTGCTTTTGGTAAAATAGCCGAAAACATTTATAATACATTCAAGTTTAGTTATGCTGATGTAAGTCCACTTGATATTCAGAAGCAAGCCATTTCACATATGGTTGCAAATATGAGCAAATATGAAAAAGGAAAAGGCAAAGCATTCAGTTATTTTAGTATTGTAGCCAAACATTGGTTTATTTTGGACAATAATACAACATATCGTCGTTTCAAGAAACACGTTGAGATTTGTGAACAAACCGGAGACTCTGGTGAGTTTGTGGTTCAACCAGAACACGAAAAACAAGAAAGTGAAGCACGTGAATTTATCAAACTCATGGTCGAATATTGGGACCAAAATGTGGGCAAGTATTTTACCAAAGATCGTGACTTGAAGATTGCAAATGCAGTTGTTGAAATATTCAGAAATGCTGATCGTATTGATATATTCAATAAAAAAGCATTGTATCTATATATACGAGAAATCGCAGACTGCCAAACTCAACACATTACAAAAGTTATAAATAAGCTCATGGAGCCACAGCGTAAAATACGAGAGGAATATTATAACACCGGAAAAATAACTGGTATTGATGCTTGACAACCAACGTGAAAATACTCACTCAATAACTATTTATAGGCATGGAAACATATGAGTTTGAGATTTACAAGGGAAAAAGTTTTGCTTCTTTGTGCAAAGATATTATAAATAACTCGGAACAAAAGAAAGATCAGTTGGATATATTGATAACCGACCTAAAAGACATGATCAAGACCGTTAATGACGCCGTTACAATCGTTCCGTTGCTCAAGGAATATTTTGATGTGTCTGTGCGCAATGATGAGCAACTAATCAAACTTGCTGCAATTATTCAACGATTGATGTCTGGTAAGGTTGGACCAGAAGGTGAAGGTGGTGGCACAATATTGACAGAGGAAGAAAAGAAGCAACTCATGTCGGCTATAGAAGAAACCGCTAAAACAATGAAGTCTCCAGAAAAATCAAAAGCGGAACCTAAATAATGTCATACACAGAAACAGAGCGCAGAAGTGACCTCAATATAAAACAAGATGACATGCTTGCTTCAAAAAGGTTTGTTATTGAACGCAAACCCGACACAAGTTATTTTTATGAATTGGAAGAAGCCGTGGTGCTGGATGTTATACTAGATGATAAACATCCGGCATTTACAGATGAATTGGATGCTGACGATTGTCCTCCAAACATAGATGGCAGTGCACCCGTTGCTGGGACGGAGGATTATGGTCTAATTGGCGCAGTACAATGTAGATTCTTGAACAGTGAAAGGGGTAAATATAAAAACCAACTTGGTTGGGCATATCCAATAGAAAACACCGGAATTACTGAGTGGCCATTGATGAATGAAACGGTGATTGTTGGAAAATACTCTGGGCGTTATTTCTATTCGCGAAAATTGAACGTCAAATCTGTTATAAACAGCAATGCGAGTTTTATAACTGAACGCGTGTCTGGTTGGGTAGATCAAAATAGAAATGAATATAACTACGGAGAACCATACACCGGTCCAATATCAAAGATGAATTTTGACGGGGGAGAAGATTATACAGGAGTGTTGGGAAACTATTTTAAATTTAATCCAAAAATTCGTACTATAAAAAGATATGAAGGAGATACTATACTAGAATCAAGATTTGGATCTTCTATACGATTTGGAGCATATGATGATGTTAGGAAGAATGACAATGGAAAAGATGATTACGCCGACGGTGGTGGTAATCCAATGATTTTAATCAGAAATCGTCAAGCACCCATAAAAAATCCAGAAGGATTTACTGCCAAGGGGTATACGGTGGAAAACATCAACGAGGACGGTTCTTCAATACATGTCACTTCCGGAAACACTGTATCAAATTTTAAACCTACCACAACGAACGCAATAATACGCGGATACTCGCCGGTTGGTTTACCAAAACTTGACGGTGATCAAATTATAATAAACAGCGACCGGTTGGTGTTTTCGTCCAAATCGGATGAAATGTTTTTCTTCTCCAAGAAAAAAATTGGAATGACAAGTGACGATTCAATTTCCATATCTTGCCAGGATAGAATGACGCTAACCGCATTAAAAACAGCCACAATAAATTCTCCAAAGATATATTTGGGAAATCACGGTGTAACATATGAGCCAGCATTATTGGGAAGAAGCACGGTAGCATGGATGTATTCAATGTGCGATTGGATGTTATTGAATGTTAATACACAAATTCAAGTACTGACCGCACTACAGACGCATATTCATAAAACACCGAAGGGACCAACACTACTTCCTATATTACCGCCCGCGTCAGTCTTGTGGGCAGAACAATTACTATCTCTACAAGCATCTCAGGTCAGTTTGCTTGCTCTTCGTTCTCAATTGAGTTCGCTCATGAGTGGTAGAGTATTCCTTGCTGGGGGGGTTGATTAACATATGCCAGACATTCCATTATTTTCTGCACCAACGGTGTCTTTCAGTCCACCAACGTCTCTATCGACTATGACAAACAGCGTTACACCCACCGGTTTGTCGATGTTAAAATCTCCCACAATATCTATCGGAGCAGGTTCTTCTTTATCTTCCATTGCATCTGTTTCTGGAATTTCTTCAACAATCGGTGGAGTTCCAAAAACATTCTCGGGGGCTATTGCAAGCTTTGGGGCTCCAACTACGATTGGTGGTATATCGTCTGCGTTCGGGGGTCCAACTTCTCTGTCTGGTATCTCAGGTACGGTGGGATTATCAACATCTCTCCCAAATTTTGCAGCATCATTACCGCCGCTTCCGAGTCTGAATTTGCCAAGCATGCCAAGCTTTCCAGGTTTAGATAAAGCTGGTATTCTTCTTGGTGCTGGACCGAAGTTTATTGCCGAAAAAATTACAAAATATACAACCATAGTGCCTCCATTTGCACCGGGTCTTAAAATAAACATGGCAATGATAGGTGGAGCGATTGCAATAATTTCTGCACTGTCCTCGGGAAATCCCGGTGCATTATTAAAGTCACTTGCCGAAGATATGGTGAATCAGGCGGTTGGTGATTTAAAAAACCAAGTCGGTGACGCGGTAAGCGGGGCTATGGGCCAGACCGGTATACCATCAATACAGGATCAAGTTCAAGGAATACAAGGAGACATCCAAAATGCAGAATCCAATACAACTAGTGCGGTTGGAGACATTGTTTCTGGTGCCGTGGAAGAAAATACGTCCGGTGGAATTGCCAATCTAAACCTGTCGGCGGTATCAACACCAATAAACAATACACTTTCGGGTGCCACATCATTCACAAATGATAAAATAAGTGCATTCAGTTTCCCTCCATCGGGATAATTATCAAAAATACATTATATTTATAAAGGAATCATATATATGAACAAGAAAGAACTGGTAGAAATTATAAGAACGGTTGTACGAGAAGAGATAAATAACTCTCTTCCTCAATATCTCATGGAAGTGTTGGCTGAAAGAATTTCGGCTAAACCAACAATTGTGGAAGAAAAAATCCCAGCACAGGTCTCCGCTCCAAGAAAGAATTCTTCCGTTGCGTTCGAGGCACCGCTTAAAAAAGCACCTGTACAAGCACCAAGAACCTTTTCGTCAAACCCAATATTCAACCAAATATTGAACGAGACGGTTGGTGGAATTCCTGACGAAAATTCGGCATCCGTTCCTTCCGCTATAGACACTATAAAAAATCTACCAAAAGAAGTGTTGGCAGAAAACAAGGATGTTGCTGCCGTAGCCAATGCAATGACCAGAGACTATTCCAAATTGATGAGGGCGATGGATGCCAAAGCAAAGTCCGGTAGACCTGCATAAAAATGGCAACAACAACACAGACTTATGGTATAGTGCTTCCCATCACACATGGTCCGCAGGGTTATTTTAACCAAAGTCATAGTGTAATTGAACAAGTAAAATCCAACTTAAATTTGTTACTAAAAACAAAAAAAGGAGAACGCAGAATGAATCCAGATTTTGGTTCTGGGTTGTGGAATGTATTGTTTGAAAATATTACAGACGACATGTCTTCTATTATAGACAGTACAATTCGCAGAGACATTTCAAAATGGATGGGTTATGTGAATGTACAATCTATATCTGTGGTAAGTAACAGCGACAACAATTATAATCGCTTGGATGTATCTGTTATATTCACCGTTCCATCCATTGGAGTTTTTGAACAACAAACATTACAGGTTGGTATGAACACAAATAATATATGATTTTAGACACACCAAAATCTTTTCAACCGGGAAAAAGAGATATTAAGTATCTCAGCAAGGACTTTTCGCAATTGAAGCAGTCTTTGATTGATTTTTCTAAAACATATTATCCAAACACATACAAGGATTTTAGTGATGCTTCACCGGGTATGATGTATATTGAAATGGCGGCTTATGTTGGTGATGTATTATCATATTACATAGATTATCAATTCAAGGAATCTATGTTGGTTAATTCAGAAGAGCGTCAAAATATTATTGATTCTGCTCGTTCTTTGAGTTACAAATCAAAACCAACCGCTCCAAGCGTTACAAATTTTGATATATATCAACTGGTACCATCAAAAATTTCAGAAGACGGTAGCATTGTTCCGGATATGAGTTATGCTCAAATTATAAAACCGGGTATGTCTGCCACCAGCGATTCTGGCGTTTCATTTTTGACGAGTGTACCGGTGGACTTTACCGTGGATACAAACAACGATCCACTTGAAGTTTCTGTATACCAACGCAACGCCGCCGGTCAGCCAGAGTTTTATGTATTAAAAAAGTCCGCTGAAGCATTTTCAGGTCAATTGATAACCAAGACCGTGAGCATATCAGCACCATCTTCATTCTACAAAATATATCTTTCTGAAACAAATATCATTGAAGTTTTTGATGTATATGATTCTGACGGAAATCGGTGGCATGAAACAGATTATCTTGCACAAGATTTGGTGCCAATTGAAAGTGAGAATATATACAAAAACGATATGTCACTTTCTTCACACAGAGACACCGTTCCGTTCTTGTTGAAGTATCTTCGCACATCCAAACGATTTGTTACTGGTGTGCAAGCGGATAATACAACATTCTTAGAATTTGGTTCCGGAACAAATATCGCCTCCGACGAGATTATTGTTCCAAATGTATATACAGTTGGGAAGCCGAACACATTTAGAAATGAGAGCATAAACTATGATCCAGCAAATTTTCTGTCGTCTAGGGCATTTGGACAAGCACCAAGCAACACAACATTAACCATTCGTTATATCACCGGTGGTGGATTGGAAAGCAATGTAAATGCCAATACTATCAAGAATATTACCAATGTGGAATTCTTTGGAGATATCACAGAATTACCGGTGTTTGATCAGGGACTTACAAATTTGGTTAGACGTTCTGTAAAAGTAAACAACCCAGTTCCTGCTTCTGGTGGTCGAGGTTCGGAAACCAATGATGAAATTCGCAATAACGCATTGTCAAGTTTTTCTGCACAAGGCAGAGCAGTGACCCAAAAGGATTATGTTGTAAGAACATACGCAATGCCTTCAAAATACGGTTCAATTGCCAAAGCATATGCCGTAGCGGATACAAACTTGGATTCTTCGTATATTCAATCACAGCAAAACCAAATGTCTGTGAACTCATTTGCTCCAGAAAATACAAATCGTAAGAATATCAATCAGAACAATCCGTTTGCTATCAATCTATATTTGCTTGGTTATGATACCAATCAGCGTTTGATAAATACCAATGAGGCAATTCGCCAAAATCTCAAGAACTATCTCAATCAATATCGTATGTTAACAGACAGTGTAAATTTATTGGATGGATATATAATAAATATCGGAGTGGACTTCACTATTATTGCTTATAAAAATTATAACAAACGTGAAGTGTTGGCAAATTGTTTGACTCTGGTTCAACAGTTCTTTGACATCAATAATATTCAATTCTGCCAACCAATAAATCTCAGTCGTTTGGAGCTTGAAATTGCCAAGATTGATGGCGTACAATCTGTTTCTTCATTGAAAATCAAAAATTTGACATTGCGAGATGGTGATTATTCTCCATACGAATATGATATAGTCAAAGCTACACTAGACAAGGTAGTATATCCATCAATTGATCCTTCGATATTTGAAGTAAGATTTCCAACAAAAGACATTGTGGGACGTGTGAGTTAATTTAGGTCAAATTTATTGGTTGGGGCGTATATTTATAATGTAAAGAACATAGCATATGCATTACTTTTTATATCCAATCAAAGACACCACCATCAGCAACGATCCGTCATATATGTTCAAGAACATGGGGTTGGATGAAATTCTTGAAGTGGAAAAGAGGATTTCAGTCAATAGTTGTTCAAGCACATCCACGTTTCCTATACTTATTTCTTATACCAGTTCTAGCATAGAACTTTTAAGTGGATCTATGTCTGCTTCGTATGCATCGGGATCAACAGACTCAAGTATAGTGTCCAGTTCTTATCGACTTGTATCGGGAGCGGTCACAGCGGGATCGGTTTTATCAAGGGCATTGTTAAACTTCGATTTGACCGAGATATCAAAATCAATTGCATCCACCGATGCATACAGACCAGTAAATCCAAAGTTTTATCTAAACTTGAAAGTGTGTGAGTCTAAAGAAGTTCCGGTTGAATATACTCTGGCTGCATATCCGGTATCACAGTCGTGGGAAATGGGAACTGGATACAAGTATGACGGACAAGCCCATTCGGATGGTGCAAATTGGAAGTTCTCTGATGGATATTCCAAGACTTGGTATAGTGGTTCTTTGACTGATTGTTCTGGCGGCGGTGCATGGTGGATTGAAAGTGGATCAATTGCATACGGCGTCGGTTATGCCGATCCTCCGTATGTAACTGCGTCGGCGTATTATGAGGATTGCTCTACCGCTCCATACGTTCCACCGGTTCCCGTTCCAATTCCAAATGTAACTGGTTCGTATACTTGTTATCAAAATTTTGATTATCAAACTTCGGATGTTAGAATGGATGTCACCACAATAGTAAATGCGTGGTTAACAGGAGAAATCCAAAACAATGGTTTGATATTAATGCACAGCGATGAGTCCAGTTCAATAGATTATGGTAAGTTGCGTTTTTTCTCAAAAGAAACCAACACTGTATATTCTCCGTGTATTGATGTGGCATGGGAAGATGCAACAATTACCACAGGCAGTGCCGATCAAATTCAAATTCAAGATGCGGTTGTTAACATGAAAAACATGTCAAAACAATATAAATTTGGATCTATATTAAGAATGGATGTATCAGCAAGAAAACGGTATCCAGTCAAGACATTCACAAATAAATTTTCTGATTATCTGGCTCCATATTATCTTCCAACTGGTAGTTTCTATTCTATAAAAGACGCGGAAAGTGAAGAAACCGTGATGCCATATGACAAATATACCAGATTGAGTTTTGATAAAAATGGAAATTATTTTATGTTGGACACAACTTGCCTTCCTCAAGAAAGATATTTCAAAGTGGAAATTCGTTCGGAGCAAAGCGGCTCTATAGTGACATTCACCGTTCCAACTGCATTCAAAATTTCTAGATGAACGCAAATCTAACAGGTTATAATCAAGATGATGTACAAACCCTATATTCTATGGGCTCTATTGTTCCAAGCATAGATTCATATGGTAATTTGATTATACAAAACGTACAGGGTCAGTTGTATTCACCTTCTATCACCATACCATTACAAAATGTTGTATACAGTCCTGTCAAAGTACAAACTGTATATAATGTAGAATTCAAAGAGCTATGAATCTAAACGAAATTCAGTACATAACATCGTCAACATCTTCGTTGAACGTTGGTTCGGATTTTACTCAAGAACAACTGGAGTTTTTTACCGAAGGAAACACATCTGTAAATTTTCCGTTCGGTCAATCGGATACAGATGTACTGAAGTTTTCTGTATATAACTTCGACAGAACGTTTGTAACTTCTTCCGTAATTTATGCCGACGGAACATATAAAAATCACACCCAATCGTATTACAATCCATTTAATGTTTATAGTACGTATTCATACACCGAGTTTAACAGCGATTGGCCATTGTTGGTTGGCTCAACAAGTTCGTTGTTCTTTGATGTCAGTAAAGAACTAAATAAACTGAACGTGTTGGATGGAAATTACAAGATCGTGATTGAACTAAACCGAAATATGGTTGGTTCGGAAAATGATTCGGACGAAAAGTTAATAATTGATACAATTTCTACAAATAGAGATGAAATTGCATTGATTCCAAAGTCAACAAAAGGAACATTTTCGAGAATTGAAAAATCATACGATTTGTATTTAAACAATCAATTTAGAATCAAAGAAATTGCTTCAAATATTTTAGAATCTATAGCATCTCCGGAAATTTACAAAGTTTATTATTTGGCAAAAACGCAAGATCCAACCGGTTTGGAGGCACTGAAGTTTTACTATGGATTTACCCAAAGAAACAACGAAAACAACAACGACATTGATGTAATATCGTTCATAACGGATTTGTTCTATGGAGTTAAAAAAGGAAATCTTCGAAATAGCGGACAAATCGCAACCAATGATATTTTGGGCATATATGATCAGTTCAAAAACTGGCTATACCAAAATTACGAGACTGGTTCTACCTTTCAGCAAATACGTGATTATTACTACAGTCTGTTCAACTTTGTAGTAAGTCGGGAGTTGAACGGAATTGCCAACACGAATTCGGCTGAGTATAGGTCCATCGTGAGTTTCTTGCAGACTGTATACTACGATCTGACCTTCTACCCCGCTATATACAAAATTGAAGCCAAGTATAACATAGACTTGTCTGGGTATTTCAAGAATTATATAAACTTTTCTTCAGGTCTTTCAATTTCTCTGATCAATAAAAAGGTCATACCGTCAACCGATCCCAGATATTACGACAGACTTGCACTAAAGTTGGCAACTCCGTTACCGTTGGACGTTTCGGTTGGAGATGATATTTGGATCACCAACAACTTCGGATTTTTGCCAATAGTTCAGAACTTATACTACTTTACCAAACCAAATATACAAACAATTCCGTTGAAGGGTCCAAATTTTTTGGTCAGGATTGAAAGTCAAGGAAATGCAACAGAAACTTTATCAATGGAGCAATTGATAAATCAAACCGGCAGTGCCTATAATGAAATTGTTTCCAAGATAAGTGTTCCATTTGACACAATTGTTGATAACACAAATTACAGAAATTTTGAAACCTTTGTTAATTTTTCATCAGCAAATTTAAGAATTTCTGCATTTGATACAAAAAAGTCGCAGATTGAAAAATTGCAAGGCGACATGGAATATTTTACAGCTGAACTAGGTAGAAATCCAAGCGACCTATTTTATATAAAAGAACACGCGGACGCAAATACAGAAATAGATAACATTGAAACTTCGATGGATGGATATGAGAAATTCCTGTATAACAATCCCGCGTGGTATATGGAGCATATTGGTTCTGCGTCTTTGTATGATCGCGAAAACAGAAACTCTTTAATTAACAACCTTCCTCAGTTCATGGTAGAAGAATCAGATGCTAATGCTGATTATATAAAGTTTGTTGGTATGGTTGGTCATTTCTTTGACAATCTTTCTTTGAGCATCAAGCAAATCACTGAAAAAAACAATTATTCTAACAGTCCAAATTATGGTATTTCTGTGGATATTGTCGAAGACATGTTGGCATCGCTTGGGTGGGAAGCAGAGATTTCCAAAGAAAATCTTCCACTGTTTCTGTCGTCGTTCAATCAAAATGATTTTAATATTGGTACCGAGTTGTATAACCAAACCGGACAATTGTCCGAAGAACAACGCAATCAAATTATCTGGAAGCGTATTCTAAATACCCTGCCATATATCTATAAAACTAAGGGCACGGAAGCTTCATTGTCATCATTGTTGAGTTGTTTTGGTATACCAAAGAACATCATAAAAATAAAAGAGTATGGTGGAATTAAAAATGTGCACAATCTACAAGATACTTCCGAGTATGTGATTGACGAAGTAAAATATGAACCATATTTCAGTGGAAGTGCAGAATATTTCAAGGTCAACTGGACCGGAAGTGCTCAAACATTGGAATTCAACTTTGCGTTTGATCCGAGTAAAATTAGTGACGAGGGACACATATTTAGACTGGTAGAATGCACAGGAAGTTGGCTGGTTGGATTATACAGAGACAAAGGACTGGATTGGGGTAGACTGTTCTTTAGTCTGGACGACGGATATGGTGTTGTAAAAACCATCATGACTGGAAAGGCTCCTGTATTTGATGGTAGCACATACCATGCTATGATTCGTCGAAACGACTTGGTACCGGAATTCGGGGGAGAATATTTCACGCCACTTCACACCGACCAGTACCCAACCAAGTATGATGTGTATCTTCAACGTGCAGAAGATTCTAGAATTACATTCTTTGTAACTGCGAGTCAATATTTGAGTGGTAGTTACAATACACAGTTTCGTTCCGGTTCACATTTATATATTGGTAATTATAACCAGAACACTGCGTCTTTAAATGTTGATCCAGAAGCATTTTTCGGAAACATTGACGAAATCAAGATTTGGGAATCTCCTGTCAGCGATTCTGTTTTTGAAAATCACACATTGCATCAGAATGCATATGATATGAATTCTCCGGTAGATATGATTTCTGATAATCTAT
>Ga0114978_10002437_pt1 | contig 15304 bp, 18 predicted proteins | sample S_140212_EF_Meta_FD_87027 | JGI IMG/M metagenome (GOLD analysis project Ga0114978, IMG submission 87027) | Freshwater microbial communities from Lake Simoncouche, Canada to study carbon cycling - S_140212_EF_MetaG | ecosystem: Environmental > Aquatic > Freshwater > Lake | place: Lake... | reverse complement strand
GATATGCGACCCTTTGATTTGGTGCGTGATGCGGGCAATATGGCCACCTATGCCGCTGATTTTTTCCCTCCCAAGTTTACGGACTGGCGCCTGTACCTGAGTGAGATGGTGATTACGCTGCAAATTGCACTATGGGGGACAGTGCTTGCCGTCATCTTTGCAGTGCCTTTGGGGCTACTGTCTTCTTCCAACATTACCCCGGCATGGGTCTACCAACCCGTGCGTCGACTCATGGATGCGTCACGAGCCATCAATGAAATGGTGTTTGCCATGCTCTTCATTGTGGCTGTAGGGCTTGGTCCTTTTGCTGGCGTCTTGGCTTTGTTTGTGCACACAACAGGCGTGTTAGCCAAGCTGTTTTCTGAAGCGGTCGAAGCGATTGATCCTCAACCTGTTGAAGGCATTCGTGCCACGGGTGCCAATGCACTCGAAGAGATTGTCTACGGCGTTATTCCGCAAGTTTTGCCCCTTTGGATTTCTTATTCGCTGTACCGTTTTGAGTCCAATGTCAGATCAGCCTCAGTGGTCGGCATGGTAGGGGCCGGCGGTATCGGTGTCATTCTTTGGGATATTATTCGCGGTTTTCAGTACGCTGAAACCTGTGCAGTGATGATCATTATTATTGTCTCCGTCACCGTGATTGACGTGATTTCATCGCGCATCCGAAAGTCACTTATCTGAATACGCACCATGTCAATTAATTTTTCAGAAATTTCAAACCTGTACCTCACCTATGGTTCAGCGCAGTATGGCGGCGAGGCCGTCAGCCAGCTCCAACACGCCTTGCAATGTGCCAGCCTTGCAGAAAATTCAGGCGCTACTTCTGAACTCATCTGCGCAGCACTGCTACACGACTTAGGCCATTTGCTGCGACTACCCGAGAGCAACGATATCAATGAGGTTAAGCCTGCTGTGGATGATTTGCACCAGTACCTAGCCGTACCCTTTTTAAGAGGTGTTGTTTCAGAGGCGGTGATTGAACCGATCAAGTTGCATGTTGACGCAAAAAAATACTTGTGCGCGGTTGATGACTTGTATTGGTCAAGCCTCTCTCCAGCTTCCCAGCATTCACTTGCCTTACAAGGGGGTCCTTATACTTCTGATGAGGCTGCTCAATTTATTGAGCAGCCCTTTGCTCAAGATGCGGTCAATTTGCGTCGGTGGGATGATCTGGCCAAAGACCCACAAGCGACCACGCCTGAATGGCATCATTACTTAGCTCTGCTAGAAGGCTTGACGCAACCCGCCTCCAGGTAATCTGAAAAAGATTTTCCGGCGTCAGCCAATTCGCCATCATTCACAATTCGATGGTGCACTGATAACGCTGTGAAAAGTTCATTGCGAGCTAAACGCTCACTAATTTTCTCGATCGATTCTCTTGCCCTGTCAATTAAGCGAATTTTCAAATCCACTGGACTTAGCTCAATTTGCACCACCTTAATCTGCTCACTGTGCTCAAGTTGGTTGGCATGCTCGCGAGACCCATTCACCACGACGATGTGCCCCGCTGCCACCTGATCCGCATACGTGGCATTTATACCGTAATTGAAGCCATGCGCATGCCATTGCCAGGCAAGTCCGCCACGCGCTGAATGTCTTTCAAATTCATCGACCGTGACTTCATCGTGATCTGAACCCGGTGTCGACGGCCTGGTCACCATTCTACGTGAGAAGACTATGTTTTTCTTATCCGCCAAGTAGACCTCGGCCCAGCGCATCACGCTGTCCTTGCCGGCACCGGACGCACCGCACACAAAAACCCAACAGCCCTTCATAAGGTCAATGCCATGTCGACAATGCGTCTAAACGGCGCACCGGGTGAGTCTTCGACAAATAGACAAAGTCGGTCAAGTACCAGGGGGAAGTTTTGATTTAATTGTGCTACTGGGTTCATCACTGTTTTGATAAGGCTATCCGCTTCCTGCGGTGTGATACGTCCACTCAGTGTGAAGTGGAAAATGAACCGTTCCAGCACATGCGGATAACCAAATTTCTCCAGCAAAAACTGCCCACGAACATCCGATGAGTCCACGTTTCGCCGTGCAATTTCAATCGCAGTTAACGGTGCCCGCATGTCGTCAATTTCAGTCACACATTTTTCAGCAAGGGTGTTCAATTGGGTGCTCATCGCCTGAGGCACCAGCGCGACGAAATCGCCCATCTTGACGGCACACATAGAACCGAGTTCGACGGGCTGCAGCTGCTTTGACAAAAGGACTAGTTTTTCTATCAAATCCGATTCGCCAAAATTGCTCTTTAAATGAAACGGTGCTTTTAATGTGGCGTGGAATCCATAACGACGTGGCGACTGCGTCATTGCATAGAGCGCTTCAGAAGATATTTCCTCAAGCTTTGCTTGCTCAAGGGGCAAATTACTGCATTCATTGCGTCCTAACCATCCGGCACCAAAGGCCCACCAAGGCGAAGTGATGGCTGGCGAAAAATAGACTGCATAACGCGGCATCATGACTCGCTTCCTGTGTTTACGACCAACTGCACGCGATCACCGCAAAAAATTGTTTCGCCATATTTGATGGGGATGCCCTTCATGTCTTCATCCACGGACTCAACACACAACATGGGCCGTGTAGTCGACTGCTTGAGCAAGTGAGCCGTTTCTTCGTTGGGCATTTGTGTAGTGACCAGGCTTTGCACACGCACATAATCTTCCACTCCAAAAAATTTTAGAATGTCGGTAGTGCATTGCCCCTCGTTCAGCATGTCCAGTAATCCAAAAAATCGTGATGAAGGGTAGTAAGACGTACCGAGCCCAATGGGCTTGTCGTTGGCCTCATCGAGAGTTTGAACCATCAACACCCTCACTCCTTTCTCCAACCTGAGACCACGGGCCACTCGCTCGGGCGCCAATATCTCACGGGCTGTCAACAGCTGCTTGCTAGGCAACAAACCCTGGCGCAGCAAGTTCTCGCTGAAACGGGTTCTTCTGGACAACGCGTAGTCCAATAGCTCGTGCTGTACAAAGGTCCCCTTGCCTGGCTCAATACGAACCAAGCCTTCGCTTTGCAAGGCCGCCACTGCCTGGCGCAGGGTATGGCGGTTGACTGCGAACCTAGCCGAAAGTTCAACCTCGCCCGGTAGTCGCCCGGTGTCTGCGTAGACCCTGTCTCGAATTTCAGATGTCAAGGTCTCAGCAATTTGTCGCCATACCGTGACGCCACTGCGCCGCCCAGGGCCGTTTGCAAGGAGTTGAGAGAAAGTCATGGTACTTTGGTCGCTTAATTTGCTTGGATTTAGACTGCACGGCTGACGACCAAGTCAAACGAGCAGCTTCCAATCATTTGACTGTAGCGACTGATTTAGACATCTGTATGACAATTTCTTTTTATTGATATTTTTTGCGCATAAACCAAGGCCACAACACTCATGGCGTTCAAAGTGATGAGTACCCACAATCCATTCGCATAGCCCTGGTCCGGGGACCACAGGAGGCCTAGCATCAGCGGTGCACTCGCTCGTGCCAGGGCAATCGGCAAGCCCAAGACACCATTCAGTGAAGCCACATTCTTCTGGCTGACATACTGCGCAATAGCCGTCCCTTTGACGATGGTAATCATGCCGTTGCCCAGGCCAAACAGGATGACAAAACCGATCACACCCCAAGATTGCTTCTCACCCAACATGGGGGCCAACAGCAAGAAAATGAGTCCTAACGGAATCAACATCGGTATCGTTCGATTGGCCAGATGGAGGTCGAAGTGATGTTCAAAAAAATACAAAACCAACCGCCCCAGCACCTGAATGACCCCTATGCTTGCCGGAATGGCAATGACCCAGGTTTCGCTTAAGCCATTTTCCCGCAGCAAACTGATCATGTGGGCAGGCAATGCTGCGGTGACCGCCATCATCACGATGACAAAACACCCGATCAATAAAAATGGTGTTTGCCAAACATAACTGGAAAGCCCTGTACCCGCTATTTGCCCAATTTTTGCGGCCTTGGGTAGGGACTTAGGCGCATCTTTAAGGATCAGCGCATGCAATGGCGTGCAAACAAGAAAATGGAAAGAGGCCAAAGCGACCATGGCCGAACGCCACCCCAAAGTCGAGATCAACCAGGCCGTCAGGGGTAAAAATACGGTACTGGCCAATCCGCCCAGAAACGTCATGGTGATGATGGCACGGCGAAAATTATCTGGAAAGCGACGGGTCACCACCGAAAAGGCCGGCGAATACAGCACGGCAGACATTGCGACCCCCAAACCAGCCCAAACTGCATAAAAACTAAATAAATCAGTGACAAGGCTATGAAGAAATAGGCATACCCCTGCAAGCAATGAACCTGCTGTCATCAGCACGCGTTCATGTCCCCGGTCAATCATGCGACCCACGGGGTAGGCTAGCAGGCCCTCTACCAAGAGGGCCAAGCTAAAGGCCATTGATGACTGTGCCCTGCTTATATTCAACTCGTTTTCAACCGGCGCCATGATCAACGCGAAGGTGTAGAAAATACTCCCCCAGCTAATCAGTTGCCCCAGCGACAGCCAGGCCACCGTGTTAGTTTTTCTGATGGTGATCGCGCTCACTGACAGCGCTCATCATCCGTATGAATCAAAAGCAAGGCGGCATATGTCATAAATCTTTCATGTTGCTGAGTTGAACTACATCTATTGCACACACATTAAATGCGATGTTGAAAACTTCTTTTAACTTTAGAAACTGATTTAGACATCCGTATGACACTTGAAACTTTATCAAATCCAGCTCTAAGCCGAAAGGCCTGGCTTGCCGTGCTGGCTAGGGCAAGCTACGAGCAACTTGAGTCCCAAATGCCCAGTGCCCATTTGCTGGCTAATCTACAGCAGGTTCGCCAACCAGAAGTTGGCATGCTAATGCTGCGGGGTCGCGTTGGGGGCACAGGCAACCCTTTTAATTTGGGCGAAGCCACGGTGGTTCGCAGTGCAGTGCGCCTGGGTGATGGACCGTTGGGTGTTTCCTATTCCCTGGGTCGCGACAAGCACCGCAGCGAACTCGCCGCCATCTTTGATGCGCTGCTGCAAGACCCGTTACATCACGATCAATTGCAACGCGAACTGATTGCCCCCTTGGCGAATGCCCAAGCGCAGGCCAGTGCGGCGATTCAAAGCAAGATGGCCAGCTCAAAAGTTGAATTTTTTACTTTTGTAAGAGGTGAAGCATGAACACCATGACCACACTGGCTGGCGGCTTGTCAGACAACGTGCATGACACGCAACTGGCATTTCGTGAGGTACTGGATGCCTTGTCGCGGCCTGGACAGTTACACACACTGGGTGCTGAATTAGCAGGTGTCTCTCTGGGTGGTGCCATGGCCCATCTCCTCCTCAGTCTTTGTGATGATGAAACCCCCGTCTGGTGGCAAGGTGAAGCAGTAGTGCTTCAGAACTGGTTGCGTTTTCATACGGGTGCGGCTGTGGCTGAAGAGCCCAAACTGGCTTCCTTTGCCGTTATCAATCAGATTGAACTTGGACTGACACTCGAAGATTTTTCACTGGGTACCGCGGCCTCTCCCGAGCTGTCAAGCACGCTTTTTATTGAGTTGCCAGCCCTCACTGGCGGTCCTGAAGTCGTATGGCAAGGCCCAGGCATAGAGAATGTTCAACGCGTAAGTTTGCAAGGATTACCGGCTAATTTTTGGCTGCAGTGGAACAACAACCACGAACTTTTCCCTCAAGGCGTAGATATTATTTTCACTTGTGGTGACAGCGTCTTAGGTTTGCCCCGCACCACGCGGGTTTCACAACGGGAAGGGGTCTGACATGTACGTTGCTGTTAAAGGCGGTGCTGCCGCTATTGAGAGTTCATGGCGATTACTGGAAGATCAGAGGCGGGGTGACACCGCAATGGCGGCCCTCACGGTTGCCCAAATTCAGGAACAGCTTTCACTGGCGGTTGATCGCGTCATGAGCGAGGGTTCTCTGTATGACCCGGAACTGGCCGCACTTGCGATCAAACAATCCAGTGGTGATTTGGTCGAAGCCATTTTCCTGCTTCGCGCTTACCGCACCACCTTGCCCCGGTTAGGCTACGCCTTGCCACTCGACACCGCGCGCATTGCTTTGCTGCGCAGAATTTCAGCAACCTTCAAGGAAGTTCCGGGAGGGCAAATGTTAGGCCCCACTTACGACTACACCCAACGCCTTCTGGACTTCACTTTACTGGTAGAAGGCGAGCACCGAGATGCTTCGGCACCGTCCTCAAACCCGTCCAATAAATTATCAGAAGCAGGCATTGCCGTGCACCGTGGCCCCTTGCCTACGGTGCCCCGAATCAATGACCTGCTGGCCCGCGAAGGCCTGTTGGAAACACCACAGCCAGAAATGGTGGCACCGCCGGGTGACTTGACGCGCGACCCCCTGATGTTCCCAGCCGACCGCGCCCTGCGCCTTCAGGCACTGGCCCGCGGTGATGAGGGTTGGCTGTTGGCCATGGGCTACTCAACCCAGCGGGGTTATGCCAATTCGCACCCGTTTGCGGGTGAAATTAGGCGCGGATTTGTCAGCGTGGCCCTGGTGCCGGATGAGCTGGGCTTTGAAATCGACATCGGCGACCTCGAAATTACCGAGTGCCAGATGATCAATCAATTCAGTGGCAGCCGTGAGGTGCCCCCCCAATTTACCCAAGGCTATGGCCTGGCCTTTGGCGGCTCTGAGCGCAAGACCATGGCCATGGCTTTGGTAGACCGCTCCCTGCGCGCTGACGAACTAGGCGAAACCCGCACGGCACCCGCACAAGATGCGGAGTTTGTGCTGTCCCATGCCGACAACGTGGAGGCGTCCGGCTTTGTACAACATTTGAAATTGCCCCATTACGTGGACTTTCAAGCTGAGTTGGAGTTGGTTAGAAAGTTGCGCACCAGCCACGCCATGGCCAAGAAAGAGAACACATGATCGACTCAAACTACAACTTCGCCTTTCTTGACGAACGCACAAAGAAAAGAATTCGCCGCGCCCTGCTCAAAGCGGTGGCGGTGCCGGGCTACCAAGTGCCCTTTGGCTCCCGTGAGATGCCCTTTGCGTATGGCTGGGGTACGGGTGGCGTACAAATAACGGCGAGCATCATCGGTCGTGCGGATGTATTGAAGGTGATTGATCAGGGTGCAGATGACACCACCAATGCGGTGAATATCCGGCGCTTTTTTGCACGCACCACCGGCGTAAAGACCACTGAGAAAACGGCAGAAGCGACCCTCATTCAAACCCGCCACCGCATTCCAGAATTGCCACTCACGGCGTCTCAAATTCTGATTTATCAGGTCCCCCTGCCTGAACCACTGACCAAACTTGAGCCTAGCCGTCAGGAAACCATCAAGATGCACGCGCTCTCGGAGTACGGCTTGATGCACGTTCGTCTGTACGAAGACATCGCGCAATTGGGGGCGATCACTCGGGCGTATGACTACCCGGTGATGGTGAACGAGCGCTACCTGATGTCTCCCTCGCCCATCCCCAAATTCGATAACCCAAAAATGCACATGAACCCCGCTTTGCAATTGTTTGGCGCGGGCCGCGAAAAACGGCTTTATGCGATTCCGCCCTACACACCGGTGCGCAGCCTTGACTTTGAGGATCATCCGTTCGAGATCCAGCGCTGGGACCACGCCTGTGCCTTATGTGGCTCAGTTGACAGTTATCTCGACGAGATGATCGTGGACGACGAGGGGAGCCGACTGTTTGTTTGCTCCGACAGCGATTACTGTGAAGAACGGCGCGATGCTGGCCATGTGGGCGGACAACAAGCGGTGCATCTTCATGATGCATTAGCGACGCCTGTTATCAACAGCACGACCACCCTTCAGGAGGCGGCATGAAATCCCAAGTTCTGTTATCAGCCCGCCAGGTGGGCAAATCATTTGTTCACCAGGGACAGCCCCGCTGGGCTTGTCGGGGGGTGAGCTTTGACCTGTACCCGGGCGAAGTGTTGGCCGTGGTCGGCGAGTCGGGCTCAGGCAAGAGCACTTTGTTGCGCCTGCTGGCCGCACGCCATGCCTGCGATGAAGGCTCAGTGCATTACGACGTACAAACCGAATCCGGCAATGAGCCCACTGGCCTGGTCAATCTCGCGGGCATGTCAGAGGCACGCCTGCGCTGGTTGGCTCGCACCGACTGGGGGTTTGTCGAGCAGCATGCTCGGGACGGCCTGCGCATGAATGTATCGGGCGGCGCCAATATTGGTGAGCGCCTGATGGCCCTGGGTGCCCGGCATTATGAAAATTTACGGGGCGAAGCCATCGCCTGGATGCAGCGTGTTGAGTTGGACACGGGACGCATCGATGACTTGCCCGCTACCTACTCAGGCGGTATGCAGCAGCGCCTTCAAATTGCCCGCAATCTGGTGACACATCCTCGCTTGGTATTCATGGACGAGCCCACCACCGGTCTGGACGTTTCGGTGCAAGCGCGTTTGCTTGATTTGTTACGCGAACTGGTGGATGAACTGCAACTCGCTGCGGTGGTGGTGACTCACGACCTGGCGGTAGCCAGGTTGCTGGCACAACGCATGCTGGTGATGAAGGACGGCTGTGTGGTGGAGCAAGGTTTGACAGATCGCCTGCTGGACGACCCGCAGCACCCCTACACGCAGTTGCTGGTCTCCTCGGTTCTGACGCCCTGAACAACGCACATGACGACACTTATGAACCTTGCACTTGAAACCACTTCCCTTTCAAAGACATTTACCCTGCACGGACGAGGCGGCCTGCAGCTGCACGTTTTTTCGGGCATCGACTTAGCCGTTCATGCCGGGGAATGCCTGGCCCTGACAGGACATTCTGGTAGCGGAAAAAGCTCATTGCTGCGCTGCTTATATGGCAACTATGGCGCTACAGGCGGCGATGTACGCATTCAGCACCAGGGCGAATGGGTGAGCCTGTCTAAGGCCGAACCGCGCGATGTGTACGACGTTCGCCGTCGCACCATGGGCTATGTCTCTCAATTTTTGCGCGTCATTCCACGCGTCTCCACACTGGACATCGTCGCTGACCCGCTGCGCCGTTTGGGTGTCAGCGCCGAGGAGGCCCGCGCCCGAGCCGCTCAGTGGCTCCAGCGCTTGAATCTGCATGAGCACTTGTGGCATCTGCCACCAGCCACCTTCTCGGGCGGCGAGCAGCAACGGGTCAACATTGCCCACGGCATGATCGCTGATTCACCCGTCTTGCTTCTGGATGAGCCCACGGCTTCACTGGACGCCGACAACCGGCGCGTGGTGGTGGAACTGATTCAGGCGGCCCGTGCCAAGGGCTGCGCCATTGTGGGCATTTTTCATGACGATGAAGTGCGCAATGCCGTTGCCACCCGCTGCTTTGATGTCGAGCAATTCAAAAATCCTCTTTGATTTCCCAGAAAGTCACCCTATGAACCAACGCATTATTAAAAACGCCCGCATCGTTGCGGCAGATGAAGAATTTACAGGCACTGTGGTGATCGAGGCCGGCCTCATTCGTTCAGTAGACCGTGGCAACACCACAGCGCCAGGGGCTGAAGACTGGGCCGGTGACTGGCTCATGCCCGGGTTGGTGGAACTGCACACTGACAATCTGGAGAAACATCTCTCACCCAGACCCGGCGTCTTGTGGAACCCCCATGCCGCCATGACGGTGCATGACGCCCAATGTGCTGCAGCAGGCATCACCACGGTGCTGGATTCGGTGGTCATCGGGGACCTCGATGAAGGAGGCGCCCGCAGCCAAACACAACACACCTCGATCGCGGCCTTGCACGATTGCAACGACGAAGGCCTGATGCGCGTGGCGCATCTTTTGCACCTGCGCTGCGAGGTTTCAGCGCCCGACATTCTGGAGGTTTTCCACCAGTACCAAAACGACACGCTACTGCGACTCGTCAGCGTGATGGACCACACGCCGGGTCAGCGCCAGTGGCGCAATTTGAAAAGCTACCGCCGCTACACCGAGCGCAACGGAAGCTACAGCGACGAAGCCTTTGAGGCCATGATTGCCCGGCGCAAGGAAGACCAGCTTAACTTTGCACTCCCGCACCGGCAGGTGATCGTCAAGGCCATCAAGGCACTGGGCATTCCCCTGGCCAGCCATGATGACACCTTGCTCAGTGATGTTGAATTGGCGGTGGCAGAAGGCGTGGGCATGTCAGAATTTCCCACCACCGTGGCTGCCGCGCAGGCCGCTCGCGAGGCAGGCATGGCCATCATCATGGGTGGGCCCAATATGGTTCAGGGCGGCTCACATTCCGGCAACGTCTCGGCCATGGAATTGGCCCAGCTTGATTTGCTGGATATTTTTTCGTCTGACTATGTCCCCAGCAGTCTCTTGCTCGCCACCTTTATGCTGGGAAAACTAGACGCATGGAGTTTGCCTAAAGCGGTACGTACGGTCACCAGCAACCCCGCACGGGCCATTGGGCTGGACGACCGTGGCGAGGTGGCGCCAGGACAGCGCGCCGACATTCTTCGCGTGCGGATGAACCGGGTGAATATGCCTGTGGTACTGGAAACCATGTTGACCGGTCAACGCGCCTTCTGAGGGAAGTCTTTGTGACGCACACCACGGTTGCGGCCTATAACCTGCCGCCCCCAGTACGCCTGGGTATTGCCCCCACGTTGGCCACCACCGCCAGCGTGCGCGACTCACGCTTTGGCCGTTACACCCAGGTCGGCGAGCAAACACGCCTGGACGACTGCCTCCTGGATGACTATGCCTACGTCCAACACTTTTGCGATCTTGCTTCTTGCGATGTGGGGAAATTTGCCAACATCGCGGCGATGGTGCGCATCAACCCGGGCTTTCACCCGCTGGAATACCCCACGCTGCACCACATGACCTACCGACCCACGATGTACGGCATGGCGGAGACGGACGATGCAGATTTTTTTGCCTGGCGCCGCCGCCAGCGCGTGGTCATCGGGCATGACACCTGGATTGGTCACGGCGTGGTCATCATGCCCGGGGTGCACATTGGCAACGGTGCCGTGGTGGGCAGCAACGCGGTGGTGACCAAAGACGTGCCGCCCTACGCCATTGTGGGCGGTGTCGCCGCCAAGGTGATCCGCTACCGCTTCCCACGCTCTATTGCCCAGGCCCTTGAAGCGACGGCTTGGTGGGACTGGGACCACGAGACTTTGACAGAGCGACGCCATGAGCTGAAAGATCTGAGAACCTTTTTGGCCAAATACGCACCTTAATCAGCGCCCCAGGCCAGTGGGGCGAAGTTTGGCTTCTTGACGGATATCAACATTTTAAAATGCAGAACTCATAAATTACAAACTATTCGATAGATTTGTAAGGGACGATCATGCGAGGCATCCGATGGTTGGCGGCAATTTTCATCCTCCCAGTTTTACAGGGCTGTACCAGCGTGGGCAGTGGATTAGGCCAACTGCTGGAAACAGGTGCCAGCGAACATGCGGTTGCTTTTAGTTGGACCAGCCAAGACGGCGGCATGTCTGGCACCATGACAGCTGCCCTGCCTGACGCGATGTATCAGGGTCGCTTCTTTCAAATAACACAACAAACTCGCCAAGAAACGCTGGGCCCACTGTGGTCACACTGGAACCATGGGTGGAATGACTGGCCCTACTGGAGTGGGCCTTTGCCACCACCCTACCCCACGCCGCAATTCATCACGTATTACTCTGGCAAGGTCGTCGCCACCTTAGCCACCAGCGCCAACCAGCACATGCGCTGCCGTTTTCACCTCGTTCAGCCTTCACGCGGCATGTCAGGCGGAGGCGAGGGACAGTGCCAACTGACGGGTGGAAGCGTGGTCAGAGCCGTTTTTCAGGGCAACTAGTCCCTCCATCCAGGCAATCGCTATTTCAGCCATGATGATTTTTATGAGAAAGCGCGTATGAACACACTGACCAAATTAGCCCAGGGTTTGATTGGACAACTCAAGCCCTTGCCTGCCATAGGCACCTCTGTCAAGACCACCAAGCTTCCTGCGCCTGATAGAGTAGGTGGAATACCCCTGATGCAGGCATTGGCAAAACGCCAATCTTCACGGGCGTTCGACCCCGAACCACTGGCACCACAGATGTTGTCCAACCTGTTGTGGGCAACGGCGGGGGTGAATCGTGAAAATCTTGGGGGCCGGACGGTGCCCAGCGCCATGAACGCGCAAGAGGTCATGGTTTACCTGGCACTCCCTGATGGCTTGTACCACTACGATGCCCCCGCCCATGCGCTTCACTTGATCAGTGCCACCGATGTGCGGCGAGTCACCGGGTACCAGGATTTTGTCGACAACGCCCCACTGGATCTGGTGTTTGTGGCCGACTTTGCGCGCATGAAATTGGTTCCCGCAGCGCAGCGTGCCGCCTATGCTTCAGCAGCAGCGGGGGCTATGGCACAAAACGTCTACCTGTTTTGCGCTTCGGCAGGTTTGGCCACAGTGATTCGGGCATGGCTCGACCGCGATGCACTGGCCCGCGCCATGGGACTAAACACCGACCAGCACGTCTTGCTGGCGCAGACGGTAGGCATGCCTAAAGTTGATTAAGGTCTAGCCAGCTTGGCGTGCAGATAATTGACAACATCATTTAAGCTAACCAGGTCAGCGTAGTCTGATTCTGGAATATTGACACCGAAGTGTTTATGCAGGCTAATCAAAAAATTTAGCCAATCCATGGAATCCAGATCAACCTGACGGCGAAGTGGTGTCGCCAATTTCAGGGTCTCGACATCGACCTCCGGCGCGATGGCCTGCAATAGGATCAGCGTTGTTTTTAGCAAGGTCTGGGTGTCGGTAGTCATAGGCATTTCCTGTTTTGGTTAGCCGCTGTCGCATCCTCATTAGCGAGGGCTTTGGGATCTTGCAAAATGTCACGCAACTCGGCTAAAAACAAGGCACCCCGATGCCCGTCAGACACGCGATGATCAGCTGCCAAGCTAGCACACAGCATGGGCTGAACACGTACTTTCCCTTGAATGACCGTCGCTTGGGGTGTGATACTGCCAAAGCCTACCAAGGCGACTTGTGGCGGGTAGATCACGCCAAAAACTGACGCGACGCTTTGCTCACCCAAGTTGGTCACGGTGATGGTCGAATCACTCATCTCCGAACTTCGCAAGGAGCCTGACCGTGCGCGCTTCACCAAGTCAGACAACTCAGGCATTAACTGCGCCAAAGACTTATCCCCGACGTCGTGCAGCGCTGGAGCGGCCAAACCGCCATTTCGCAAGGAGATGGCGACACCCGTGTGAACCGCCGTACTGGCTTGAAACTGATCGTCTCTGTAAAAACCATTGAGCTCTGGCGTGCGCTTAAGTGCTAGCGCCACGGCTTTTAGGAGTAACACCGCCGACAAAATTCTCTCAGAAATGAGCAATTTTTCATTTTTCCCCGACAGCCAATCCATGGCGTTTGCCATTGGAATCGTTTCGCTCATATAGTAGTGTGGAATCTCTCGCTTGGATCGACTCATGGCAGCAGCAATCGTTCGGCGAATGTCCTTTTGATGCTCAGGCATCACCAATACAGGAGGCGGCGTTAGAGTGCTTGGGAGGACTGGCTTGGCAGCCTCAGTTTCAGCCACCTCCCGCAGGGTGGCCATCACGGTACCGACTGGTATTTTTTCTCCGACCTTCACCAGTAGTTCATTGACGATCCCGTCACGCCAAATTTCAACATCAATCGCTGCTTTGGTGGTGTCCACCACCGCCACCACTTGCCCTCGGCTCACACGGTCACCAGGCTTGATGTTCCAAGTCAGCAATGTGCCTTCATCCATATCAGCACCTAGGGAAGGCAATTTGAATTCGCTCATGACGGGCGTCTCATCAAATCTACTACCGCCGCCACAATTTTTGGCACTTGCGGCAACGCGGCCTCCTCCAGATGGCGGGCATAGGGAATAGGAACTTCTTCGCTGCAAACTCGCACCACTGGCCTTACAAGATCGGCGTAGGCTTGCTCATATATGCGGGCCATCACCTCAGCGGCCAGATTACCCGAGCACCAACCTTCGCTAACCACCACTGCACAGTGGCATTTCCGCACCGAAGCCACAATGCCTGCATCATCAAGTGGGCGCAGTACGCGCAGGTCAAGGACTTCTGCCGATATTCCCATACCAGCCAGTTCTTCCGCTGCTTTTAACGCTTTCGGCAAGGAACCACCGTGCGTGATGAGACACACATCCGTCCCTTCCCGACGGACTCTTGAACTGCCTATGTCCATGAACAGCGCCTCACTCTCACTCAGCTCACCAGTCAGGTTATAGAGTTGTGCGTGCTCAAAAATAATCACAGGGTCAGGGTCAGCCAGTGCGAGCTTTAACATACCGCGTGCATCGTCGACTGTGGCAGGGGCGAGTACCCGCAGACCTGGCACATGGGCATACCAGGCTTCAAAACTGTTCGAGTGTTGCGCCGCCACTTGACGCCCTGCGCCAGTGGCCATCCGAATGACAAGCGGGACTGAAAACTGCCCACCTGACATGTGGTGCAGCAAGGCCGCTGTGTTGACGATGGGGTCCAGCGCGAGCAGGCTAAAGTTGACCGTCATGATTTCAACAATGGGACACATGCCACCCAATGCCGCCCCCACCCCCATGCCTACAAACCCCAATTCAGACAAGGGGGTGTCCCGGATACGGTCAGGCCCAAACTCTTCAAGCAAACCTTTGGACACTGCGTAACTTCCGCCATAGCGTCCTACGTCTTCTCCCATCAGAAAAACCCGAGGATCCTCTTTTAACGCCTCACGCAATCCCTCGCGCAGAGCGTCCCGGTAGCTCATGCGCAGTATCATCACGTCGCCCCTTGTCTTGTGTAAACGTCGCGAAGCAAGTCTTCAACCGGTTCCCAAGTGCCGGCTTCGGCAAATGCAACCGCTGCATCGACTTCATTTTGAGCGAGCTTCTCAAGTTCTAAATACCCCTCCTCAGTTAAGTGATCTTGTGCTTTAAGTCGTTCGGTGAAGGTGTGAATGGGCCCACGTTTTTTCCACGATTCAATTTCTTTTTTATCCCGATAGAGGTCTGGGTCAAACATGGAATGGGCGCGGTAACGGTACGTTTTTAACTCTATAAATAGGGGTCCAGCGCCGCCCCTGACTAGTTGCACAGCCAGTTTACTGGCTTCATAAACGGCGACCACATCCATGCCATCAACCTGCATCGTCTTCATTCCATAGGAGGCCGCCTTCAAACATAAATCCGTTTGAGATTCGGATCTGTCCAGTGCAGTGCCCATCGCATACAGGTTGTTTTCGCAGAAAAAAATAACGGGCAATTGCCACAAGGTGGCCAAGTTCATAGTCTCATGAAAAGCGCCTTCAGCGACCGCGCCTTCGCCAAAAAAACAGGCCGTAAGTTGGTCTCTTTTTTGTAGCTT
>Ga0114978_10002435_pt1 | contig 15319 bp, 17 predicted proteins | sample S_140212_EF_Meta_FD_87027 | JGI IMG/M metagenome (GOLD analysis project Ga0114978, IMG submission 87027) | Freshwater microbial communities from Lake Simoncouche, Canada to study carbon cycling - S_140212_EF_MetaG | ecosystem: Environmental > Aquatic > Freshwater > Lake | place: Lake... | reverse complement strand
GTAGACAATTTAACTTCTCTGATACCAGAACCTTCTGAACCACTAAGATCCAAGATGATGTAGATAGGAGGAGTTTTCTTGTTAGGACCTAATTCCAAGAAAGTAGCATGCATGTTCAATTGTTCTAGTTCGATGAATTGTACTTCACCAGTTTCAACTGTCATAAAGTGATCAAACTGTAATGCATAACCTTGCTTCAAACGATCTTTACCGTCCATAAATTTGTCTGCACCTACCATGAAGTTTTGACCATTGAAGTCTTTACGGATAGCTGTAGAAGCTAATTCCATACCTGCACGGTTAGTGTAGATTTTTACTTTACGATCTTCAATCTTCACACGGTTGTAGAACAAATCTCCAACTGCAGAACGAATCAAGTTCAAAGAGAATTGACCTTTATCATAATAGATAACGTTACCTAAGTGAAGTTGTTGCCACAAACCAGCTTTCAAACGAGTTGGACGACCTTTTTCATCTTTAGTGTTACCTTGACGACCCCACATAAGAGTGTTAGCTTTCATGCGTAACATTTCCATACGAAGCAATCTAGATACAGTTGGTTCCCAACCTACAATTTTAGTTTTCTCACCTTCAGCCATAGGATCAGTTACAGAGTAGTAGCTAATATCCAAAGGATTACCTGAAGCGTCAGTTTGCATACCTAGTTTAGTAGCATCAGCCCAGTCAGTGATTGTGTGTTCAACACCATATTGGTTAAGAACGTCAGCCATAACTTCTAAGTTACCGTCGAACAATCCTAAACCAGAAAGTGAAGTTGTGTACTCACCTAATACATTACCAATCTTGAAGTACTCAACCCCAATAGCTAAGAAACGTTGGTTAACGTAATCTGTAGCGTTAGCGTTTGCAGCACGAGCACGATATTTGAATGCATTTTGGTATCTTTCACCTTCAGATACGATCTGAATTTGAGTTTCTTGCTCATAACGATGAGCAGTAATGATATCGTTAACTGCAAAAGCTTGTTTATCGAAAACGATTTCAAACTCCTGGCCATCGATACCTGGTTTAGCAATAGCACTAGCTAAGTTAACTACAACTTTAGGCAATTCAGCACGTTTTTTAATTTTGTACGTGAATACACCGTTAGGATCGTTAACCATGAAAGGCTTTTCAGACTTCATAACTGTATCTAACAAATCGTTAGAATACAATTTGGTGTCAGTGAAAAGTCTAATCATTAGCTTGTCATACTGTTCTGGCTTTGTACGTAACATAGTTTCGACAAAGTTCTTGTCTGTGAATTTGTTCAAACCATTTTTTGCATAGTATGAACTGGTTGAGTGTGCGTTTGCGAGCACCCTACCGTTAACTCTTGGAATACTTTGATTAGGCATAGTAATTTATTTTTTGTTTATTTGTTTATTTGTTTAAGTTAAGAGAAATACTTAGCAAAGGTTTTGTCGTTCTTCTGACTTCCTTTACCACTTGTTTTTGCTTTTGTTTGTAACCCTTTAAATAATGAGTTAGTTTCCTCTGATACCGCTTTCTTTCTAACAGGTGCTAGATCTAAATCGTTCTGAACTAATCTAGCTACTGCTAAGAACTTCTTAGGGTCGTTCTGACGCATTTGAGCTAACTTATATTCAAAGTCTGTGATCCTTTGTCCGTTAGGCAATTGATGAGGTTTATCTAAAACAAATGAAAATAAGTCGTTAGCGGCTTTATCATTTATAGGATAACCTTCAATCTCTCCCGTCTTAATAGCTTCTTTAAGAGTTGAAGCATAAAGATTTTCTCTTTCTTCTTCTCTTCTTTGCATATCTTGGATTCTTGCTTCACTTTGTGCTGAAAGAGTTGCTCTTTCTTGTTGCATTTTTTCAAGCAATTTACCATGATATTTTTCTGCGTAAGCAGCTAAACGGTCATTATCTCTAGCGTAATTTAACTGATCTTGAATTTCATCATCGTCTAATCCTGTTTTTGCAAGGTAAGCTCTGAATACTCTTTCTTGATTGTCTTCATTATCTAGATCTACGTTTTCTACAACTTGCTCATTATTAAACATTTGCAAGTATTCAGAAACTGGAACCTTATTAATAAAAATATCTTCTACTAATTTAACTCCTGCTTCACCGTAGGTTTCTAATGCTAACTCCTCTAATTGTGTCCATGCTTTATTGTTGATGGTTTCTTCCATAGCTGCTAAGAAAGATTCTTCTGTCCATTCTATTTCATCAGGATTTTCTACATCAAGCATTCCTGCTTGTGTTAATCCTTTTGCAAAGATGGCAAAATCATTATCGTTGCTAGGTTCGGTATCATCATCATCTGCATCATCAGCTGGTTCATCATCATCGTCATCTAAAGGATCTTCTACAATCTCTTTAGGTTTAGGAAGATCTAGATCATCGTCTGAATCGTCATCTGCAGGTTCATCTGTGGGGTTAAATTTTGCTCCACTTAAAATGTCTGGTGCAAGATTCTGATTAGGATCTGCATTGATAGGATCACTGTCTAGTGGATCGGTATCTAAAAAACTGTCAAAGAACTCTAAATTGTCGAGTTTGTCGTCGTTACTCATATTGGTTGGTTATTGGGTTTAATTCAAAAGTACTAAATTTAAAAAATAACACAAGATGTTAAGTCAAAGCGGTTATTATTATAGCTAAAAGACTTATTTCTTCTTGTTGTCAAATTTATTTCGATTTTCTTTAGCTATTTTTAGCTTGGTGTCTATGTCTTTATTCTTAAGCATTAATTCTTTTTCCTTAAGAGACATTTCTTTATTTTTCATTGCTTGCTCAAAGTTCTTAGTAGAAGCATCTTGAGACAACTTAGTTTGTTGGATTAACTTATCAGTTAAGTCTAACTCTGGATTGAATGATCCTTCATTAGCAATACCTTTAAGCTTTTCAACTTCTAAGCGATTCTGACGATCCAACTCTTTGTTCATGTCTTCACGTGCAGCATCTTGTTGTCTACGTTGGTCATCAATTTGAATCTTCATTTCAAACTGTTTTTGACTTTGCTCCATCTCTTGTTGCTTCATAGCATTCTGTTGTTCCATAATAGCTTGTTTGCGTTTTTGAACGTCAGATAAAGTCTTTCTTAAACTTCTCTCAGAGTCCGCTGTGAATAAGTCTAACATCTCAGACATCTCTGCACCATTCTGCATAGCAGGTTGAGCTAGTTGTTTTAACTGATCTAGAGTTTGTTTATCCTCAGCATAAGAAGAAACGAATACAAATAACTCATGTAGTAATTCGTTCTTGGTTACTTTTAAGAATACGTTCTCTAATTCAGTGTTCAAGTAGTTAAGCGTAGAAGTTGGTTTCTGGATTTCAATGTACTGAGCCATCTCCAAAATAGTCTGGTAGACTTTTTGAAGAACTGATTCATGCCATGCAAACCAAGTTTCTGTTTGAGCAAAAGACTGTTGTAAAGCATTGTTGTTTACTGTAGCAGCTTCAGATGCTTGTGCAGCTCCTAAACGCTGAGGAGTAATACCTATAAGTTGGTAAGCTTCAGCTCTTAACTGTTGAGCTAATTGGATACGTACTTGAATCTCCGCTGAACGAGAAAGATCTAATCTAGAGAACTGATTAAACTGAACTGACCCTCCTGTATTCTCAATTGATGTATCAATTAATAATGTACCTCTGTTACGAGCATTCCAAAGCATAGTTTCGATAGGATCTTGAGAGTCTTTCTTTGGAACTACTTTCAAATCACCTAAGAATACAACACCTATTTCTTTCTCTAAAAGTTCCCATAGTTGGTTCATACAGATGTTGTACATAACCTGGTATGGCTTTAATAGGTCTAGGAGCGATTTTCCTTGAGTATTTCTTGCTGTGTTAACTATACCTATGATTGGAGCTTTATCAGTGAATTCTAGAGGCTCTACGTCGATATAGATATCTGCACCTACTTTGATACCTCTCCACCATTCGTTAATCCAGATTTCTTCAAGCGAAATATCACCTAGGGTTTTATCCATCTTATACTCTTCGCTTACAAACATTTCTTGTTGGAAACCTTCTTCGTCTATGTATGTACGTTTGAAGATTTGTTTTTTAGACTGCCAATAACAAGTAACTGTAGTGTATGCGTGTTGAGAGTTAAAAGAAAATACGTTATGGTCAATACCACCATTGGCAAAGTCACCTACGTTCTCAAATGTTAACTGCCATAAAGGATCGTTAGGATTTGGAAGAGCAGGAGCTAAAGGAGAGTATTCATTGTTACGTAAATTTTGAATAGCTTTGATTCTTAAATGTTCTACTTCTTCGCCTGTTAGATTATAACGATCTACAATTTCACTCATAGAAAGAACTTCAATAGTTCCTATAGCCCAACAATCAGAAGTTAATTGTGCATTACGATTTCCTAAGTACCATACGTTAGAAGGGTTTACTACCTTATAATCGAATCCTATGCGAGAATTATCTGGGTAGAAATGATGATACTCTTGTCCACTAATCAAGAAATCTAAGAAAGACTGTTGAGACTTATCCTTAAAATTGAATTGATACTTAAGTGCATTAAGTAATTTATTTCCCCATTCTTCAGCTACTGAAGTATAGTCTAAGATTTTGTTTTGAATCTCTTGCTCCATTTGAGCTCTTTGTTCAGGGTCAACTTCTTGTCCTTCTAAAGATGCGTTTAAGTTTTGAAGAAAGTATTCTTTAATTAGATTTGTACGAAAGTCAATAGTTTCGTTTACTGCCTCATCATCTACAGCCTTCACTTTAAACTTGTGAGGACGGTTAATTAATTCTCCCTTTAACTGGTTAACAGGAGCAGTCACTATTGAGTAGTGTTTTAAGTGTTGTGGTACATCTGGTTGTTGATCAGGTGCATCTGACAAGTAATCAACTAGTTCTGTAATCTGAGGATTATTAGTATAGTCAGAAAAGTTAAACTCTCCGTTCATTAGACGGTAGTTCTTTCTTAACGTTAGATTTTGTCTGTACTGAGCAAAAGCAATGTTTGTAAAATAATCAAGAGTTCCCTTGATCCATTGTTCTTTGTTTTTTTCTGTACGGGCTACAAATTGTTCTGGGTAGAAGTACGCATGATTTAGTGGATCTTGGTACTCTTTTAATGCTTCTATAATCATTTTTTATGTTCTAAAGGGTGATGATGTTGTTCTAAATAAAGAGCCTTTCTTATAAGCTCTGAAGTATTCTTTCATTCTAGTATCTGCATCGTTGTTTCCTACAATTACTCTTGTATTAAGCGATTTTGCCATCGAAAGGGCTAATCCAAAAGAAACTACTCTATCGACGTTTAACTTAGGGGTAAACTTTAAAAGCTCCTTAAGTAACAGTGGGTCAAGGATTCTAGTAACTCCTAACTTCTCAGAAATTACATTTCCATCCTTATCTCTGTCTATCTCAATTACCTCCGTAAGATACTCAATTATATTAGAAAGTAAATAGTTCTTTATATCTTTTGTCATGTGTATTCCAAAGTCTCTGTTTACAGTAGAGTTTGGATGGATGTCTGTTAGGAATGTAGGCGTTCTTTCTAGAAGTCTACTTCCTTCATTTTTATCTACGCAATGTTGGATAAAACCATAATCCATGTTTTCTACCAAAGCTTTTGCATTATAGTACTTGAGGAGGTTTTTAGTCATCTCATACCATTGATCTATTTTTTTAGGACGACCTGTATATGCTGCTACTATTATATTTTGCCAACCTTCTCCACTTAAATCATGAACTCTTTTATAAACATAAGTAGATCCAAGAGAAGTAGAGTAGTGTGCTTGTGATTGTTTGTAAGGATCGCAACCCGCTGAGTATAAGCCATATGGAGCATCACTCAAAGGATATTCCCAAATCTGTACACAACCTTCTAAGTCATCACTTGGTTTAGTTGGGAAGTTAGATACTGCTTTCTTCTCTGTAAATTTATGTTTTACTTTTCCATCAGAAGCCTGATAAAGTTCTACTACGTCTGGTTGGATATCTTGAGAAGTTATCTTTTGAAGTTGTTCTTGTAAGATGTCTACTGGAAAGATATTTTGCGAAAGTTCTAAGAAACATTCTTCATGGTTTAGAGGGTAGTACATTACCTCCTTAAGATAAGCTTCTAATCCACTTGATTTTTTAGTCTGCTCACGAGACTTCAGAATCATTTCTCTACCCTTCTCCTTATCTGATACCCAAATAGTAATATCATCTAATTCTGAGGGCTCTGAGGCCCCTAAATAAAGACCTAGAGGCTGTGGATCCTTTGGAACTTTTAAAGAACTAGTTCCTGGAACAAACAAACCATATGACTTACCTGTCTCGTTAGCTTCAACAGCTAAGAAGTTATAAGCTTCAGGATTACTAAAGAGTTCTTCTAAGTCTCCTGCTTTCGTCATATCTCCTGAAGTTCCAATTACAATAGGAGAACAACGCCATCCATAAGGACTATCAAAACATGGAACTGTTGCTGCTAGTGCGTTTAGCATGTTTCCTTTTCCTGCTTCTTCTAACATGAATGAGGAGAGAGTAAGACCTGCAGCTGCCTCTGTATTATTTCCTTCGTCAAAGTTTCTTACGTGAATCTTTGAGTATTCGTTTCTTGCATTCGTCTTCTTATCTTTGAAACCTAAAGTTACCTGTCTTTTCCAATCATCTTCAATTCTAGGAAATCTAAAGTATTCAGGTAAGTTTCTAAGGATAAGATCTACTGCTTGGGTTGTGTTGTTTAAATCAGGTTGATTCAAAGCAGAGATTAGATTGTCAGAACTAGGCTGAGTAATTGCTTTATGAGCAATGTAAGAAGAGGTTAAAACGGTCTTAGATATACGTCTAGAACCTACTAATACTACTCCTTTTTTTCCATCTTCGTGATTCTCAGCTCTTTGAAAAACGTTATCTACTTCTAAATAAGTGTCCCAGAATTGAGGTCTGTCTAGCTTTCTGATTGTACGCTTACCTACTAACGTATCTACGTAAATAGAAGAGTAGTTTAAATGCCAATAAATAAAAGGCGAAAAATAGATTCCATTGATAGTTACGCCTTCAGTGATTTTCTTGTCTTCATTTTCCCAAAACGCAGCATACTCCTCTGACGTAATGTCAGGGAGTTCTTTAATATTGATTAGGAATTCTGAACTAGTAATCATTTAAGCAAATTTTTTCATTTTACCGTTAATCTCTTGAGAACCCCTAGCTACTGCTTTAAGTTCCTCTTTCTCACGAAGTTTATCTACTACCTCTAATAAAGCGAGATATTCCTTCATGGTATCTCTTAACGATTTAACTTGAGATTCGATTGATGCTATTACCATAGGTATAGCTCCTCCGTTAGCTGTTTGTTTTAACTGAACTCTGTCAGTCAATCCAGCAATTGGATTAGCATCTACATACTGTCTCCATTCAGCTAATTTTTCTTCAGCCCACTCTAATTCGTTAGTGATGTAAGAGTTTTTCTTAACTGCCATATTTCTCTAGGAATTCTTCTGTAGGTAAGTTCATAACATCTTCTAGCAATCTTGCATAGAAGTGTTCGTCTTTACCATCGTGTTTATATTGATAACCTGCTTTCCAAAATATCTTCCATATTTCAAATACGGTATCTTGGTAAGTAGGTTTATGTTTCTTGGGGGTTGGTTGGTTTTCCATGTACTTATTTTTTAGAAGCCTGTGTGGCTTTAGAGGTCACCTTCAAATTAGAAAGTGAAGAAGGCATTATGTAAAGTTCTACATAACACTTAGTTCCCGCTTTTCCTCCACAACCGTTTGTGATAGGAGCTGATTTTACGTTTGAATTTTTCATTTTATTGCTTGCCATTTTAATGGTAATTTTTTATGTGGGTTATTGTTGTTCCATTCTTCTATACCACAATCTGAAGATAATGATGCGACTTTATAGGTTGTAATGCAGCCACATAACGAACAGTGTAATTCTGGTCTGGAAGAGCTGTACTGGTTACCTGTAAGTTGTCTGTACTCTTCAGATGATTGAGCATTGATGGAGTTGTAAGGACAGTCGAGACATATATCCATTCTGGTTGAGATAATTTCTTTCTTCTTGTTAGAGAGAGTTTTAAATTTATTAGCTGTTTCATTTTTTACTCCTTCTAATACTTTATCCAAGTTCTTCAGTCCTTTCAGACTCAATTGTACATATTCTTTGAACGGGTTCATATAGGTTGGCGATTTTTTCCTTTAGTGTTTTTAGTTTTTCGGTTTGTTTGTTGAAGACGTGATCATGCATTCCTCCTAGTTCTCTTACTTTATAAAAACGTCTTTCATAACTAGAGACTGCATTTTGTAACTTCTCGTATTTCTTTTTAACGTAGCTCTTATAAATAAAACCTTCGTTCTTTGGTTTCTTTTCTAAATGTGTTAAATCAGAATAAACTTGCTCAACATAACCTTGTAAGTATCTCATTCCGTTACCAGGATGAAACTTCATTTTTCCTAATCCCTTTAAATTAACTTGAACAGTGTCTTTATTGATTATGTCTTCAAACGTTTTTTTAAGATACCAGTCATACACTGTACTAACTTGGTCTACTGTATAACCAGTATCTTTTGCAACGTCTGAGTATAATCCATAAGACCGATACTCAAGTTCTTTAAATTTTATCATCTTAACATTTAAAGTTAAACAGAAGGTTGGTTTTCCTGTTTGCTCTTTTCTTTTACTATGCCTAATACTAAAGTCAAAGAGATTTCATCTGTGTTGGGTGGTAAAATCTTGGGGTTTACTTTATTCTTTTCCAATACTTTTAGTTTTCTTAAACGGGTAATACCATTAGAGATTACTTGTACTGAAGTGTTATTCTTACGAGCTATTTCGTCTTTTACTTCCTTTGTTAAGTCACCATGATAAGAACTATACGCTAAGATACTAGTGTAAAGATCTGACAAACGGTAACCTGCAAATCTTAAGATAATATCTATGTATGCTTGGTGGAATTCTACTCCAGTTTCATACTTACGTGCAATTTTCATTAGTGGATTTTAGGTTTATTTTGAACAAATATAATATTCTAATAAAAAAAGTCAAGTTTAAAGTTAACTAAATTAATTTTTTTTATTATACTCATATACACATTAACATTTAAAGTTACACTATAAGTGGATAAATTAAGTAGACTTTTTTCCAAATAAGTTTATATTTGTATAAACAGCCATTCTTAACCTTATCATGACTATGGAAATTCCTACCAAAGAAGAAGTACTAGAAGCCCTAGTAGAAGAATTGTCCTACGAAGAAATAAGAATAGGCGGAGACATTAGTTCTTTCCAGGATGCACTCTACACAGGATTCCTCAAATACATCAAACGGAAGAAGTATAGGGAAGAACTTCTCTACGACTTCATAGAAAGTGTAGCAGATTCTATGTTAGAGGATGAAGAACCTCACCATATTTCTGACATTGTTCATTTAGAACAAAGAGGAGTTTCATAAGTTATTCACAAGTTATCAACACCTAGTAAATAGTACTTGACTTCTGATTAATCAGATAGTATATTTGCCCTCGACACCCTTCCTCAAGGATCAGCTGTGAGGGTATACATTGTAGCAGCTTAGAAGTCGGATTGTGAGAGTAGCACTAGATGCGAAATTGGTTTTCTCCGATAGTGTCAAAAATGACGTTCTTATATCGAAATTAACAGTGCTATGACCTACAAATATTTGACCGTAGGCAATGAGTGGACAAAACATAGATTTAGCCGTAAAAGACTATCTGGTAAGTTATCAATTAACGTTGATTTCAAGACTACTGTTATACAAGATATACGTTAAAGAAGATACTGACTTAAGCTTTACTCGCTTATAGGATTGGCAGTCTCCTTCATTCGTAATGTCTACTATGATTCCGAAAAGAGGGCTACATTCTGTATATCAATTAGTTAACTTAAATTTTATCATCTTTCTTTTTAACAAAAAAAACACCTAGTAAACTAAGTGTTCTTTTAAGAAGTTATTAAGAGTCTACTAACTATGTTTAGTTAAAAGAAGTAGAGATAAGTTGTGCTTGAGGAGTATTTATTTTAAAAGACATACCTCCTTCAACTCTTTCTGTCAATTTTCCATTATTATAAAACAATAAAAGAGGAACAGATTGAACATTTAGTTTAGACTTTAATTCAGGGAATTCATCTAAACTTAATTCAGAATACTTAATAGTAGGATTAGGAACCCATTTGTATTGATTGGTTTTGTTCCATCCAGCATTAATTTGAATTACAGATTTGCCTTGTGCTACAAAACTTTGTAAGCTAGCAGGCGTAAGTTTTGGTGCAGGTTGAAATGCTACTCCCAAAACAAATAGTAGGGTTATTAATAAGTGTTTCATTTTATTTTTCGTTAAATCTTCTAAATACTTCTTCTTTGAATTCAATAAACTCTTTACGAGTCATTTGATCTTTCATATCAAATTCTTGTCTAGATGGAGGCCAAGTTTCTTTAGCAGCAGGATCAGCAGGATCTACCTGATAATATCCTTTACCTACTTTAAGTTTTTCAACCTTCTCATCTATTCTTGAATCTATCCTTGAATCATAAGCATAAGCTGTTCCAATTACGGTAGCTACTAATGCAATAATTCCTCCAAGGGTTTTTAGGCTTATTTTAAAGCCTATGTTCTCGTCTAATTCTTTTTCTGACATATTCTATAGTTTAATTAATTTAAGTGTCTTAAATCGCTTCTAATTGCGTTATTTACATTGGAGGATTTTCATCTTCCTTTTTCTTGTCAAACATTTTAGCGATTTTATCGCCTACTGTAGCACCTCCTAAGAAACAGATAACTGTAACAACAGCATCTACTAAGATAGGGGTAGGAGCTAGTTCTTTAGGATGCCATACATTCTTAATGAATGCTGCACCTAAACAAACTACTAGGAAAGCCATTAATTGACGTTTAGAAGAAGCTTCTCCCTGAGAATCAGTGAAAGAGTCTTTAAACCATGCTTTAAGTGAAGTTAATAATTTTTTCATTTTGTTTTATTTTTACGTTTGTATTTATTTTTAAACCATTTGCATGAATCTTCCACTAGCCAAATTGTAGGCATCAACATAAATATACAGTATATAACAATGTAAGACACCTCATAAGACTTAATGAGGCTGGTTTATTGCAAAAATAAATCTTTAAAAAATAAAGTCAATAATGCTTAAAAAGAAAAAACCTCCCAAGTGTGCATTATTAAGAGGCATGGGAGGTAATATCCTTTTTGGTAAAAAATAATAAAACAAGAATAATGACAGAACGTGCTACAAATATACTCTTAGGTATTCACGTACGCAAGTAGTGTGGATAATTATTCTTAATCTAATCTTAGGAAAGCTTCTAGTTGTTCTCCAGTTGTTTGAGGAGTAGATACGTTCTTTAATCTCATTCCTATACTATCAGGTGTAGTTAAGTTGGAAACTAAGTAGTTCCAAATACCATCAGCAGTCAGTACTGCGTTTCCAAAAGTATTATCAACTTGTACTCCAAAGGTTACTTGGTTTGCAACAGGCATCCTTAAAGTTCCTGTTAAGGTTCCTAAAGCGTAAGAAGTTCCAAATCTAACATCAGAAGGTGCTAGGTTATCTACTAAAGTTGCAGGAGATACTAAACGAGTAGCAGGTGCTATTGCTCCTGGACTTAATGCTCCGTTAGTTGTTTCGTCTCTAAACTCAAAGTAAGAATTAGTAGTAGGGATTAAGTGCATTCTTACAACTTGCAATGGGACATACCCATAAGTAGAACAAACAAACGGTCCAGAAAAAATATTAATTGCTGAAGTATTAGTGTTTCTATAAACAACATTATTTCCGTAAGTTATTATAGGTCCTATAACTTTTAAATATCCTGTAGGAGTTAAAACAATTCCTACTTGGTCTGCTGAAGGTACTAGAATAGTTTTTAAACTTCCAGTAATATTTATAGTATACGTAGATGTTACATTCCACTCGTAACCCCAGTAATTACCCACATTACCTGTAGTAATGTCTCCAGTTATATTTAAGATTGAGTTTGGAGCAACTATTGCAATAGTGTAGAAAGTCGAATTTGTATATGTAGCACGTATAAAACTACCTGTAACATTTACTGTTGCTGCTGCTGCTATATTAAGCATTGTACCTCTTAAATCTGTTACAGCTTGAAATGTGCCAATAATATTAACAGTTGCAGTATTACCTACGTGTACTAATGTTGGTGCAACCGCACCAATTCCCGTAATATTTGCTATATTAATATTCAAAGTTCCTGTCCCGTTGACATCAATAGTTCTACCAGATCCAGCACCAACTAATGAAGGACTAGTTATTGTATTGGTAACTCCTGATCCTCCTGACCACAATAAAAGAGTACTATTACCAGAACGTAACTCGTTTGTACAAGTTAAATTTAGATTATTAGCTAAAACAAATCCACCACCAGCTGTAGAAGTTGCCCCATAATCATTAGCTTCCAATAAAAGTAGTTCAGTAATACCTGTGTAATTTGTACTTCCATTATTTGCTGTTATATTAATTCGATATTTAATATAAGAAGTTGTGTTTGAAATATTTCTTGCGACTGTAGCTGTCCCTGAATTACCCGTAACCGTATCTAAAACTACCCAAACACTTCCTGTCCAACCTTCAAATGTCCAATCTCTAGGAACTGAAGTTGGACTACCTGTGGTTGCAGGTGTCATTATGTATTTTCTAACTATTTTTACTGAAGTAAACTCATAAGCAACCCAACCAGTTAAATTACCTGAACTTGTTATCCAATCATTAGAACCTCTATCAAATGCTCTAAATGGTTCATATGAAGTACCAAAAACAAAAAAACTACTAGCAGTGACTATACCACTTGGTGCAGTATTAGAAGTCATTTGTGCAGTTAAAATAAAAGGAGCAGTTGCTGCGTTCGTTAAAGTATCTACGTTAATGTTTTGATCTATTGTAACGGTAAAGTTATTCGACGCTACTATATCTCCAGGATTAGGAAGAACTCCATCATTCCATATTGCAGGGTTTGACCAGTTACCACTTGCTATTGCTACTCTTAGTGCCATAATTTGTTATGGATTATTATTTAATGTGGTTTGAATTTGTGCTCCAGTACTTTCTACTGTTGCAGCGTTTTTAACTCTTTGTCCTATACTTCCTGTTGTGTTTATTGCAGACAATGGAACATTCCACAGAGCACTTGGATCTAAAACTCCAGTACCTACTGTATTGTCTACAGGTACATTTTTAACTACGTTAGCAGGGTTTGGTACTATCATTGTTCCTACTTGAGAACCTAATGCATAAACTCTACCTTGTCTTACGTTTGCTGGAATAGGAGAGTCTGCTACTGTGTCAGGACTTACTAGTCTTGTAGCAGGAGCTGATCCAGCAGGAGGTAAAGCTCCATTAGTAGAATTATCTCTAAATTCAAAATAAGAACCCATTGTTCTTCGGTAGTGCATGCGAGATACATAAAAAGGTTGTATTCCAGAATCTCCTGATATAAAAGGACCAGATAAAACATTAACTGCTCCTGAATTAGTACTATAAAATGCAGGTATACCTCTATTAGGTTTAATTGTACCAATCATATCAATATAACAAGCCCCAACAGCATATATGCCTGCATAAGCACCACTACTTCCTGCATACACATTACCAATAACGTTTAACCTACTTGTTCCTGAAATGTAAATTCCATTACATGTATAACCAATGTTTGTGTCAGAAGCTACATTTCCTGTAAATGTTACAATAGCAGATACCGCTGAAATAATAAAAACCCCGTTAAATACTGATCCACCAGTACCAGGATATATTGTCCCAGTAATATTTACAACAGCATTACCTGCAACAGTTACCGCAGAACCAGCATTTGCAGGGTATAAACTTCCTAGAATATTACAAGTACCTGTGCCTGTAATGTTTAATCCAGTTTTAATTTGTAATCCTGTTATATTTCCAGTTATATTAAAAACACCACTTCCAGAAAACAATACAGTTTGTACTCTGTTATTATTTGAAAGTCCATAATCAAAAATGTTTCCATTTAACGTTAGAGTTCCTGTGCCATTATGAGTTAGAGTAGGAGCATTGACATCGCTGACTGTAGGATTAATATTTGCATTTATTGTAGATGTTCCTGTTCCTGTATAAGTCATACAAGCTACAGGTCCAGCTGTAATTCCACTTGCTCCAGTACAAGTAACAGTTACTCCTGAGTTAAGGTTAAATGTTCCTCCCGCTACTGCTGTTAAATCAGTTCCTTTTTCAAAAAGATTTATCTCATACCAAAGAGATCGGTTACCTGAAAGTTGTACCAAACTTACATTTATTCGATATTTAATATATGCAGTATTGTTTCCAATCAAAGGACTAGTATAGTTAACTGCTCCGCTTGTTACAGTATGTAGAATAATCCAAGACGTCCCATCCCACCCTTCAAATGTCCAGTTATAAGGTTGTTCATTAGGATTACTTACCCAAGAATATGCATTAATAATTTTAGGTGTGGGAAACTCATAAGCTATCCACCCTGCTCCACTGTTATTATGTTGTCCTATAGTACCACCGTTTCCATCAAACGCATACCAAACATTTCTTGTACCTGTATTATCAGAACTTGCTGTAACAATACCACTTGGAGTATTATAGCCAGTCATGTTAGGTGTTATCTTTACTGGAGAAGCAGCAGTATTAGTAATAGAGTCTACGTTGACATTTTGATCAATAGTTACAGTAAAGCCGTTAGCAGCCACTACATCTCCTGCGGCAGGTAAAACACCCCCATTCCAAGTAGCTGTACTACTCCAGTTTCCCGATGCTACTGCAGCTCTTAATGCCATACCCTGTTACAAACCTTTATCAGTAATAAACTCTTGAAGACCTGTCATGATCTTAGTAACCGCAGAAGCGATTTCTGGATCTGATTCAGCTTCTTTGAAAATATCAAAGTAAGAAACAGCTTTAGCGTAGTCAGGTAATTGTTCGATGCTTCCACCTAAATCTCTGTAAGGAGTTAAACGCATAGCAACTGAAGCTCCAATGATTCCACCTTCTTGAACGAGTGGAGAAATAGCTAAATTAACTAGAAGTAAAGGATACTCTACTCCATCTACGATTGTTGGTTGTGTTGATGTGATTGCCATAATTTTATAATTATATAGTATATGTATTAGTTAAGCGATTAGTCCAAGAAACATTTGTTGCTTGAGTAATCAGTACGTTACCGTCTGTTAAGATTTGTATTCTGGTTATTTTCCAGACATTAGCTGATTCAGAACTCATCTGAGGAGCTTTTCCTATGTAAGAATATACGCCTTGAAAGTCATGTCTTACTGTAGAAAACAAAGGAGTATTTACCCACTTTGTTCCGTTCCAAGCTATACTTTGTCCTATTTGT
>Ga0114978_10002434_pt1 | contig 15320 bp, 13 predicted proteins | sample S_140212_EF_Meta_FD_87027 | JGI IMG/M metagenome (GOLD analysis project Ga0114978, IMG submission 87027) | Freshwater microbial communities from Lake Simoncouche, Canada to study carbon cycling - S_140212_EF_MetaG | ecosystem: Environmental > Aquatic > Freshwater > Lake | place: Lake... | reverse complement strand
TTTGGCGTTGCCTCATGTCTTTACAGTCATCGGTAGTTAATCCCTACCAGGAGGAAATATCCAAATGAAACTATCCAAGAAATTCGCAGTAGCTGTTGCAGCATCTGCATTGATCGGATCTGCAGGACTGGTCAATCCAGTACAGGCAGCAACAGCGGACAACATCGTTGCCGGTGGTGCAACCTTCCCGCAGAACCTCATCGAATCATGCCGCGCAACCTTCCCCGGTGACTCAACCGCTAACCCGAACGCTGCAACTGTGAACTACACAGGCGTAGGTTCAGGAACAGGTCGCTCAAGCTTCTTCGGAAACACCTACGATTTTGCAATGTCTGACTCACAGTTCAAGACATCAGACACCAACTACCGCACATCATTCGTGTGGTTGCCACTTATCTCTGGCGCAATCAACGTGGCATACCGCCTCGATGGTGTAAAGCCAGCCGGAACAGTGTTGCAATTGACTCCTACAACGATCGCAAAGATCTTCGCAGGAACGATCAAGACCTGGAACGACGCATCAATCAAACTCGACAACCCAATCGTCGCAAAGCCAAAGTTGAGCGGCCTTAATGGTGCAGCAAACTTCGCTCTTGCGAAAAAGGGAACAAAGGCTGCGCTTACAGTGAGCCTGAAGCCGAGCATCGTTAACGGCAAGACCAAGAACATGGTTGTTACCTCATCAACAGACGGTGGCGTTACAACTAAGAAGGTATACAACGCAAAGCCAAAAGCTGGAAAAGTTGTTCTTTCACTTCCATACTCAGTTGGTACTGAGTACTCAATCAGCTACAACAACGTTGTTCTAGGAACAGTTTCAATTGATGCAACTTCAGTAGTTCTTCCTTCAACCCCAATCACCGTGTACCACCGCAAGGAAACTTCAGGTACAACAAACAACTTCCTCAACTTCTTGAACAAGACCGTTCCTGCAGTATGGACAACAGCAGCAGCAGATGCTTTCGTGGTTCCTTCTGGTACCAACCCAACTGACGGTTCATTCGTTGGTGCACAGGGTAACGACGGCGTTGCAAACGGTGTTATGAACAAAGACGGCGGAATCGGTTATGCTGAAGTTTCATTCGTGAATGAGCGCCAGGTTGCTGGTAAGTCAATTGCTTCAGCAAAAGTTATGAACCCAGCAGGTGAATTCCTTGCAGGAACATCAGCCGGTGCAGCGAAGTTCGTTGCGGTAGCAGATGTTAACTCCACCACCGGTGTAGTGACTTTCAAATACGACACCAAGGAACTTGGGGCATACCCAATCACAGCAGTTTCGTACGCAATGGCTAACACTTCAGCTAACACCAACTCTGCAAATACTGCAGCAAAAATGTTGACAGCTCAGCGCTTCGTTAACTACGTACTTGACACATGTGCTCCAGCAGTTGGAGAACTCAAGGGTTATGCAGCATTGCCAGCGAACATCGTGGCAATCTCAAAGACACTTGCCGCAAACATCAAGTAGTTCAACCCCGAACAACCATTAAGGGCCCGGTGCGAAAGCACCGGGCCCTTTTGGCATTCTGAGGCAGAATGTAAGTATGTCTCCACCGAATGGTGAAAGTTGCCTGAGTCTCTAGCCACAGTGCAGTCGGCATAGTAATGTCGCATAGGTGAGCGACCAGAAAACAGATACTCAAAACGCGTGGCTGTCTCCTGAGGACATCGCTCAGGTTCGCAACCAAGTTCCCATCATCTATGTCGATGCGGTGCCCGTACGGGTGAATCCAGACGGTGAAGTCACCCATATCGGGATGCTCTTGCGCCAGGCTGCAGACGGCAGCATCAGCCGTATGGTCGTGTCAGGCCGAGTCATGTTGAACGAGCGCATCCGAGATGCCCTGATGCGCCACCTTGAAAAAGACCTTGGTCCTTTGGCTCTACCTCGCGTTCCGCCAGAGCCAGCACCATTCACAGTCATTGAGTACTTCCAGGACCCTTCTGTTTCTGGGTTTTATGACCCTCGCCACCACGCAGTTAGTTTGGCCTACGTTGTTCCCGTTACAGGTGAGTGCCAGCCGAGCCAACAAGCTCTCGATCTCGCGTGGTTCACTCCGAAAGAAGCAGTGAGCGACAAAGTCATTCGCGAAATGACAAGTGGTCACGACCGACTTATTCGTTTAGCGCTTGCCTCAGTGGGTCAACTTCCCTGAACTAGATTTGGTGTGTGCCAGAGGGCGACACCAACTATCGAGCAGCCGCCGCGTTGCGTACGGCATTAGTGGGGAAAACTATCTCCCGATTTGAAGCAACCCAGCTTGACGGCCCAGTTCCGCAATTAGGTTCTGCAGTGGAAAGTGTTGTCAGTCACGGAAAATATCTTGAGCTTGTTTTTGATGACGGCATTGTTCTGCACACAAAGATGGGTTTCCGTGGCAAATGGGATCTGTATCATCGCGGGCAGAAATGGCGCACACGTCGTCATTTAGCGCGCGTCATTATTGAAACTGAGGAATGGATTGCGGTTGCATTCAGAGTTCCCACCGTTGAGACATATCGCGAATTTGATCAGACACGTCATCCCCGTGCCGGTCGACGTGGCCCTGACTTAACAAATCTCGAAGCGGATTTGCATGAATGTGCTGCACGTCTTTTTCACTATGACAAACCCAATACAACAATTGCTGATGCAATGATCGATACTCGTGTGATGGGTGGGGTTGGCAACGTGTATCGCTGCGAAGTGCTGTGGGCATGTGGAGTTCATCCATGGGCGAAAGTTTCTGATGTACCGCAATCAACATGTCTTGATCTTGTGTTGACATCAGCTGCTCAACTGCGCGCGAATCAGTATTCACCAGTGAGAATTACTGCTCCTGACGTGCCAGGCGGATTAGCTGTCTATGGTCGCAATGGCCAAAAGTGCGTTCGCTGTGGAGATGTCATTCGCCTAACAAAAATGGGCGAATTGGCCCGATTATTGTACTGGTGCCCAGGGTGTCAAGTGGGCTGCGAGCCGTACCCGGTGCGAGATGATTCGGACCCCATTGCACGCACCATGGACCCACACCCAGCTGGGTCACAGTTCATTAGCGATATTCTTCGCGGTCGTCCCGCTTCGTAGTTTTAGGCGCGACCTAAAACCCGGTCCACAGCAATTTCAATCGCTACTCGATCTTCACGATCCTTTGGATCTCGGTAACGAGCCGCATAACCCGCTACAGCAGCAGCAACACGTGTGGGGTCGCTAACGGCCGTCACTGTTCCTTCAAGGCTGAGCCAGCGCCCACCGTCAACTTGTGAAACAACAGCTCGTCCACCACGTAATGCATTTTTGTATTTCACTGATGATGGAAATGTGATTACTCGGACAATATGCAATTCAGGATCATATGAAAAACCAACGGGTACCACGTGTGGTGAACCATCTGCACGCAGGGTTGTGAGTGATGCCAGATGGTATTCGCTGAGAAATGCAAGCATCGCTTCAGTGATTAGTGGTGCCGTACTCATAATCAGTTTGTATTAAGTGCGTCGAGAATGTTGACTCGTGTTGCGCGCCATGCAGGGTAGATAGCGGCAAACAGTCCAACGATGAACGACATAATCATGATCACGATTGTAGGAACAACCGGCAATTTGAAAGATGTAAGGCCTTGATCTTTCAGCGCGAGAACGATCACCCATCCAAGGCCAATTCCCAGAATGATTCCGAGCACAGCTCCAAGTATTGAGGTGATAACGCTCTCCCAACGCACGGTTGTACGCACTTGAGATCGAGTCATACCCACTGCACGTAACAGTCCAAGTTCTCGCTGTCGCTCAAACACGCTGAGAAGAAGGGTAATGATGATGCCAACTATCGAGATGATGACAGACAACATCAACAATCCATAGATGAGTCCAAGCAACTGGTTCACTTGACCAGATTGCTTGTCGATGTATTGCTGCTTAGTTAATAGTTCGCCTTGCCCGTACTTCTTTACGGCTGCAGTCAATGCGGCAACTGTCTCAGCCTTGTCTGCTCCATCCTTGGTCTTGATGTAGACACCAATATCGAACATGACTACCGGGGTGCCGTCAACGAGATGGCTGTTGGCAACGTAATCGCCGATTTCGTTGTTGACATAGATACCAGACACAGTGAGTGGTCGCGTGACGCCGTCAGCAAACGTTGTTTGCACGACTGCTCCTACAGCAACGTTTTTCCTCTTCGCAGTCTTTTCTGAAAGAAAGATATTTGAGGTCTTCAAGTCGTTATATGTTGCGTTTATAAGGCCGATATCCCAAACCCCTTCGACCGTTTCGGGAGTCACTGTGGTGAGGTACTGGCCCTTACCATCGATCTTGACAGTAAGAAATCCAAAACCAGTTGCCTTCTCGACCTGAGGCAACTTATTGAGACTGATAGCCAATGATGGACTGAGCCCACCGAAGCCTCGCGCGTCTGTACTGATTGCGTAGTCAGCTTTTAATTGAGCCGCGAAAACATCATTGATTTGGCCCTTAATTGAAGCCGCCAATGCGGTGACCGCAGTAACGAGTGCAACTCCGATTAATACTGGTGATGCAGTGCGTGACGTGCGCTTTGGGTTACGCGCAGAGTTCTGACGTGCCATCACTCCGGTGATTCCGCGGAATCGTGCAGCTGGACGACCAAGGAACAAGGCAACTGGTCGCGCGATAATTGGTCCTAGAACAATTGTTCCGATGAATACAAACAGGATGCCTATTCCAAGCAGAGTATTGCTGGCTCCTGTTAAGACGTACCCGACGACTGCAATACCAAGAGCGATTGATCCGAGCCCAGTGAAGAGACGCTTGCGACCGGGTGCAGCGATCTCCAAAGCTGTCGCACGCATGGCCGCTAGTGGCGGAACTTTGCCAGCTCGTCGTGCCGGCAAGATGGCAGAGAGCACTGTAACTATGAGGCCAATAATGATTGTTGAAATCACAGTGTTCTGCGACACAACAAGTCCGCCGCTAGGGATATCAATATTGACGGCACGAAGTAGCGCACTGAGACCTGCCGATAAACCAATTCCGGCTACGAGACCAATTAATGAACCGAGAAGCCCTACAGCTACTGATTCAATCAACATTGCGCGAGTGATTTGCTTGCGACTGGCACCTATTGCTCGTAGCAATGCATTCTCGCGTTGACGTTGTGCTGCACTGATAGAGAAGACGTTGTAAATAACGAAGCATCCAACCCCAAGTGCAATGAAGCTAAACGTCTTTAGCAAGATGCCGAAGAAATCAAGCGCAGATCCAATTTGGTCTTGAGTCTCAGCAGTGATTTCTGCGCCGGTCAATGTCTCGGTTTTGTAGGAAGCTGGAATAGCAGCGTTTATTGCTTTTGCCAGTTCAACGTCTGAAAGGGAACCGTCACCACTGACGAGAATGTCATCAAATAGACCCGGTTTTGCGAGGAATTCTGACGCAGTCGTCGGGTCGAATAATGCAAACGTTGCACCACCAGGCGAGCGAACGTCGCCGTATGAGGCGATACCGACAAGTGTGAATTCGCGGCTGCCGGATTGAGCAACCACTTTTACAGTGTCGCCAACGGCGTACTTGCCATTTTTTGCGGAAGCTTCATCAAGCGCAACTTCAGTTGCACCCATGGGCCACGTACCTTGCGAAATGATCCACAATGAGCCCTTGAATTTCGTTGCAACGCTTCCGAAAGTTGGAGGGCCTTGACCTTCTGAGCCAAGCGGCTTTCCATCTTTGCCAATGATGCGGGCAAATGCCTGCACATCTGGTGCAGCATCGCTAACGCCTGGAACCTTCTTTACGAGGTCGACCAATTCCAGTGGAATGCGTTGGCGTTCCTCTTGACCAAAGTTTCCTTCAATCACCTGTGCAGAACGAACATATGAATCGACATTCTTGAACACATCGGAAAACAAGTTGTCGAATGTACGGTTCAACGTGTCGGAGAAAACTGACGTACCTGCCAGGAATGATGTGCCGAGGATGACGGCAAGCGATGTGAGAATCAGGCGGGCTTTTCTACCCAAGATGCCCTTGAGTGCAATACGAAACATGTCTTAGTTTCCGAGGCTCTTCATAAGGTCAAGAACGCGAGCTGCTGTGGGCTCTGTCATTTCGTTGACAATGTGGCCGTCGGCCAAAAAGATGATGCGGTCTGCATAAGCAGCAGCAACAGGGTCATGGGTAACCATCACAATTGTTTGTCCGAGATCATCAACAGCCTTGCGCATGAACGTAAGAATTTCGGCGCCCGTGATTGAGTCAAGGTTTCCTGTTGGTTCGTCAGCAAAAATAATGCGGGGTTGTGACGCAAGTGCACGCGCAACGGCAACACGTTGTTGTTGTCCGCCAGATAGTTCACTCGGACGATGCGTCAAACGATCTTGCAAATGAACTGTGTCAATTACTTTTTGAATCCATGCTTCGTCACCTTTGTTGTTTCCCAACATGAGCGGAAGGCGAATGTTCTCATTTGCAGTCAACGTAGGAACAAGGTTGAACGACTGAAATACAAAGCCGATCTTTTCACGACGTAACTCAGTGAGTTCTTTGTCCTTCAATGTGGATAGGTCAGTTCCGTCAATGATTGCAGAGCCTTCTGACAGTTCGTCAAGCCCAGCAATGCAATGCATCAGTGTTGATTTACCTGAACCGCTAGGGCCCATGATGGCAGTGAACTGTCCTTCGTAGAAATCAACCGATACGTCACGAAGTGCGTACACGGCATCATCGCCGGAGCCGTACACCTTCGTTGCAGAGGTGGTGGAAGCAGCGATTGTTGATGTCTGGGGAGTCATTTCCCCATTGTACTAAGCCAGATTTACTTAGGTTGTGCAAGAACGCGAAGATACGGCTTCACGGTCTTCCAACCCTGTGGGAACAGAGTTTTTGCTTCTTCATCAGAAACTGCAGCACCAATAATGACGTCGTTGCCGTTCACCCAGTTAGCTGGTGTTGCCACTTTGAATTTGGCAGTCAGTTGCAATGAGTCAATGACGCGAAGAATCTCGTCGAAGTTACGGCCTGTCGAAGCGGGGTAGGTGAGCGACAACTTGATTTTCTTGTCTGGCCCAATGATGAACACCGAACGAACGGTCATCGTGTCGCTTGCATTTGGGTGAATCATTTCGTACAAATCTGAGACTTTTTTGTCTCCGTCACCGATCATTGGGAAGTTCACTGGTGTGCCCTGGGTCTCAGCAATGTCTGCTTCCCACTTCACGTGGCTGTCAACTGGGTCAACAGAAAGTCCGATGACTTTTACATTGCGCTTGTCGAAATCTGGCTTGATGCGAGCGACGTATCCAAGTTCTGTTGTGCAGACCGGAGTGAAGTCCTTCGGATGGCTAAAGAGAACGCCCCATGATTCACCCAACCACTCGTGGAAGTTGATGGTGCCTTGTGTGGTGTCTGCTGTGAAATCCGGTGCGATGTCGCCTAAACGTACGGTCATGATGTTCTCCTTGAAGTAGGTGCCTACCCAAAGGATATGGGTGAATTCCCAAAACCCGACAACTTTGGTCGGGAATTAACCTTCCTGACGCCCTCGGCCCCGTTCTTTGTCGCCAGAAGGCACCGATAAGACTCTGACCCGTGACTATTGATCAGAAAACTTATGACCGTCGCTGGTGGGTACTTGGAGTACTTGCCATCAGTGTGTTCCTTGTAGTTGTCGACAACCTCATTGTGAACGTGGCTTTGCCCACATTGCAGAGCGAATTGAATGCAACGACTACTTCCTTGCAATGGATTGTTGATTCCTATGCCTTGGTGTTTGCAGGTTTGTTGCTTGCCGGTGGTGGTCTTGGCGATCGCTTCGGACGCAAGGGGGCTCTGCAAATCGGTCTCGTTTTATTCGTGGTGTGTAGCACCTTCGCTGCGTTTGCAACGACAAGCAATCAACTGATCTTCTGGCGTGGCGCCATGGGTATTGGTGCAGCTCTTGTGTTCCCGGCAACTCTTGCCATCATCACCAATATTTTTGTTGACCCAATTGAGCGCGCAAAAGCTATTGGTTTGTGGTCTGCAGTGTCAGGTATGGCAGTTGCGTTCGGCCCCATTGTTGGTGGCGCATTGTTGCAGCACTATTGGTGGGGTTCAGTATTTCTTGTCAATATCCCCATCGTTGTCATTGCACTAGTCGCTGGAAAATTTCTCATTCCAAAATCGCGTGATGAGAATCCACACCACATCGATCTGCCCGGCTTCTTATTGTCGGTCATTGCTGTCGGTTCGCTTGTCTTCACTGTGATTGAATCACCCAATTGGGGTTGGGGATCACAAAATTCCAATGTTGGTTTTGCGATTGCTGTAGTTGCATTTGCAGCCTTTATTTCTGCAGAAATGCGCAACAAAGAACCACTTCTTGAAGTTCGAGTCTTCGCGAATCCACGTCTAAGTGCCGCTGCAGGAAGCATTTTCGTTGCATTCTTCTGCCTCTTTGGCTTTACTTTCTTGGTCACTCAATACTTCCAATTTGTGTTGGGTTATGACACTTTGAGTTCAGGTGTTCATACCATTCCTTTTGCAGTTGGCGCTGGCGTTACTGCGCCATTTGCTGCACGAGCCGCCTTACGTTTTGGTACAAAGCGTGTGGTTGCAATGGGACTATTGAACATGGCTATTGGTCTCGCTATTGCGAGTCGTATGGATCAACATTCGTCATACTGGGGTCATGTCATTATCAGCATGGTCGTCATGGCTAATGGCCTTTCATTGGTGACTTCACCAAGTACCGATGCAATCATGGGAACACTGAATCGTGACAAAGCTGGTGTGGGCTCAGCAATCAACGACGTTGGTCGTGAAGTCGGCGGAACTTTAGGTGTTGCAATTGTCGGTTCAGTATTCGTCAGTCTGTACACACCAAAACTTGCAAGTAGTTTTGCTGGAATTCCTGGACTAGTTCAGAACCTTCCAGCTGGCATATACGAAATTGCTCAAAAATCAGTTGGAGCTGCATATCAAGTGGCAGGCAAATCCCCAGCAGCCATTCAAGATCGTGTCCAAGAAGCAGTCAGTAATTCGTTTATCCACGGCTTTAGAACAGCATGTGTTGTCGCCTCGGCGGTCGCCCTTGTTGGGTCTGTAATCGCCCTTGTTCTGCTGCCGTCGTCACCAGGAACTGACAAGGATTAGCCAATTCTTAGATAACTCTGAACTCGCTCAGAGAAGTGCACAAGTACGATAAGAGTCATGTCAGGCGCCCCAATATCCACAATTGTTTTGGCTGGCGCCCCCGCTCGCGACGCCATTCTTGCCAGTCTTTCGCAGCGAATTCAGAAGGCCGGTTCGCCACACATCTCTCTTGCAACAGTTTTAGTGGGAGACGATGCACCGAGCCGCAAATACGTGGCCAGTAAACACTCAACTGCGCAGTCAATCGGGATCGAATCGGTGCAAGTGGAACTGCCTGCAACTGCGACGCAAGTCGAACTTGAAGCCGAAGTGTCTCGTTTGGCAGCTGATCCGCGAGTCCATGGCATCTTGGTGCAGTTACCACTTCCTTCACATCTTGATACCGACGCCGTAATACGACTCATCCCTGCTGACAAAGATGTCGATGGTCTCACCGAACAATCACTTGGCCGCCTCGTGCGCGATGTGCCTGGCCATATCAGTTGTACTCCACTTGGCGTCCTGCGCTTGTTGCAGCATTACGGAATTGCAACCAGTGGCAAACACGCAGTTGTAATTGGTCGCTCCACACTTGTTGGTCTTCCGTTGTCTGTTTTGTTGGCGCGCAAAGGTATAGACGCCACTGTCACGCTTGCACATTCCCGCACCGAGAATCTTGCAGCAATTTGCCAAACAGCAGACATAGTTATTTCTGCAACAGGAGTTGCGCGCTCAGTTACTGCAGAGCATGTTGCACCAGGTGCAACAGTGATTGATGTTGGTATCTCACGAACCGAAGCAGGCATAGTCGGCGATGTTGATGCAGCATCGGTTACCGGAATCGCTGGTGCACTTACTCCCATGCCTGGTGGCACCGGCATTATGACCGTTGCATGCCTTATGGAAAACACAGTAAATGCAGCCGCAATGCAAGGCGTTCGCGTCTGATGCGTCGTCTTGTTGCTGTATTTGCATTAACAACTTCTTCGCTCGTGGCATTGGCGATGCCCACAACAGTTCATGCCTCAAGCGCTACACCGGAACCTGAACTGATTGCTCATGCAATAGGCACACAGACAACAGGACCAACTGGGTTTGCGTCTCCGAATGATGTGATCCCGTGGGGCCTCGACCGAATTGATTCACGCACTGGTCGTGACAACACGTTTACCTACTCAACAGATGGCACTGGCGTGAAGGCATACATCGTTGACTCAGGGGTAAATGCCTCACATCCCGTTTTTTCAAGTCGTGTGTTATCCGGTTGGAGTTACCGCTCGCGGACATCAGATCCGACTGGAGCAGCACTTACTAGTTACAACAATGCAATTGCTGCGTACAACTCGAATCCTGCAACCGGCATCAATCCGTGTGCATATGACTCCAGAGTTCATCAGTTCGTTCCATCCACAGTTGATGGAACGCGCGAGGATGGCGATGTTGGCAGAGTTGATAACGATGGTCACGGTACGCACGTGGCTGGGACTATTGGGGGCAGCACTACCGGTGTTGCCAAAGCAGTCTCCATCGTTCCAGTTCGTGTACTCGATTCGTGTGGTGCGGGCACCACCACCATGGTGTTAAGCGGCCTTAATTGGATTCTGGCTGATCATCAAGTGGGTGAAAAAGCAGTAGTCAATATGAGCATCGGCTTTGAAAGCACTGCAACAAGTATTGATACAGCCATCAAGAACCTTCTGGCAGAAGGAATAGTGGTAGTAGCTGCATCGGGCAATGATGGCGGTTCCGCGTGCGGCATTACGCCTGCAGGAACTCAAGGCACGATCTCGGTTGGCGCCTCTAATTACCTTGATAGTGAATCTTCCTTTTCGAACTTTGGTGAATGCGTTGATATTTTCGCGCCCGGTTCATCCATAGTCTCTAGTTGGCCCAAATATTTGTCATCAACGAATACATATGTTGGAGAGAGTGGAACTTCAATGGCTGCACCCCATGTTTCAGGTGCTGTTGCAAGGTATTTGCAATCGGCAACCGTGACTGCGGCCACGCCTACAGATGCATGGAACTGGCTGAAGACAAATGCAACGTGTAACGCCATTACGTATTACAAATCTTCGGCAACGGATACTTCGCGTACTGCACTTGCAAAGACACCGAATCGTTTATTGGCAGTTGAGGCACCTGCAACGGTGCCATGTGCGCCTAATGGCGTCACAGCCACGGTGGCTAACAAGAGTTCTGTTGTCACGTGGGAAGAATTGCCTGCTGGGAATGGTTCAGCGATTACTGCCTACACCGCCACAGCAACACCTGGCGGAAAGACATGTTCAGTTTCAACAGGTACGACGTGCACCATTACAGGACTAGTAAACAACACGGCGTACTCTTTCTCTGTCGCAGCGACTAATGGCAGCGGGGTCGGCGCATCCTCCACCGCGGTGTCTGGCACACCCACAGGCCCACCAAGCGCGGTCACAAGTCTTGTCGCCGCTACACAAAAGAATGCTCTTGATGTGTCATGGGTGCAAGCAGAGGGTGATGGTGCAGGTATTACGTACACCGCTACCGCTACACCGGGCGGGGGTACATGCACTTCAGCAGAAACTTCGATCACGTCGTGCACAATCACTGGTCTTGTGAACGGTACTAATTACACAGTGTCCGTCATCGGGACTAATACGTATGGCACGGGCACTGCAACCACAGCTACAGGTTTGGCTGACGGAGTACCAGACGTTCCTGTGTCATCAATGTCGGTGACGGGAAGCAAATCAGTCACAGTTGCATGGCCTGCCGTTACTTCTTCAATCAATGTCACCTACGTCGTTACTTCAAGCCCTGGTAATTTCACTTGCTCTACAACCGAAACATCATGTGTCGTTGCAGGTTTGAAAAATGGCGTGAACTACACATTTGCGATCACCACAAAAACAGCAACCGGGCAAGTTGCGGCATCCACACTTCAGCTCGCTGCACGCCCCGGCTTTACCGTCAAGAAATCGATCGTAAAGAAGAACTCAAAGACACCGCTCACTTGGCTCGTCTCGTCATTGTCAACAGGGAAGAAGACATGGACCGAGTCTGGTCCGTGTTCAATTGTTGGTACCAAACTGAAAACTCCTAAGGCTTCCGCTTCATGCGTGGTCACACTAAAAGTGGCAAAAAAAGGAAAATTTCCTGCAATGTCGACCAAACTTCGCGTCTCGGTGGAATAGCTCGTCGCTACATTGTGTTGACATAAAGAAGCAAGAACGGAAACACATCATGGCAACCATCACACTTACTGAAGAAACATTCGAAGCCACTGTGCTTGGCGAAGGAATTACCATCATTGATTTCTGGGCTGAATGGTGCGGTCCCTGCAAGATGTTTGGACCAGTTTTTGAAAAGGCTTCGGAAGGTCACCCAAACATCAAATTTGCAAAAGTAGACACTGAAGCAGAACAAGGGCTAGCGGCTGCTTTGCACATTCAATCGATTCCAACTCTCATGTTGTTTCGTGATGGAATCTTGCTGTTCAACCAAGCAGGAGCTTTACCTGCGCACTCTTTAGAACAAATCCTCACTTCAGCAGAAGAACTAAACATGGATGAAGTTCGTGCTGAAATTGAGATGCTTGAAAAAGACAACTCCAAGTAGTTAGGTTCCCCACATGGGGACCTTCCGTCAGCAGCATGTCTTGCTTCTGCGACGCACAGGTTCAATTGGAGCAATTTTCGTTACAGCATGTATGTACTTAGCGGTGCCATCACCGGTTCGTGTTCGTGCAAACATTTCAATCTCTGCAATAGATCCAACGGGACGTATTGCAACAGGTGACAAACACACATGTGCAATTGCATTGAACAACACCATCTGGTGCTGGGGCGATAACACTTATAGCCAACTTGGATTATCTACCTTGCCTGACACGCCCTCTCTCGTCCCTGTTCAAACTGCAGCACTGCCTGGCTCGCGCATTGCAAAACAAATTGTTGCTGGCACAAATCACACATGCGTATTAGCAACCGATGGAACCGTGTGGTGCTGGGGGTACAACGGATTTGGATCCATTGGAGTAATTGGCGCAAACCAAAGCGAACCTGTTCAGGTGACGCTGGGTGCAACAGCCACCATGATTGCTGCGGGCGGGTTTACGACATGCGCTGTGTTGTTGAATAACAGCTTGCAATGTTGGGGCCGCAACCACAGAGGGCAAATCGGTAACGGCACATCGGGAACTACACCTGTGAATACGCCGGTGTACACATCGTTTGTGCCTGCATCGTTCACGGTTGCTCACATTGAAATCGGAACTACGCATTCCTGCGCAATATCTACTCTCGGCGCTGCATGGTGTTGGGGCGAATTCACCAATGGCCGCCTAGGAACCACCCAGGAATCCAATGCGGTGACACCAACTGCAACAGCGTCTTTAGGTAGCACCGCATCAGAAGTTGCTGCAGGGGGAGCGCACACATGCGCACTGTTAACTACTGCCTCAATCACATGCTTTGGTAACAACAACATGGGTCAACTTGGCCAGGCTCTCACCACAGCGTCAAGTTCTACTCCCACATTGGTAACACTTTCTACAACAGCAACGCACGTAACGGCGGGTAGTCAATTCACGTGCGCGTTATTGAGAACTGCAGCGGTCCATTGTTTTGGTGACAATGCGAGTGGTCAGTTGGGTTCGGGTTCAATAGGTTCTACTCGTGAGACTCCTGGCGCAGTCACAGGGCTCACCGGCACGGTGGTGGATGTTGTGGCGGGCACTAGCCATGCATGCGCAGTGATGTCAACCGGGGAAGTACGTTGCTGGGGACTCAACGACCAAGGCCAATTAGGCATCGGTACACAATCAAATATTGCAACAGCCAGTGCGATTGCAACTCTGAATGTCGTGCCAACGACAACTGCTCCAGTAACAGTTGCCCCAACAACTGTGGCACCAACAACCATTGCACCGACAACAATCGCTCCCACAACTGTGGCACCGACAATTGAGACGAGTACGAGAACGACCACTACTTCGACAACATTGATCACTGTTTCGCCAACAACAATCGTCGCGACAACGACGGCACCAATAATTACAACAACGTCGACTACGTCAAGTAGCACCACAACAGACGCACCGGTAATGATGGCAGTAGTCAAGGCGACACCAAAAGTTGTTCCCCTCATTCACCCGATGGCATTGAGGCGGGGATTGATGGTGAGTGCTACGAAACTGGCTGCATCAGTATCGATGACTGTCCCGAAGCGGTCAGTGGGCACGATGCGGATCAGCATTACGAAAGGCAAGCAGTACTGCGCGTTTGTTGGCACGAGCCTGAAGGGGATTCGCGCAGGAAAGTGCACGGTTGTGTTGATTTTGCTGCCGAAAAAGGGGAAAACTTTGATCCGCTCAAACACACTGACCGTGAAGAAGTGAATTTATTTCGATAACGAAATAGAGAATGTACAATCTTTCGATGTATCCGATTGGAAAACTCACGTCGCGTCAACGAATAATGCAAGCGGCTCAACAGGAGTTATTGGATTCGGGCATTCTTGGTCTGCGCATGGAAGTGGTGGCTGAGAAAGCAGAAGTGTCTGTACCGCTGATCTACAAGTACTACGGCAACCGCGATGGTTTGTTGACCGAAGTTCTCAGCAAGTTATACGACGGTGATAGTTATCAAAAACTGATGGCATATGCAGAGGTCTTTGAAGAACTTGAAAATCCAACGAATGATGACATAGCCATTTTGTTTGCAACAGTTCAGCAGGATTTTCGAATGCCTGGACGTTGGAGAAAGCTGCAGATCCTTGCTGCCTCTGCAGAGATTCCCGAATTGCGTGAGCGGATTGCTGTAATCCATCTTCAACAACAGCAACACATTGTTGACTTTCTCAGAATCGCGATTCGAGTAGTGGCATCAAAGTACGAAGGAAGTACGGATGAATCAATTGCGGCGGCTGTGGCTCTTTCGGAGCCATTGTCTTCATTGATTATGACCCAAACATTTGGGTCGGTTCTTGATGACCTCATTGATGTTAAAGACAGAGAAGCCGCTGCAGAAGATATGAAGGTTCTCCTTCGATTAATCATTGATGCTGTACTGACAGCAGGGAAAAAGTCCTCGTAGACTCTCCCTATGGAAGTTGAAATGATTGTTGAGATTCCGCAAGGGTCTCGTAATAAGTACGAAATGGATCACGTCACTGGAGACATCTGGCTTGATCGCACGCTCTTTACAGCGACGCAGTATCCGCTTGATTATGGTTTCTTTCCCGGTACTCATGGTGAAGACGGTGACCCACTTGATGCG
>Ga0114978_10002433_pt1 | contig 15321 bp, 17 predicted proteins | sample S_140212_EF_Meta_FD_87027 | JGI IMG/M metagenome (GOLD analysis project Ga0114978, IMG submission 87027) | Freshwater microbial communities from Lake Simoncouche, Canada to study carbon cycling - S_140212_EF_MetaG | ecosystem: Environmental > Aquatic > Freshwater > Lake | place: Lake... | reverse complement strand
GGGCGATATCGAGATCGACCCCCCTCAGTGCCGCGTGGCGCCCGAAGGTCTTGCTGACGTGCCGGAGTGAAAGGGCCAGTGCGGACATGGATTTATACGGCAACGGTAGCTTGCCGTGCCGCACAGCGCGAGCACCTATTGGGCGGGCGTGGCTATCGGCGAGCGTTCCGACGCTTCCAGTCGTCCCCAGGCGATCTTCCGCCAGACCCGCTCATGGACGTAGTACAAAGCTACCTTGGTGATCGCCTCAGCGCCAGTGATAGTAACCGCATACTTTGCGTTGCCGGTGACGATCATACTCAAAATGAAGGTATCGAGGCTGCCTACCAGCCGCCAACTCACTGCCTTAATCAATGAGCGAAGCCGCGACTGTGGCGCCCAGGTCGTCAGCCGCCAGAGCCGCTCGTGCAAATAAAATAGCACGATCTTGGTGAGGGTCTCCATCGAAGCGATGGCACCCGCAGCGCCCACGTGCCCAGTGACCAAATAGCTCCACAGGAAGGTGTCGGCCGTCCCAATAGCCCGCCAGGAAAGGGCCTTGACAAGCGCGCGCGCATGGCTCTCCGGCGTGCCGATTATGGCCTTGGCGATAGGTGCGGTCATGCTGCGGCCCCAACTGCGCTTGGAGGTTGGCGAAACTCCGCGCAAGACAAGCCGCTGGAAGCCAGGTGGCGACCAGCGGTCGTTAGACCTTTTTAATTCCTATAATCCCGCTGGGCTATAGAGTTTTCTTGTTACCAGCGCGAAAATTTCTCTCTAGCCGCCGACGATCGCTCGTACCGCCAGAAATCCGATAGACGGGGTGACCAAGCAGCCAATGCCGGTGTGAAACGTCGCGGTAAGGGCACCGTAAGGCACCAGCCGCGGGTCATACGCCGCAAGCCCACCGGTCACGCCACTCACTGTGCCGACGCAGCCGCCGAACGCCATAGCGCTCTGCGGATTGTTGACCCCAATCAGCTTGGCAAGGAACGGAGTGACGATCATCACGGTCACCGCCTTCAAAACGCCGGTTGCAATGGCAAGCGCCATGACGGCCGAACTGGCACCCAGGGCCGCACCCGTCACTGGGCCAATGATATATGACCCCGCTCCGGCACCAATGGTGGTGATAGACACAGCATCGCGATAGCCGAAGGCCCAGGCTATGCAACATCCGAAGATAAACGGCACCACCGTACCGAACGCCAGCGCGATCGCGCCCAACATCCCGGCCTTCTTGGCCTCGTCGACATCCACCTCAAAGGCGGTGGCGGTAATCGCAAAGTCGCGCAGCATGCCGCCGCCTAGCAAGCCCAGGCCAGCGAACAACTTTATGTCTGCCAGACCCTTCGTGCCGCCAGATTGAGTGCCACCCCAGTAGGCCAGGGCCAGGCCGATCATGATTGCGATGGCTGAACCATGGATTCGACCCATCGTCAGGCGACGTGAGACGAAATAGCTGACCATCATCACAGCACCGACCATGAGGAAGGCACCGACTAAGCCATTTTCGGCGAAGACCTTGGTAGTTTCTTCTAAGAGGTTCATGTCGGCTACTCCGGATCGCCGCTAAGCACGCTCTCAGCGTGCGGGTCCCAGTTCGTAGAGCCGCGCACGAACCGACCCAGCAACGCCGTGCATCCGAAGACCAGGGCTACGGTTCCAAAGGCGGCAATCAGCACCATCGGCCCCCCATCGACGGCTGCGATCACATTCTGGATCGAAGCCATGGCCACCACGATGGGAATATACAGTGCTGCCCAGAACTCGATCCCCAGCTTGAGAGGGTGAGTCAGTTTGCCTGATTTCTTGAGCCAAGTGCGCGAGATGATCAGCAGCAGCATGGCGATGCCGACACCGCCCACATTGGCCTTCACATGCAAAAGAATGCCCAGTGCGTCGCCGAGAAAGCTCCCCACCATGTAACAAAGCGCCAGCAGCGCTACACCATAGATCGTCATTCCTACGCCCTCCCCGGCGTCATCGACGGGTCTGGGCCCGAGTCTATCACATTAACATTGCTAGATAATGCGGCCGCGGGCAATGGGCAGCGTTAACGCAGTTTATGCGATCGTGATGATCTCGGCATCGCCGCCTGCAACCTGGACCTCGTCGCTAATCCCTCTTCCCATCAGAGCTTGAGCCAGCGGAGAGATGTACGAAATCGCCCCCGCTGCCGGATTGGCCTCGTCCTCACCTACAATGCGGAACATCTGCCGTCGGCCATCTGCGCGATCGAGCGTCACCGTCGAGCCGAACCGCGCGACACCGATTTCGTTTGAAGGCTCCACCAGCTGGGCGCTGCCACGCCGGGCGGCATAGTAGCGCAGGTCGCGCGTTGCGCGCGCCATTGCCGTTCGGTCAGCTGAAACCCCGTCGCCGGCACTTCGTGCGGCGGCATAGGCCGAACGTGCCTGCGCCAGCGCCTCATTAAGCAGCGCCAGGCCACTAGGCGTGACGAGGTTCGGATGCGACGAAATCGGACGGTCTGGCAGGTCGGCGGCGACGGACTCCGCGTCCCCTTCCTTTGTGAAGGCTACACTCATGGACTCAGTCTACAGCGCCGGTAGCTGTTCCGTCGCCTGGCTTGTTGTCAGCGCGATCGCAACCAAGGGCGGGGCGGCGTCAGCCTCGGGCCCGAAAAGTTGATATCAGTAAAAACGGCTCGTGGCTGTCAGCCGCACTTTGCGAAGATGGGAAGTTAGTCGAGTGATTTAGTTTCGAACGTCAAGCGCCATCCCTAGAACGCGGGCGTAATCCCGCTACACTTGGCGGGATGAAACGCTCCGCAACCATTTTACGACACAAAACGTGCCGTCCGCGTGAGCGCGCAGATGGGGCTGCCTGATGTCGCTCTGGGTCCTGCGTCTCACACTGCTGCTGGGCCAATTCGTGCTCAGCCGCGGCGTCCTTTTGATACTAAGGCGGAGGGGTCATACTTTCCCGCGGCTGATCATAACCCAGGCGCTGGCATTCGCCGTTACAGCATTCGTGTGCGCCGGCATCGCGGCAGGCGGCCTGCGGCACCTCAATCTGGCGGCGACCGTGGTCCCTGGCCTGATCGTGGCGGGTCTCTGGTTCATCGTTGACGCCCTAGTCCTGATGCGCCGCCGCGCCAAGATCAGGGATGCCGTCTACATCTCACGCATGCGCTAGCGCCGGGCCTGTCGCCGCTTCCGCCGCCGGCACCAAAGCCGCCGCCTTGGCAGCCTTCGCCAGCGCTACCATCACGCGTCAGCTTTCGAATTTTCTAGGGACCGACCGTTCGCACTTCGCGACAATGGATTGGGTCGGGTGATTTTCTTTCGACGGTCAAGCCCGGCAGCGACGCGGTCCTACCGCACCTCGATGACACTATCGGGCAGTTCGTTGCGGTCGTCGTCCTTGCGCGGCAGGTATGCGCTCAGAATCTCCCCGGTCCGGTTCACCGCGCCGACAAACCCGTCCGCCGCATGGCCGCGCTTGAGGCCATCGATCAGCAGGGCCGTGACCTCGTCCCATACCTGGTTGGGGGCCTTGTCATAAATGCCGATGTCGGCCAGCACCTCGGCCCGACGCTCGGCCAGGCTCACATACAACAGTACACCGGTGCGATCTCGCGTGTAGGTCAGGCCGAGAGCCACAAATTTCGCCTCGGCCGCCTTGCGCGTGATCCGCGCGCGTAGCGCCGGTGGGGTCAGCCACCGCGACAGGGGCGAAACGCCAACACCCAGGGCGATCACAAACAACAGCGCCTGCAGCGCGACATAGATCAACAACCCCTGTTCCGGAGCCGGATCAATTACGGCCCAGCCGCCGGTCGGCAGCACCACCTCCCAAGGCCGAAAGCCGAAAAGCAACGCCACACCGGGGAGCACAAGCGCCCCTGCCGCCGACAGGAAGGCCAGTTGCATCAGGTCGCGCTTGTCGGCCAAGACACAACGGATCTCGCCGCTGGTTGTCCCTTCCGCCGCCGCAACCGCCGCGGCAATGCGGGCGTGATCCTCTTGCGACAGCTTCATCACCAGCTCCCCGAAGATCCGCCGCCGCCGAACGAGCCGCCGCCGCCGGAAAAACCGCCGCCACCACCGCCATAGCCACCGCCACCCCAGCGATCGTTACCGCCGCTACTCATGGCCCCCAGCAGCAGCCAGGGCATCACACCCCCGCCGCTCCCGCGGCTAAACAGGAAGATCAGCACAAGAATGATCAGCAGCACCGGCAGTCCGGTGCGTGCACTACCTTGCTGCAATGCCGGCTTCGCTGCCGCCTTAACCTGCGCTGCAGCTTGGTCAGCCGGCAGGGTCAACTGGGCGATGATGCCATCGGCCCCGGCCATCACCCCTCCTTCCATGTCGCCGGCCTTGAACTGCGGCAACACATTGGTCTGCAGGATCATGCTGGAAAGCGCGTCGGTCAGCACCGGTTCAAGGCCGTACCCTACCTCAACCCGCACCTTGTGTTCAGTGGGGGCCACGATCAGCAGGGCACCGTTGTTCCTCTTAGCCTCGCCAATTCCCCAGGCCCGGCCGAGCTGATAGCCAAATTCCTCGATCTCATAGCCCTGCAGGGATGGCAGTGTCACAATCACTAGCTGCCGGCCGGTCTGCTGCTCCAGGCCCTGCAACTTCGCGTCCAGCGCCTGCTCGGTCGCCGGCGACAGCATCTGGCTGTCGTCAACCACACGGCCGGTCAGGACCGGGAACTTCGGCGCAGCCAGGGCATCGCCGTTCAGCAAGCCGATACACAGCAGGGCGGCTGCGGCCAAGCCGCCCGCCGCCCTCAGGCGTCGCCAAAGCATCAGGGTTTGGCCGAGGCGGACGCCGGGGCCGTTGCTGGCGGGGTGGTGTCAAAGCTAACCGTCGGCGCAGCCTGGGCGTTGGCCTGGGCCTCGAACGGCAGGGCCGGCTTCTGGCTGGAGTATAAGATCTTGGCCCATAGAGCGGTGGGGAAGGTGCGCAGGCTGATATTGTAGTCCTGCACCGCCATGTTGTAGTCGCGCCGCGCGATGGTCACGCGGTTCTCTGTGCCTTCAAGCTGGCTTTGCAGAGCCAGGAAGTTCTGGTTCGACTTCAGGTCCGGGTAATTCTCGCTGATCGACAACAGCCGCCCGAGCACGCCCGAAAGCTGGTTCTGCGCCGCCTGATATTTCGCGAACATTGCCGGGTCAGTGATCGTCGACGCATCGACCTTGACCTGGGTGGCGCTGGCCCGCGCCTGCGTGACAGCCTCAAGCACCGAGGCTTCCTGCTTTGCGTAGCCCTTCACCGTCGCCACCAGGTTCGGGATCAGGTCGGATCGGCGCTGATACTGGTTCTGCACCTCGCCCCAGGCCGCCTTCACCTGTTCGTCGCGCGTCGGAATCGTGTTCACGCCGCAACCGGTCAGCATCAGCGCCAAGGCTGGGATCAGCAGCAGGCGGTTGAATTTGAAAGCCATCGTCAGTTCGTCCTCCGTGTGCGCCTACGGCCGCGCTTATGCGAATGAATGTCGGTGTCCGGAAGCCTTCGCGCAAGGCCTGCACCGTCGAGGCCATCTTAATGACCCTTGGCGCTGCCGGCTTGATGAAGATCAATAGGCTTAAGGGCCCAAAACACCGGCCCAGCCGCGCGCCCTGCGGGTGCCACAAATGCTAACGGCGGCCCTTTGGCCGCCGTCATCATAATCCTCAGAGGGCCCAGGCGAGGAACCTGGGTCTCCTGTCTGGTCGAAGGCGCGCGATTCGACGGTTCTTAGCTCGTGCGCAGCTTCACGATGTCAGGGAACTTACCCCAAAGCGCCTTGCAGGCGGCGTCGGCGGCGCGATCCTCAGCGCTCTTATCGAAGCAGATTTGCATCTTGGTGATGTCCGCTTCCTGCATCGACTTCATCTTCAGCAGCACGTGACAGCCGGGCGTCCGATCCAGCATGTAGGTGGGAAGGTTCAGGCAGCTGCCCAGTGTCGGTGTGGTCCAGGTTTCCGGGCCGGGGACGGTGGCCGTCGGGGAGACGACATTCGGATTCACCGCCGTTTCGGGACGGTCAGGCGTATAGGGGGTCAATGCGGAAGCCTGCGTCGCGCCCAGAGCCATTACGGCGGCAAGAGCAAGCGCGGCAAATTTGATCGAATTCATCAGTCCTCCAATTTATTTTTGTCTTGGGCCCGCCAGTCCGACGGCCTGAAAGATCGAGACGCGGATCATAAGCACGGCTAGCTTTGGGCGTCAAAAGGCCGTGTGCGTCTAGACCGAGAAGCCGACTTAGAATCGCTTGAGCGCTAGAATAAGCCGCCCTTGCCGTTAGCCTTTCGCTTATTGGCTTTCTTGGCCTTTAACGCCTTCACGGGTGCCCCTTCACCGCCGTCCAGGGGCGGGGTCCAGGGCGTCGAATCCTTGGAGGGTGGTTTGAACCCATCCTTTTTGAAGCCGTCTTTTTTGAAGTCCGGTTTCTTGGAATCAGATTTCTTGAATTCTGTTTTCTTGAAGTCAGGCTTCTTGAAATCCGGCCGCTTGAATTCCGGCTGAGGCACCGACTTGGCGAATTCCTCGCGCAGGAAGTCGTCATTTCGCGCTGGCGCAGCGGGCGGGCGGTTGCGCTTTTCCTTGCGATCGGCATAGTTCGGCTTGGCACGTGGCACACGCTCTTGCGGCGCATCGTTCTCGCCCGACATCGCCCGGTGCCGTGACGACGATATGTTCCGATCCCGCGACGGCGGCGGGGCGTCCTCGCCCAATCGCTCGATATTCCCGCCGTCACCGCCACCCTTGGCTGCCACGGCCTCAAACTGCTCGACAACTGTTCCTGAGATCTGGAATCGGGTTTCGCGCTCAAATATGCGGATCGCACCAATCTCGTTCTTTGTCACGTGGCCGCGCCGGCAGATCATCGGCAGAATCCAGCGCGCTTCGGCGTTCTTGTTCCGTCCGAAATCGATGCGAAACCACACTGCATCCTCGAACCCCGGTCGCGGTGGCTCGACGCGCGGTTCATAGGGGCCGTTACGGTTGCCGGGTTCAACGCGCCCGCCATAGGGCTGCGGCTCAGGGCCGGAGTCCGAAAGGTCTTCTGGGGCGGGCATCTGCGTTCGCGCCAGCTTGATGTAGGCCGTGGCGATATCTTCCGGCGACCGCTGGTCCATCAGCACCCGCGCCGCGGCCAGCTCCTCCTCGGAGGCCTCTGCCGCTGGCTTGACGTCTGCGATCACCCGGGCCTCGTCCTGCGCCCGGATGTCCTCGGCCGTCGGCGCGGCCTGCCAAACCGCCTCAATCCGCGCGGATTTCAGCAGCAAGTCCAGACGTCGCCGCCTTGGGTGCGGCACGAGGATCACGCAAACCCCCTTGCGCCCGGCACGCCCGGTGCGGCCCGACCGGTGTTGCAGCGTATCCTGGTTGTTGGGCAGGTCAGCCTGGATCACCAGGTCCAGGTCCGGGATATCAATGCCACGCGCTGCGACATCGGTCGCAACGCACACGCGCGCCCGTCGGTCGCGCAAAGCCTGCAGTGCATGGGTTCGCTCGTTCTGGGTCAGCTCTCCAGATAGGGCAACGGCGCTGAATCCACGCTCCACCAGACTGGCGTGTAGTTTTCGTACTCCATCGCGTGTGGCGCAAAATACGATGGCCGCGCCGGATTCAAAAAACCGCAGCACATTCACCGTGGCCAATTCTACCTCGCTCGGCGCGATGCGGATGGCGCGGTATTCGATATCGCTATGCCCTTCCTCACCCGAGCCGACGGTCAGCCGCAGGGCGTTGACCTGGTAGGCACCGGCCATGGCGACGATGGGCCTGGGCAGAGTGGCCGAAAACAGTAAGGTGCGCCGCTCCTTGGGCGCGGCGTCCAGTATTTCCTCCAGCTCTTCCTTGAACCCAAGGTCAAGCATCTCGTCCGCCTCGTCCAGGATCACGGCCTGCAGGCTGCCGAGCTGCAATTGGCCGCGCTCCAAGTGGTCGCGTAGACGCCCAGGCGTGCCGACCACGATATGGCAGCCCGCCTCCAAAGCGCGTCGTTCCGCGCGTGGGTCCATCCCGCCGACGCAGGAAACCACTTTCGCCGCCGCATAAAGCCATTGCAGCTCTCGCTGCACCTGCATGGCCAGTTCCCGGGTCGGTGCGATCACGAGGGCATTAGGGGTAGCGGCCCGTCCCAGTGTGCCGTCGGCGGCCATCAGGGTCTGGGCCAGCACCAGGCCGTAGGCGACGGTTTTGCCCGAACCCGTCTTCGCCGAAACCAGCAAGTCGCGGTCGGATGCATGAGGTTCCAGAACCGCCAACTGCACGGGAGTCAAGGTCGAATAACCGCGCGCGGCCAGCGCCTGCGCGAGGGCGGGATGAATTTGAGTTGGGAACATTCGCGCCTTCTAGGCCCAAAACGTCGTCACTGATAGGTACCCAGCAAGACTCAGTCCGTCAGTCGCCTTACTGCAACTATGGCGACTCTCGCGTCGTGACTGATGCCACTGCACCGTCTCTACCGCCAGCGACAAAGTCGCACGAGCTTTGGCGTCATGACGCCCTGTTAGACAAGTTCGAATCCGGTTTTGCGCTTTCCGTGCCCATCAGACGAAAGCACTAGCCGGAACGGCAAGCTATCTCGCCGATGCCACCGACAGTTCCGTCATCGGTAGCTTGCCGGTCCGGCCTACATTGACCGACCATCGCGGGAGAACCAACTGGTCTAGTGTGGCCTAGCGTTGACCGTTGATCGCCATGTCGAACAGATGCGCCTGGTCGCGCGGCTGAGACCGCCAGTACTGCGGCGGTGCCTGCACCGTAGCACCCAGGGCCGCCGCGGCATGCCACGGCCAGCGCGGGTCGTAGAGCATGCCCCGTGCCAAGGCGACCATGTCCGCCTGGCCGCTGGCCACGATATCTTCGGCCTGATGGGGATCGGTAATTAGGCCGACCGCCATGGTCGGCACGCCGACCATGGCGCGGATATCCTGGGCGAACGGCACCTGATAGCACGGGCTTAGCGGTATCTTCTGCAACGGCGAAAGGCCACCCGACGACGCATCGATCCAGTCGACACCGCGACCCTTAAGCGCGTGCGCAAAGGCCAGGCTATGTTCAAGGTCCCAGCCGCCCTCCACCCAGTCAGTTGCCGATATCCGAACGCCGACGGGCCGGTCTTCGGGGAAGACGTTCCGCACGGCGTCGAACACCTCCAGCGGAAAGCGCATCCGATTCTCAAGCGTCCCGCCGTAGCCGTCGTCCCGATGGTTCGACAAAGGTGAGAGGAATTCATGCAGCAGATAGCCGTGGGCGGCGTGTAGCTCGAGACCGTCAATACCCAGCCGCGCCGCGCGCCGCGCCGCGGCCGCAAAAGCCTTACGAACCCGATCCAGCCCGGCGAAACCCAGGGCTGCTGGCGCAGGCTCGCTCGCCTTGTAGGCTAGAGCCGACGGCGCAACCGGGGTCCAGCCGCCCCCAGATACGGGGATTAGCGCCCCACCTTCCCACGGAACATGGCTCGAGGCTTTGCGCCCGGCATGCCCTAGCTGCATCGTCACCGCGATCGGCGAGTGGGTTCGGATGGCCGCCAGAACGGGCACCAGAGCCTCGGCGCAGGCATCGTCGAACAGGCCAATATCAGCCGGCGTGATGCGGCCATCAGGCTCCACCGCCGTCGCCTCGATGCACAGCATCCCAGCGCCAGACAGGGCCAGTTGTCCAAGATGGATCATGTGCCACGGCTGGGCATGCCCGTTCTTGGCCGAGTACTGGCACATTGGCGATACAACGATGCGGTTACGCAGGGTCATGCCGCGCAAACTCAGAGACGAAAAAAGAGCGCTCATCGTTAGTCCTCGAACCGTCTTTACCTCATACGATTGAGGAAGTTGGTAGGCCGGGAGGGGTTCGAACCCTCGACCATTCGATTAAAAGTCGAATGCTCTACCACTGAGCTACCGGCCCACTCGCAGCCAGGCGCTAGCCAAGCCGAAGCGGCGCGGACCATAGTGGCGTCGCCCCCCCCGGGCAAGGCATCGCCCGCCTTTTGCACCAAACGATCTCAGCTAATCGCTTAACGTGGTGAAACCCGCACCCGCGGTCTAAGCTCCCTTGATGAACAGGCTTGCCGCCCTCCCCTGAGCCGCGCCGCTGCTGCTGGCCGCCTGCGCAACCACGCCGCGATCCCAAGGCCATGTCATGACAAATGCTCGGGCCAATACCGCCGACCTCGGGGGTGCCCTCACCGACCCATTGCGCGATCTCCCCCTACTGCGCACCCAAATCCCGCCAATTCTGCTCGAAGCCCTGAAAACCCCACCCTGCAGCCCGATCCCTACGGCTGCGCCGCGATCAGCGCCCAGATTGCTACCCTCAATGACGCCCTGGGCCCTGATGACAATCAGAAGGAGGCCACCGCCGATCCCGGTACTGGCCAAGGGTAACAAGGCCATTCTCGACGCCGCTGCTGGCGCGGCATAGGATATTATCCCGCTGCGCAGTTGGGTCCGCCGCCTCTCCGGCGCGCAACAGTATGACAAGCTCGTCGCTGAGGACATCGAAGCCGGCGGCGTCCGTCGCGGCTACCTCAAGGGCGTGGGCGAAGCCAAAGACGGCGGCACAACAACCCGTCAGTCTATGAATCCGCCGCCCCTTTAGACCTAGACACGCACCCGCTGTCGCGCCTTGAAATCACGCCTAAACGCATCCACCCTCCCCTCGCTGATCGCCGCCCGCAGCTCGGCCATCAACGCCTGGAAGAACGCCAGGTTGTGCCAGCTCAGCAGCACCTGCCCCAGAATCTCCTGGCTCTTCACCAGATGGTGCAGATAGGCTCGGCTATAGTCGCGGCTGGCTGGGCAAGCGATAGACGCGTCCAGCGGCTGGTCATCATCGGCAAACGGTGCGTTTTTCAGGTTCACCGGCCCTTCCCAGGTCCAGGCCTGCCCATGCCGGCCGCTGCGGGTTGGCAACACGCAGTCAAACATATCCACCCCACGCGCCACCGCCTCGACGATGTCGATCGGCTTGCCCACCCCCATCAAGTAACGCGGACGGTCAACGGGCAGCATGCCGGGCGCATAGTCTAGCACCTCGCACATCGCCTCATGCCCCTCGCCTACCGCCAGCCCGCCGATAGCGTAGCCGTCAAATCCGATTTCGGTCAGGCGATCAGCGCTTTCCTTGCGTTGATCCTGGAACGTCGATCCCTGCTGGATACCGAACAGCGCCTGGCTGTCCCGCGTCCCGAACGCGGTCTTGCAGCGCTGCGCCCAGCGCGCCGACAAAAGCATGGCCTCGCGCGCCCTGTCCGGTTCCGCCGGCCAGGAAACACATTCATCCAGCTGCATCACGATATCGCTGCCCAGCAGGTCGGCCTGGATCGCAATACTGCGCTCAGGGCTCAGCACATGCCGCGAGCCGTCGATATGGCTTGCGAAGGTTACCGCCTCCTCGGTCACCTTGCTGATATTCGACAGGCTCATCACCTGAAAGCCGCCGCTGTCGGTCAGGATAGGCTTCTCCCAGCCCATGAATTTGTGCAGCCCACCCAGCCGCTGCACGCGCTCGGCCGCGGGGCGCAGCATAAGGTGATAGGTATTGCCCAGGATGATGTCCGCGCCAGTCGCGGCGACCTGGTCGGTGGTTAGAGCCTTTACCGTCGCCGCCGTACCCACCGGCATGAAGGCGGGCGTACGGATTTCCCCGCGCGGGGTGCTCAGCACGCCGGTGCGCGCTGCACCGTCTGTCGCCTTCATCTCAAACGGAAATGTCATCGCGCCGCGCGCCATAGCAGGCTGGAGTCGCCGTAGGAATAAAAGCGGTATTCGCTCTCGATCGCATGCCGGTAGGCGGTCTTCATCGTCGTCTCGCCCGCGAAGGCGCAGACTAGCATAAATAGCGTCGATTTGGGCAGATGGAAGTTGGTCATCAGCCCACTGGCGGCCCGAAAACGATAGCCCGGCGTGATGAATATCGCGGTCTCGTCCATGAAAGGTGCCACCGTGCCGTCGTCGGCGGTGGCGCTCTCGATCAGCCGCAGCGCCGTGGTGCCGACGCAGATGATCCGCCCACCGGCCGCCTTGACGCCATTCAGCGCCGCCGCGGTCTCTGCACTCACCTCGCCCCATTCCGGATGCATGCGGTGTTGCGAAACCTCATCGGTCTTCACCGGCAGAAAGGTGCCTGCCCCCACATGCAGGGTCACAAAATGCGCCGAAACCCCGCGCGCCGCCACGGCCGCCAACAGGGCCGGGGTGAAATGCAGTCCCGCCGTCGGTGCCGCGACTGATCCCTGCACCCGCGCATAAACCGTCTGATAGTCGGTGTGGTCGCGCTCATCCTCGCCGCGCTTTGCGGCGATGTAGGGCGGCAGCGGCATATGCCCCTGGCCGGCAATAGCCAGATCGAGATCGACGCCAGCGAGATCAAACACCAGGGTCACCTGCCCGTCCTCGGCCTTGGCCTCCACCGTGGCATCGAGGTACGCGAGGTCACAGACGGTGCTGTCCAGGTTGCCAAACCTCACCCGGTCGCCCGGCGTCAACCGTCGGCCTGGTTTCATCAGCGCGGTCCAGCGATGGCCGTCCAGCCGCTTGAGCAGGGTCGCCTCAACGGCCGTCACATGCTCGCCGCGTGTTCGCACGCCATTCAACCGAGCCGCAATCACCTTGGTGTCGTTGAACACCAGGGCGTCGCCAGGCTGCAACAGGCTGGGCAGATCACTGACCGTCAGGTCCGCCAGCGTCCCGTCCGCCGTCACACCCAACAGCCGGGCGCTATCGCGCGGAACCGCGGGCCGCAGCGCGATCCGCTCATCGGGTAGGTCAAAATCGAATGACGACAGCTTCATCGCCCCCCGCTGGGCCATGCCCTTAGGCGAACGTCAAGACGCCGCGTACTAAGTTTGCCGCATGAGGTCTCAGCCAAAACCGCTGCTCTGGCTGGCCATCACCCTCGGTGCGGGTTGCGCGACCACTGATCGCGGCCCGAAGCGCCCGCGATCAGTCTTGAGTGAAACCTGAGTTGACTTTGTAGCGGTCGCTATTTCTGAGTTTTGGGCCTTCAAACGCGACAAAGCCCTTCACGACGCCCATCATCGGGCAGGCGTGAGGCTCTCTTAAATCAAGCTGAAACCGGCCCCGAAACCGGGCCGTCAGGGCGGTATACTGGCTAGAGGTCGGCTTCGACCTTCATCGAGGTGATCTTGCCGGGCGTGCGCGGCGGCTCGCCCTTGGGCAGGGCGTCAACATGCTCCATGCCTTCCGAAACCTCGCCCCAGACGGTGTATTGGGCATCAAGGAAGCTGGCGTCGTCGAAGCAGATGAAGAACTGGCTGTTGGCGCTATTGGGATCGTTGGTGCGGGCCATGGAGCAGACGCCGCGGCAATGCCGATGGCGGCTGAACTCGGCCTTCAGGTTGGGCTTTTTAGACCCGCTCATGCCGGTGCCGGTCGGATCGCCGCCCTGGGCCATGAATCCCGGAATCACGCGGTGAAAGACCACCCCATCATAAAAGCCTTCGCGCGACAGCTCCTTGATCCGCGCCACGTGGCCGGGGGCCAGGTCAGGGCGCAGGCGAATCGTCACCGGGCCGCCGTCCAGAGTCATGATCAGGGTGTTCTCGGGGTCGTCGGCCATGGCTGCCTCCACAAAATGTTCGAAGCAGTTAGCGCACCTCGACCGGAACGTCGACCGAGCAAGGCCGGAAAACCAGCCCGCGGTCGACAAATATCTCGTTCATCCGTGCCTTGAACCAGGCGCTCTTGGTATCCACCACCCGAATTTCTGGTCGGTCCGCTGGCGGCATATCGCTGGCAACCTGCACCTTGGTCAGGGTATCGCGGGGCGGTGCCACGGGCTCGCCGGTCTTGATCGACTTGACCACGTCCAGGCCCACCAAAACCCGGCCGTAGCCGGTGTAGGTCTTGTCCAGGCTAGGATTGTCATTTCGCATCAGGAAGAACTGGCTATTGCCGCTATCGGGATCGCCGTTTCGGGCGGCACCAATTACGCCGGCGCAAAAGGCGGCCCAGGCGGCGACCTTTTGATCTGCGTTTAGCGGGGCCATCATCGACAGCTGGCTCCAGACCGGCAACGAGCCCTGATAGCCGGTTTCCGTCGACACCACGGTTCCGGCCGAGACGAAATCGTCGCCCGGTGCCCGGCGATAGGTGAACTCGGCCTTCAGATTGGGCAGGTCGCTGCCGCCGGTGCCGTCATTCTTCGGATCGCCGGTCTGGTCCATGAAGCCATCGACGACGCGGAAGAACTCCAGCCCGTCATAGAAATGCCGGCGCGCCAGGGCCTTAATCCGCGCCACCTGGGTCGGAGCGGCGAATGGGGCCAGTTCAACCACAACCCGGCCCTTACTGGTGTCGATCACCAGAAGGTTATCTGGATCGGGCGTGCGCCAGTCATTAGCGCCGGGCGGGGAAGGCGGCGGCGGCGGCGGCGGGGCCAGCGGCAGGCGGCGGTTGATCTGGGCGAAGACGTCTCCGGAGCCGGCCAGCAAGGCCAGGGCGGTTAGGGCCAGCAGAAGCCGTTTCATGGGTGCCTCGCCCTTTCCATCAGCCGCGCGGCGACGGGCTTGGACACAAAGCTGGAAATATCCCCGCCCAGCACAACGATTTCCTTCACCAGCCGCGAGGCGATGGCCTGATGGCGCGGATCGGCCATCAAGAAGACGGTCTCTATATCGCGATCAAGCTGCTGGTTCATCGCCGTCATCTGGAACTCATATTCAAAGTCGGCCACGGCGCGCAGACCACGAATGATCATCTGCGCCCCAACCTGCCTGGCGAAATGCATCAGCAGGGTCTCAAACGGCAAGACCTCAATGACCGCAAATTGTGTCAGGGGCGCGGTCTGCTCCTCCAGCATGGCCACCCGCTCCTCCAGCGAGAACATCGGGCCCTTGCCCGCGTTGATGGCCACACCAATCACCAGCTTATCGACCAGCTTCACTGCCCGCTGGACGATATCGAAGTGGCCATTGGTCACCGGGTCGAAGGTCCCCGGATAGAGGGCGATCCGCTGCATTTGCTGTTCCCCCGTAAGGTGCCAGGCCTACGTCGCACCTGGCTCTGGAGCGTCTTGCGCCGCCCCTTCCGCATCGTCATCGCCAGACCCAGCTTCCGCCAGTCGCTCGACTGATACCACATGCTCGTCTTGTGCGGTGCGGAAGACAATAACGCCCTGGGTATTTCGCGCCGCTGCGCGGATTAGGCCCACCGGACAGCGGATCAATTGGCCCTGGTCGGTCACCAGCAGCAGTTCGTCGCCATTCTCAACTGGGAAGGCCGCGACCAGCTTGCCACCTTTGCGGGTCAGGTCCTGGGCCAGCAGGCCCTGGCCGCCACGGCCGGTGCGGCGGAAATCGTAGGCGCTGGAACGCTTGCCAATGCCTTCCGACGATAGGGTCAGGATG
>Ga0114978_10002429_pt1 | contig 15335 bp, 6 predicted proteins | sample S_140212_EF_Meta_FD_87027 | JGI IMG/M metagenome (GOLD analysis project Ga0114978, IMG submission 87027) | Freshwater microbial communities from Lake Simoncouche, Canada to study carbon cycling - S_140212_EF_MetaG | ecosystem: Environmental > Aquatic > Freshwater > Lake | place: Lake... | reverse complement strand
TGCTTAAACGAACATTTCTGCCTTGTTACTCGAACGCCCGGCGTAGACGGCTTTTATGTGTGGGGCAACAACGCAGACGGGCAGTGCGGTACAGGCACAACTATTGATATCAACACAGCCGGAACTAACTCTGTAGTCTATAGCGGTAATGATGATTATGCTGCTCTTGGAGCGGGTTGCGGCGAAAGATTTACAGCCACTTGGGCTTTTTCGATGACGGCAAAGAAAAATTATGTCTTGACAGCCGGCTCTAATGACAAAGGCCAATTAGGCATACCAAATATTACTAGCTCTTATACTTTTGGTAAGATACCTAGTGCTTTTATTAGCGTCGATAATCTCCGAGTCGGCCCAGATTATTGTATGATGCTTGTAAGCTCAGTCACCAACTCAGGATATTATGGATGGGGTAATAATGATTCTAAACAATTAGATGGCGGGCCAAGCTCAGCCTTACTATACTATGAACCAACATTTTTGGCTGATTATCCTATACCTGTTTATACTCCGGTTTATAGATGGAATAGAAACACTACTCTAGGTTATAAATTCTCAAGCATCTTTTCTCAAGCAATAGCGCCGACTCCGACTCCAACTCCGACTCCAACACCGACCCCAGTAGAGCAATCAGTAAAGAATTTTGGAGTAAGATGCGCTATCTCTGGCGATGGCTCCACTATGATCGCAGTCCAGAGCAATCTCGATAGCGATACAGCATTTGTTTATAAATTTATAAACAATGCTTGGGTTTTATATCAAGAAATAAACCATTCAGCAGACCTTAGCAATTTTGTCTTAATGTCTTGCGCTATAGATAACACTGGCGACCGGTTTATAGTAGGATACACACACACTGAAGAAGACACAAATAACCCAGCAGAACGCACATGTAGTTTATATGTTTATGCAATAACGGACATACGACCAGCGTTTTATGAAAGAGAAGCAGTCTTAAATCCAGGCATAGCGCTAACATCAATTAGCGAATATGGCGCCTCTTGCGCTATTTCAGAATCTGGCGATAGAATATTAATTTCTCTTCCTAAACTTACATTGCAAAAAGCCGATGGCACAGCCACAAACGCAGGTAGTATCTATTATTATAAGCGCACAGATATTAACTGGCGGTTGGATAGCCAGCATAAAGTAAGAGAGCCACAAAAGAATGACTACTTAGGTCGTGAAACAAGCTGTGCGATTTCAGGCAGAGCATCGATAGGGCTTGGTGGAATTAGCAATCGCAATCTAGTTGCGGTGTTAGATCTAACAGCGCCATCAACATTGATACCTGATAGTTTAATGGTCGGTGATAGATTGGGTAGCGATGTAAAAATTAGCCAAGATGGGTTAACTGTGATTTTAACAGCAACCGGTCATTTGCAAAAAGCAGGCTCAGTTTATATTTATAATAGAAATATAAATGAAGTATTCTACGATTATGTGATTGTGAACGCTGAAGACCAGTCATCGAATGATAGGTTTGGCTCGGCTTTGGCGATAACCGACATCGCTAATACTATAATAGTAGGCGCTGATAATGCCGACGAAAGAGGCGCCATATATGTGTTCCGAGGTTCTGGTAAAGTCTGGACACAGACACAGAAGATAGAAACACCTACTAATTATACCAACCAGCTTGGTTATTCTCTATCGATAATACCAACTGGCTCTTATCTTTTTGTCGGCGCTCCGGCCGACTCTCCCGCAGGCGCTGTCTATGTTTATAAATTAATCAATGATAGCTATCAGCCACTAAGTAAAATGACCCCAAGCGACGGAACGACATTTTTAAATATGTTTTTTGGAGCTAGTATTACTTGCGCCGCATCATATGATCAACGCTACGAAAGGATCATTTGTGTCGGCGCGCCGGACAGAGCAGATCACGATGGTGCTGTCTATTTATTTGGCCAAATAAGCGACACTATAAATGAATTGTTTAAAATATATCACCCTTATAGAATAATGACGTCATCTTTTGGTAAATCAGTGTTGCTAAGTTCAGACGGCCACCATCTATTTATAGGTGCGCCAGGCGAAGATTCCAATGTAGGCACAGTTTTCGTTTATAGATATGATACTGCTAGACAAGAATGGGCTCTTGCTTATAGTCTTTCACCAAACCTATCTGGCCTTTTCGGCGATAATCTGTCATTGTCTGCCGATAATAAATATTTATATGTTAGTGCAGCATATACTGATTGGAACATGCAAATCAATAACGGCGCAGTATATGTTTATAAAATGGAAGGTCAATTTAATCCTAAATATACTTTGTGCAACATATTATTGTCTGACCATCAGAACATAGATGACTTATTTGGTTATAACATGTCGGCCGATTTTGATGGTGGATCGATAATAGTCGGTGCTCCCGGCGGACTTAGCAGTAGGGGCCTTGCGTATGTTTTCAGGAAAACGCAATACAATCACCAAAACATCTATAGCAGCGGATCGACTAACACAGCACAATTCAGTAGTATAATTGTAAATGATAATGACATGTATCGCGTGCTGATAGGAGCACCAAAGGACCAAATAAACGGTAGAATATACTATTATAAACGCGAATCGTCTATATGGCGATTAATACAGGAAATCTTGCCAGGCATACCATCGACGATTAATGATACTGATTTTGGTAGTGCCATTGATGCTGATTATTATCTCTTGGCTATGGCTGTTGGGTATAAAGGATACTCTGGAGATTATTTAAGAGGTGGTGTTGTAATAGTTTATGTCAACATAGAAGATACTTGGGAACCATCGCATTATCTAAGGCCTGACGACCCATGTGTTGATTGTCGATTTGGCACTTCAGTAGCCATGTCGGGCGATGCTAATATGATAGCAGTTGGAGCTACAGGATCACTAAACGCGTTTGGCCAACCAGTCGGCGCCGTATATCTATATTATCTTAACGGCACTTATCCTTTAATCGCTAAATTTTCACCAGAAGATCTAATATTGAACAGTGAATTTGGTTCAACATGCTCGATGACGAAAGATGGTACTAGACTTATAGTTGGCGCTCCAAACCAAGGGTCCAATGGTTCGACCGGTATTGGTGAAGTCTACACATATGAGCTTATTGGTGGAGAATGGGCAAGTAAACAGAAAATAATAAGTGGCCTTCTCCCAATCAGCCAAATATATGAACCAGTTAGATTTGGCCACAGAGTAAAATATGGTCAGAGCGGAAAAATCGCCGTCGTCTCTAGTCAAGCGACTGTAAACAATGTCACTATAAAAGGCGACATATTCATCTATAGAAGTGATTCCGAAAATAATCTAGTATTAGAATCACACATTACACCGCCAGATAATGCTTTCTTCGAACTGTTTAGGCCTTTATCGTTTGGAGAAAGCATAACTATATCAGAAGATGAAAACACAATACTAATAGGTGCGCCAAGCGATATTGAAGGTGGAAGTATCCTTAGGTTTGATTATATAAATAACATATGGATTCAGACCGCTAAGTTTAAAGGCGATAACACTACTAATCGCGGCTTGGGTGTAGCGTCATCGATATCAGCAGATAAAAAATTTATAATCGGCGGAGCGTCCGCTGATAGCACAGTTGGAAATCTAGTCGTATACTCAGCAGATTAATATGGCACAAAAAACAGTGATCCGGACTGACATTTCAGCCAGCTGGAAAGCGCATAATCCTATCTTAGCCGAAGGTGAAATGGGATACGAGCGCGACACTAACCTTGTAAAATATGGAGATGGTAAAACTAAATATAATGATTTGCCGTACCCACCACATTCTGGTTCTAGCCAACACATAGCGACTATAAACACAGGTTTTGGTCTAATTGGCGGACCAATTAGTTCAGTCGGAGATTTGGCTGTCGACTTCAGTAAAGTTCATGAAACGGCAAAAAGATCATTATTAAAAGAAAACGCACTAAAAAATACTTCTTCGTTAGTTGCGTACCCTACTATAACCAATCGCATACTAACTCTAGATTTAAACAATGCAGATGTTTTCATCATAGACATCGATCAACCAATTAGCGACATAAAATTTATCGGCACTAGCGAAAGTAGAAAAGCTAAATCTATTAAATTAATCTTTAATAATATCAGTAACCATTATGTGATTTGGCCTACAAATGTATATTGGCCCGACAACATCCCACTACCAACGCCTACTCCTACTCCTACTCCTACTCCTACCCCGACCCCGACCCCGACCCCAACCCCAACCCCAACCCCAACCCCAACCCCAACCGCAGACCTAAGCCGAGTTATTTTCGGGTATGGTAGGTCTGGAATTATCGGATATACATCACTTACTAACCTTGTTAGTAATACTGGTGTTGTTGCGTCTGATGTTTCTGGAGTTGGAACTGCTAGAAGTGGTTTAGCGGCCGCAGGATATGGTACTGATAAAGCTATTTTTGGGTATGGCGAAAATGGTGCTGGTATTGTTCTCAACATGAAAAACCTTGTCAGCAATACCGGAGTCGTTGCATCTGATGCGTCCGGTGTGGGAACTGCTAGGTCTGGGTTAGCAGCCACAGGATATGGCGGTGATAAAGCAATATTTGGTTTTGGATCTATATCTTTTTTGTTACCTTATATTGATGTTTCGAATCTTGTTTCAAATGTTGGCATTGTTTCGACCGATACTATAGGTGTAGGCACAGCCAGATTTGACCTGTCGGCGACTGGATACGGTACCGATAAAGCTATTTTTGGCTATGGTATTGGTGGTACTTTGAATGCCTTATCCCTTACTAACCTTGTTAGTAATACTGGTGTTGTTACATCTGATGTTTCTGGAGTCGGAACTGCTAGATATAGATTAGCGGCTGCCAGCTATGGTACGGATAAAGCTATCTTTGGCTATGGTAGTAATAGTGCTGGTTCTGCTGTCAGCATAAAAAACCTTGTCAGCAATACCGGAGTTGTTTCGTTTGATGTGTCCGGTGTGGGAACTGCTAGATACCATTTAGCAGCAGCGGGATACGGTGGCGACAAAGCAATCTTTGGGTATGGAACTGTCGATACTTCTAGCACTGGTGGTGTCAACCTCAGTAATCTTGTTAGTAATACTGGTGTTGTTGCATCTGATACTTCTGGAGTAGGAACTGCTAGACATAGTTTAGCGGCTGCCAGCTATGGTGGAAATCCGACACCTACACCAACGCCAACGCCCACACCAACTCCAACACCTACGCCCACGCCAACACCAACACCAACACCAACCGCAGGCCCTGGTCGAGCTATTTTTGGATATGGTGCCCTTAATTATACAAGTTATTCCTTAACGAATTTGGTTTCGAATACTGGAGTAGTTGCATCCGACACAACTGGCATAGGTACTGTTAGAAGCTCATTGGCTGCAGCAGGGTACGGCACAGATAAAGCTATATTCGGACTTGGACTTTTTAGAGTCGATGTTAATACAGTTTATCCTGTTTCAATGACGAATTTGGTGTCAAATGTAGGTGTCGTCGCATCAGATACAGCTGGTGTCGGTACTGCAAGACATGGACCTGCAGCAGCAGGATACGGCGGTGATAAAGCAATCTTTGGATACGGTAATATTGGTATTTCTACTGTTAGTATACCTGTTTCAATGATTAATCTGGTCTCAAATGTGGGTGTCGTCGCGTCCGACACAAATGGTGTTGGTACTGTCAGATACAACCTAGCGGCAGCAGGATACGGAAATGATAAAGCTATCTTTGGATTTGGTGTCGGTAATGGCTATGTCTCGATTACTAATCTAGTATCAAATTCTGGGGTGGTTGCGTCTGATACAACTGGCGCAGGTACTGGAAGAAATGCGCTAGCAGCAGCAGGCTATAGCGGTGATAAAGCAATCTTTGGATTTGGAAACACAGGGCTTAGCTATGTTTCTGTGACTAACCTCGTCTCAAATGTAGGTGTCGTCGCATCCGATACAGCTGGGGTCGGTACTGCAAGACATGGGCCAGCAGCAGCGGGATACGGCGGTGATAAAGCAATCTTTGGTTATGGGTATAATGGTTTTGTATCAGTAACAAATTTAGTCTCAAATGTAGGGATTGTTGCGAATGATATCACCGCTATAGGTAGTGCAAGGTATGGCCTTGCGGCAGCAAGTTTTGGTTCGTCTTCTCCAACACCAACACCAACTCCAACACCTACGCCCACGCCAACGCCGACACCTACACCAACGCCTACACCGACACCGACACCAACACCAACACCAACACCAGTCCCAACACCTACGCCTACTCCAACGCCTACTCCAACGCCAACACCAACGCCTATACCGAGTTTGATTTTACCTATTGAAGGTACTCGTAAGATATCTGATCCAGTACCTAGCGATAATGGCACATTTGTAGGCTTCGGAACTGGATTTGGTTTTTGTGTTACGATCTCAAAAGATGGAACCTATTTATTAGCGTCAGATATATATTCAAACCAAAATAAAGGCGACGTACATTTTTATAAGTATAATAGTAGTACTAAAAATTATGATTTCTTGACTTCATATAATGACTCATTGTCGGCTCTAGGTAGAAATTATGGCTATGATTTATCTATTAACGCTGATGGTACTGTGGCAGTCGTTGGCGTTCCTTATATATATAATTTTAATGAAACTAATCGAACTGGTGGCGCTTTTGTCTTTAATCGAATCGGAGCAGATTGGAAATACAGCTCAGCGATAGTAGTTTACGATGGCATTACAGAAGATCGATTTGGCGGAATTACAGCAATATCTGGTGACGGTAAAACTATAGCCATCGCTTCTGATCAAAGAAATACCGATAGGCCCAATAAAGTCTACATCTATAAAAATGAGAATTCGGTTTGGGTCTTGAAACAAAAAATGTTCGAACCGGAGCAAACCGCTTTACCGAAATCGAACTTTGGTTTTATAGTATGCTTAAACAACGATAGCAGCATACTAGCTATATCTACTAATAAGGATCAAAGCAACACTGGCAGAATATATATTTACAAATACATTAATAATACCTACACACTACAGCAAACCATCGTAGAAACAGATATTACTACTAGCTATACTTCAATGATGTTCGACATGACATTAGATGGATCAGTAATATCCACGTGTAAGAATAGCTCTGCTCAAGTGATAATAACTCATTATACTTTAAACGGCGGGACTAATCAATACGTGAAATCTGCAGAATATGCCGGTGAAGTGGCTAACGACAATAACGTTTATTCTTATGAGGCTGATAATATAAAAGTCTCAAATGACGGTAACACGATAACGATTTCTCAAAAATCAGCGACAGCTTATGTCGAGACTACAGAATCGATAGAAAAATATAATGGCATATATGCAGGGATATATCGAGGCGGAATTGTAGTAACATTTGTAAAAATCGGCTCTAATATTCTAATAAATGACTTAAAGTGCTATAAAAATGCTAAATTAGAAGATGGTCTAGGTGTTTCTAGCGCACATTCTAAGACCATGGCAATGTCAGGCGATGGTAAACGCATATGTGCATCTGGAGGCTTTAAGTCACTTGCTCGCACGACGCCGACCTACATTGCTTCTTTCGTGGTCACAGATTATGCCTCTAAAATATTATGTCCAAGAAATGTGATATATAATTCGATGGGTTATAGCTCGTCGATTAGTGACGATGGAGATGTATTACTGGTACTAAATTATGGGCTAAGAAATGCATATCGATCGACTCTAGGCATCCAAGGCGGCGCTACGATTAGTGCTTTTAAGCGAATAGGCCAAAAATGTTTTAGTTACAGTACTAATCAACAGATAGAAGCTAGCATATCGGGTGGAAGTATTTCGTGGAATACTACATATAATTTACCAGAGCTATTTGATTTAAATCCTTCATTTTGTGCGGGATTTTATCAGTATAATGGAGCTACAGCTGTTATATGTTTATATGGTTCTTACACTTATAATATACTAACATCTAATACATTAACGATAGATGTTAACAGGCATTATTCTTCATTTTCTAATGGTGGGTCTGGTCAGACATACATAGGAAGACTAGGATGTGGTAAAAGCGTAGCCATATCAAAAGATTGCACAACTGCTGCTGCTGGTATTATATCGAACACAGAATGCAGCGTTTTGGTCGGCGCTTCGAATGTTCTTGGTAATGGTCTAATAACCGGGTTTGGTTATTATCTAACCATTAAACCGGTTTATACGCCCCCATTCCCCGGCATCTTCTTTGACAGTCTATTTGGATATTCCGTGAGTCTATCAGATAATGGTGCAAAAATGGCCGTTGGGGCGCCAAATTCATATGATGTATCTTATTCTCCTGCCGTCAGAAAAGGCAGGGTTTACCTTTATACTCTAGCGACTGACCCAAATACACAGCTTAAAACCGTTTTCGGGGATCCTTTAATTATTACCGCCGTAAATCAGCAATCAGACACTTATTTTGGTTATAATGTAAAAATATCGCCAGACGGTACCATGCTCATTGTCGGAGCGCCTCGCGAAAATAGTGAAGCTGGCGCTATCTATGTTTATAAAATAAGTAATAACGTGGCGACCCAGACGCAAAAAATTACTTCGCCAGATGGTGGAAGATATGGCGCAGCGATATCATTTATAAACAATAAGGTACTAGTATCAGCCCCAACTTGTACAGTCGATGGGAAATCAGCCGCAGGCAGGATTTATCAATATGTTAGCACCGGAAGTACTTTAACATTTATCAGGAAAATCGAAATGCCTGATGCAAGAGCTTGCGATTATTTTGGAATGGCGCTGGACAGATCGATCGTTGGCACTGACAAATACGGTATAGAGGATGTTATCGTGAGTGGCGCTTACGGTAGAACTGAAAGCCAAGCGCAAAATGACGATTGTACAGACCCAAGATTTAAACCAGATGCTATTGGAACAATAAGGGGATTTTTTAATCCGCCTAAATAAAGGACTTATTAAGAAATGTCAATACCCACACCAACAGCAAAATTGCCATACCCGATCCCAAGCGGCATTGGCAAAACAGATATCTATGAATTAATAACAGTCGATAATGGCAAGACATTTCGCGGCATCATATATGCACAAAATTATAATAATAGCGCGATTCCAATCAAACCGATTCCGATCATGCCAACGCCTACACCTACACCTACACCTACACCTACACCTACACCTACACCTACACCTACACCGACCCCAACACCTACACCGACCCCAACACCTACACCTACACCTACACCGACCCCTACACCGACCCCAACACCTACACCTACACCTACACCTACACCTACACCTACACCTACACCTACTCCAACACCTACACCAACACCAACGTGTATTGATGGCTTTTTAACATATGTTGACAACTATTATCTTAGCTATGGCATTGCTGATATAAATATAACACAAGATTTAACCAGCTTATACGTACTAGATTCATTAAATTGGCGCATCAAGGAATATGATCGGAATGTGATAACTGGGGCAATTACAATTGCTGCTTCTTATTCAACCTTAGAAGAATATCCTGATTTTATTTTAAGTTCGCCTCTTGATGCAAATGGTGTAGTTCAAAGTGTTTATGTTTGGACTAGAACCGTTAACAATACATATTTATTTTATATAAGCACTTACCATAGAACTCCAAACGCTGGAAGTTGGGATTTAAATCGAATAGATAAAACTCAAGTTAATTTAAGCGGCGCAGAATTTTATGGTAAACCAATATTAAGTCCAAACGGAAGTAACGCATATTCATTAGGTCAAACTACTAATTACCAAAACCAGCAACCAGTCATAATAACTTATGGTTCACCTCCTAATAGTGGAATGTATGTTCAAAGTGTTTTAAATCTTCAGACTATCGGGTCTGGTAATACTATAGAGCTCTCTCCAGATGGTAAGCATTTGTATATGGCTGGCAGCGGCATGCAAACTTCGGATTTAAGGATCTTTTCTCGAAATCTCACGACTGGTAACCTAACTTTTGTTAGTCCTGTAATCGAATTACATAGAGCATACACAACAGTACAGATTTTATTTTCACCTGACAGTCTAACAGTATACTTCGTTGATACCGGTTCTTCAAGCCCATCATATACGAGCATAGATAAATATACTAGAAACGATACTACAGGCGCATTAGCTTATGTCTCATCATATTCAACGGGTGTTGATATTAGAGGAGCAGTTATTTCTAAGGATGGAAAGAGCATTTATACAGAGAGCTTTAAGCTTTTATCACATTATAAAATAACAACAAATGCAATTACTTTTTCCGATAGCGAAGTTTTATCGCAATGGGGAGTCACAAATGGTTATAATTCCAGTATAGTGCTTAGTCCTGACGAAAAGTTTTTATATCATCCAGATGTGTCAAATAATATGCAGTATTTCTCGACCGATATTTGTGCGCCGACTCCAAGCACATGTGCGGCTGAATGGTCTCTAAAAACTTTACCGAATGATGGCTACTGGTCAAGGCCAGTTTATGGTAATGGGAAGTTCATAGTCGTCAGTAAATCGTTGCCTTCAAGTGTATGTGCTATATCATCCGATAGTGGTGATACTTGGATACAGCATGTGATGCCAGCGACATTGTCTGGTTATTATGCTATAACTTTTGGCAATGGTGTATTCGTTGCTTTTCCACTACAGTTAAATGATACTGCCGTATCGGTATCAGCAGACGGGATAACTTGGACTACTCACGCTCTACCTGAAGCCGCTGATTGGAAGAGTGTAGTATATGGTAACGGTAAATTCATGGCTATTGGCCAGATCTATGGAACGAGTAAGAGCTATACTTCTGTGGATGGTCGAACATGGACCTATGTCGGTGTCCGACTAAATTCTCACCAACTGCTACAATTCACGAATGGAGCATTCTTTTTACTAAGTGGCTCGGTTTCCTCGGCAACTATGTACAGATCGATCGATGGTGTTACATGGTCTAGTGCGACATTGCCATTGAGCTCCGCGTGGCATGCTATAGCCTATGGCCGCGGACAATACTTGATGATAGCTTATTTTGGGGTTTCAGCTATCTATTCGTCGAATTCTATTAATTGGAACACACGCTCATTTCCATTTAATAATGGTCCCACTGATATAATATACACGAATGGTCAGTACGTTTCGGCTTGCGGCTCAAGAATAGTTAATTCCACAGATGGAATAAATTGGAGTTATGTCGACTTACAAACGCCGACTTTCCCTGAGAATTTTAACCCGAGCCAAATAGCATACGGTGATGGTGTTCTGATAGCTAATAGGATACAAAGCGGTAATAAAGTAATAAAATCGTTATGTAGCCCTAATACGCCTACACCAACACCGACCCCAACACCAACACCTACACCAACACCGACACCAACATAGTATAAATTGTGGATAAATACATTCGAAGATCTAATAGGTCTTTTCGATAAATATACTTAATAGATAATGTAATAGGGATATAATGGCAAATAGAGTACAATGTAGAAAAGGCAGATTTGGTGAATGGGCGTTAATAAATCCAATTCTCGCCGTGGGCGAATTTGCATATGAAACAGATACCAAAAGATTAAAAATCGGTGACGGCACTACAAAATATAATGATCAGCCATATTTTGGTGAAGGACAATTAGTATATCATTCTACGAATCTTGACGGCAACGGTACTGCTATAAGCCCGCTAGATCTGAGTGCTACAGGCGTCAGCCCAGGAACATATGGCGATTCTACTAAAGTACCGATAATAACTGTCGATAAATATGGTAGAATAACTAACGTGAGCTCGACCAATTCAGTAGCGAGCGGATCAGTCACGCAAGTCGATATAAAATCACCACAAGATCTTGCAGTATCTGGCTCACCCATCACTTCAAGTGGTACTATATCGATCGATCTAACCCAAACTGGCGTTGTTGCCGGAAATTATGGCGCAGACAAGCAAATACCTATCTTGTCAATCGACTCAAAAGGTAGAATCACTGGCGCTAGCACTTCTAATAAAGTATTACTTGAAGTAGTAACTCGAGATTCAGCGACTTTAGCAGGAGATGGTACAGCAGCCTCTCCTTTGCGCGTCATCGGCGGTGTCGGCACGCAAGGTTACCAAGGTTACCAAGGAAGACAAGGATACCAATGAAGTCAAGGAATACAGGGTTTTCAAGGCGTACAAGGCTACCAAGGAAGACAAGGAAACCAAGGCTATCAAGGAAGTCAAGGAATACAGGGTTTACAAGGCGCACAAGGCTTCCAAGGCGCACAAGGCTTCCAAGGAAGACAAGGAAACCAAGGCTATCAAGGTCAAATTGGTAGTGGCCTAGCTATAAAAGGCTTCGCTACTTGGGAAGAAATATTTAATGATAAATCCAGCATTTCAACAACCGGTGATTTATGGATAGTAACTGATATTAGTCAAGGTACAGCCACCCAACCATGCCCTGACCCTTCAATAGGTACAGCTGCTATCGGTGATGGTTTAATATATAACGACATATCTCCTATTTATTGGACAAATGGTGGTAGTTTAAAAGGGCCAATCGGTGAACAAGGATTACAAGGTGAGCAAGGCTTTCAAGGAGAACTAGGCTCACAAGGCGAGCAAGGAAATCAAGGCGAGCAAGGAAATCAAGGTGAACAAGGAAATCAAGGTGAACAAGGAAATCAAGGTGAACAAGGAAATCAAGGTGAACAAGGTAATCAAGGAGAACAAGGAAATCAAGGAGAACAAGGAAGTCAAGGCTACCAAGGCCACCAAGGAGACTTAGGAGAACAAGGATACCAAGGCTACCAAGGCCACCAAGGAGACTTAGGAGAACAAGGTCATCAAGGTGAACAAGGAGCGCTAGGAGAACAAGGCTACCAAGGCGAACAAGGAAGTCAAGGCGAACAAGGCCATCAAGGTGAACAAGGAGCGCTAGGAGAACAAGGCTACCAAGGCGAACAAGGAAGTCAAGGCGAACAAGGCCATCAAGGTGAACAAGGTAGCCAGGGCGAACAAGGAAATCAGGGCGAACAAGGGTCAGGATATCAAGGAGAATTAGGTAGCCAAGGTGAACAAGGAAATCAAGGTGAACAAGGTTACCAAGGCGAACAGGGGTCAGGATATCAAGGCGAACAAGGCTACCAAGGAGAACAGGGATCGCAAGGAGAACAAGGCTACCAAGGAGAACAAGGCTATCAAGGCGAACAAGGCTATCAAGGCGAACAAGGCTATCAAGGCGAACTAGGAAATCAAGGCGAACAAGGAAATCAAGGCGAACAAGGAAATCAAGGCTACCAAGGCGACCAAGGATACCAAGGTGAAATTGGAAACCAAGGATACCAAGGTGAAATTGGAAACCAAGGATACCAAGGTGAACTAGGATTTCAGGGTGAAACAGGAAACCAAGGGAACCAAGGAGATCAAGGCTACCAAGGAGATTTAGGAGAACAGGGATACCAAGGCGAACAAGGATATCAAGGCGAATTAGGAAACCAAGGCGACCAAGGTGTAATAGGAGACCAAGGAGAACTAGGAAGTCAAGGCCACCAAGGCCACCAAGGAGACTTAGGAGAACAAGGGTACCAAGGCGTTTCTGGAACTGGTGTTACTATACAGGGTTCCGACTCATGGGAAAACATATTTAATATCGAAACCAGCACCGCTACTATAGGTGATATGTGGATCCTTACATCTACGACACAAGGCACAGCTACTCAACCATGTCCTAATCCTTCTGTCGGCACAGCTTCAGCCGGCGACGGTGTTATCTATACGGGAATTAGCCCTGTTTTTTGGCAAAATGTCGGACCTATTCGCGGGCCATTAGGCGCACAAGGAAATCAAGGCTATCAAGGTTTTCAAGGATATCAAGGCGATCAAGGTGATCAAGGTGAACAAGGAAATCATGGATACCAAGGCTACCAAGGAGATGGATTTAGTTCGACTGTTTTTACTAATAAAACAGCACCTTTTTCTGCTTTTAGCTTAAATAAAAATGACGGCACGGCAGCTTTTATAGAATATTTCATATACGAAACCATCAATTCATATTATAGAGCAGGCACAATGGTAGCTGTGTGGGATAAAACAGCTAATACTATTACAATGAACGAGCTTACTACTCAAGATCTTAACGGTACGACTTTAACTTTTGTTTTTACGGCTGCTGTAGTCACACCAAATGTAATAATAACAGCCACTATAGCGACCGGTAATTGGACAGTAAAAATTAGTGCTAGAATAATCTAATAAAATATTATCGAATCTAAATAACCGTAGAAATATACTTTATATGCCAATACACTAGGAGCTTCCATGCCTAACACTAATAATCTTATAATTCGCAATGGTTTAGTCGTGATGGGGGGCGTTAGTCTACCTTACAAGTCTGTGTCTGCGACTTATACAGTCGACGCAGATTATGATTATTTTATCGATTGCTCTACCGGCACATTTACAGTCTCATTGCCCGATGCGACGTTGGTCACTGATCGTATATTCATCATTAAAAACTCTAATAGTGGTATAATAACTGTTGATCCGCATAGCGCCCAAACTATCGACGGCGCAGCTACAGTGAGCCTTAGCCAGTATGCAAGCGTGTGGGTCCAAAGCAACGGATCGAATTGGGTAGTAGGCGGTCCTGTCGGAGAACAAGGATCGCAAGGTAACCAAGGAGGTAACGGCGCACAAGGCAACCAAGGTAACATAGGACCACAAGGCGAACAAGGAAATAACGGTGCCCAAGGCGAACAAGGAACTTTCGGGGCACAAGGCGAACAAGGAACTTTCGGGGCACAAGGCGAACAAGGAAATAACGGAGCACAAGGAGATCAAGGAAATAACGGAGCACAAGGAGATCAAGGAAATCAAGGCGAGCAAGGAACCTTTGGAGCACAAGGAGATCAAGGAAATAACGGAGCACAAGGAGAGCAAGGAACCTTTGGAGCACAAGGCGAACAAGGAACCTTTGGAGCACAAGGAGATCAAGGAGAACAAGGAAATCAAGGAGAGCAAGGAAACAACGGAGCACAAGGCGAACAAGGAAATAACGGTGCCCAAGGAGAGCAAGGAACCTTTGGAGCACAAGGCGAACAAGGAACCTTTGGAGCACAAGGAGATCAAGGAGAACAAGGAAATCAAGGAGAGCAAGGCGAACAAGGAAACCAAGGCGAACAAGGAAATCAAGGCGAACAAGGAACCTTTGGAGCACAAGGCGAACAAGGAACCTTTGGAGCACAAGGCGAACAAGGAACCTTTGGAGCACAAGGAAACCAAGGAAACAACGGAGCACAAGGAAACCAAGGAAACAACGGAGCACAAGGAAACCAAGGAAACAACGGAGCACAAGGAAACCAAGGAAACAACGGAGCACAAGGAAAC